>JAABUO010002089.1_pt1 | contig 24803 bp, 31 predicted proteins | sample 5559291 | NCBI WGS metagenome assembly JAABUO01 (sample SAMN10711878, study PRJNA513372) | rock metagenome | isolation source: Antarctica rocks | place: Antarctica: Victoria Land, Finger Mt sud
TGCTGCTCAGCAATGTATGCATCTCTGCCTGGGTTAGGGGGACAGCCCCCCTTTTCTGGTACCCTAGCTCTGTGGCGTGGTTTGCATACCCTTTCAGCATGCTTTTCACTTGCATGCTGTGCATTGGATTGCCTTGCTGGGTGGTTGTGTCCCAGTCCCCGGTGCGCCCTAGCAGCTCGAGCTCTGTAGCCAGGTGTGATTTGACACCTGACAGGCTGCTTGGGGCCGCTATGAGCTCTCCTGCCGTAGTGCCTGACCCAGCATGGTTGGGTAGCCAGTGCTGTGTGAAATACACCAGCAGATCTTCCGGGGTGGCTGTCAGCAATGTCCTCCTGCATGTTGCATGGGCAGCCTGTAGCCAGTCTGCCAATTCCCTCACAGCAGTTGTTCTGGCTTTCCTGGTCCTTTCCTTCACGGATTTCTGCTGCAGGCTAGCTGCCTCTGTCAAGCCTTTGCTATACAGGTCAAGGCACTGCTGAGGTCCAAGCTGTGCTGCTGTGGGATGGGGTGTGATGCTGGTGGCACACAGTTGGCTGTAATGTTTGGCAAGGCTGGTTGGGTCCAGGCCAAGTGGTTCCTGCAGTCACAGGGCAACAATTGGGTCATGGTTGGGGTGCTGTGGAGATTTGTTGCCTCATATCCTGGAGTAATGAGGCCCAGCTACATGTGCTGGGGTCCTGAGGGATGTGATGTAGCTGTAGTTTACACTGGTATATGGTGTTAGGGCCAAATGATGGCATGTTACGTCACATTTGGTTCATACCGCCATTATTCATGGCCAGGTTAGCTTAGCTCATGACACATTGTGAACCATGGCTGTTGCTGATTTAACAAAGTTGCATTATTACACTCTTTACTTCCTATCTATTGTTCGTGACGAACCATATCTACGCAGTGACGGGGGCGGCCCAACATGTTTCGGTTAATCGGTACAGGGGCCCTCTGGTCTCGGTCGGGCCGAAAGCCTTTCGGCGCCTTTCGGCAGCCGAAGCTTTCGGTGTTCGGCCCGTACACTGATCGGAACGTCTGCATTACAGCTGCCACTTGTGTACAGGTGTGCATGTGTGGATCGTTCACCTTTCGGAGTAGTATTGCGTCAGTAGACTTCGTTGATGGCAAGCAGACTCTGCGTCAAGGGCTTGCCGAAGTATGTTAGTGAAGCCAGGCTTCGTGAGCACTTCTCTGCCAAGGGAGAGGTCACAGACGCCAAAGTTGTCCGATCAAAGTGCGGATTGTACAACACCGCATCGCACTGATCATGCACAGGCAATAGCTTAGATCTGAACGACGTTTGGCCTGTAGGGATGGTGCGTCCAGGCAGTTCGGTTTTGTGGGATTTAGGTCAGCTGAAGAGGCAGCAGGTGCTCTCAAGTATTTCAACAGAACCTTCATTGACACCAGCAGGATATCTGTAGAGGTATATCAATAGCAAAGAGCTCATGGCATCCTTTTAGCACCTGCAGCCTGGCGCCTTTACCTTGCCAGACAGTCTTACCTGCTGCTTATGCTGCAGGTTGCAGAAAAATTTGGGAGCCAACAGATAGCTAGACCATGGAGCAGATACTCAGAAGGTAAGGCACCTGTTGATGCCGTCCAAAAGCACATCATGCTGCTTGACTGCAGCTCACAGCATTTGCAGGTTGAAGTTGCTGGCCAGCATGCATGGTCTTTGATGTTGCTTGTATGTATGTGTGTAGGGAGCAGCGCTCATAAGAAGCTTGAGACAAAGCAGAACCCTGTAAGTCAAGATAGTTCTAAGCTCAGCAAGAAGTCAAAGAAGCCTGTACATGAAGAAGAAGGTGAGAGCATGAACCTCTCTTGCATCATTGACAGTTCCGCGCCGCCTGTACCTGTCACTGTGCTCATTGTGTAGCAGATGTCCAGGCTTGATGTCATTGGTTATGTAAGAACGCTGTTGTCTTGGCAAGTTTTTCTCTCCAGTCTTGAGATTCCCTCTGCAGACATTAGTTTCGACTGACTGATGCACCCAAAGCTCCATCCCCTTTATGTTTCAAGCTGATCAGTTCCTCCTCCTGGCACAGCGCAATGTGGTGTCTCATCCTCTTCTCCTGAAAACGGTGGTGCTGTGCTGTGCAGATGATCCTCAGCTGGCAGAGTTCCTGCAGCTGATGCAACCTCGCCGGGCTGGCACCATCTGGTCCAATGATGACGTCACTCTTGTCCAACCTGCTGTCAAAGGCGGCGTTGTCCAACCTGCAGCAAGGCAGCCGTCTGTCCACAAGGTCAGCATGTTGCCCAGACACTGGCAGCACAAGCTGCTGATGCATACGCTTGTATGCATTGCATGTCAATTTGGGTCTTCTGTTGAGCGCATGTTATCAATGTGGACAAACATAGATATACAGATCAGATATGCAGTTATGTAAACGTACATATGCTTGCCTGGCTGACCACAGATCATAGGATTTGACCTGGTGGTTAGGAGTGAGATGCAATCTCCTTTTGTCAATGCTTGCATTATTTTGGTCAGTGCTTACAGTTGCACTGCTACTTGCAAGCTGCTGTCTCTACAGAAAAACCCTGACTAGAGCAACTGAATGTGCCACTTGTCACGCTGCAGACCAAGCATAATGCCATATCAAATGTAGCAGCCAGAAGTAGTGATGACGAGGAGGACTATCAAGAGCTGCCTAGCAGGGACTCAGATGCACACCCGGCTTCAGAATCAGACACAGACAACGATGACTCGAACCTAGCTGATGAAGTAGACACTGCTAGAGATGCGGCGGTGTTGGATGAAGGGGTGTCTGATTTGGACTACCTAAAAAGCAGGATGAAACCTGGCATTGGTCAAGCAGAAGCTGATGACAAAGCTGATTCAGAGACATCCTCACTGACAGACACTGGTCCAGGTAAGGAAGCCACTGACAGCCCCTTTGACTATGTGTCTTGCTTCTGCCCAGTGATTTGCCAAAGTCCGCATCTGCTGCAAAGTACACTGCATGTTGCTGTCAGACTTGCCTCACACCTTTAGGCCATGGTGCCTTCATCACCAGCTGCTGCATTGGTACCCACTTTTCAATTTATAGTAGTCTCACCGAACAGGCAGCAGCCTTACTTGATACACACATCTGTGGGTTGCGCTGTAGTCCTGGTTGGACATGTGGGATTGCTCGCTACCCTGTGCAATGTATCGTAAGATCAGACAATGCAACAACAACAAATGCAAAAAGTTGACATCAGGCAAACAATGCACATGTTATGCATGCCATGTTAGGCAATGGAAGCTCCGCAAGCAGTCTGCTGTTTGCTGTGTTTGTCCATCAGCTGTGACTGCTCATTGCCCTAGGCAACTCGCGACTGGTAGGCATGTTGCATGACAGCGCGAGCCCCAGTAGTCCATGCATGTGTGTGGACTCAGGTGAGCATGGTGGTGATGAAGGAGAGGAAGAAGCTGCTGAGCACATGTCAGAAGGAAGTGAAGAAGATGATGATGCAGTGCAGCAGGACAGGCGGGCCTCGCACACCAAGGCTAGTACCAGAAATGTCGACGAGCAAATGCCAGATGCTGCACACGATGCAGGTGTGTTTGCATGCAAATTTTTGCATCTGCTTGGCTTGTCAGAGCATGCAATGACTCTTGTGCATTGAGACAAGCATTGAGACAAGCATTGAGACAATGTAGCAGCAAGTGCAGCTACAGGCCGCCACCACACATGCTCTTGCTGGCCATACCCACCGCCGGCTCAAGCAGCAATTGCCTTGGTGAGGGCATTGGCAGTGGTCGCAGTGATTTCTGTGTTCAGAAGCCATTAGTACTTGGCAGTGGTACTCAGCAGTGGCAGCAGAGATAGGAGTGGTACTCAGCAGTAGCAGCAGTGATAGGACTGGTACTCGGCAGTGGCAGCAGTGGCGATCAGCAGTGGTTCCTGTGGTACTCAGCAGTGATAGCAGTGGTTCCTGTGTTGCAGAAGATGAAGAGCCTACAGGCAGGCTTTTCTTGCGCAACCTGCCCTTCACAACAATGGAGGCCGAGCTCAGTGATGCCTTCACTAATTTTGGAGACTTACAGGAAGTGCACCTCGTCTTGGACAGGTGAACCAGTTTTCCAATACAGCTGTGCATACCCTGATCTACATGCTTGCCTTGCAACTGTGTAACTACTTTTCATTTTTGCTGTGTGTTGTAACGGAACTGTTGTCATGCAGCACTTGACTTGCCAAGGTTTGACCCTCTGCTGAATCAAGTCATGTGCACATTTGCCATTTGAATGCCATATTTGAACGCATGAATACCATGGATTGCTCCCACAGTGGGCTGTTGAACAGCCTGCTGTCACACACTCAAAGTCCTGCCTGTCTGACCACCAGCATTCATTATTCACACACCAAGAGCTGCAATATACTTCTGGTGGCATCCAGACTGATGCTTGTCACCATGTTGACTGCTCATACCTGCAAATGCATTTGCATTGACCTGCATTAGGTTTCAAATTGTTGATGGCTGGGGAGCCTTGAATGTCTTTGCTGTTCCTCTGACTCTCTGCAAGTCATGTACTGACCCACTTCCCCTCAACATATGCTGCAGGCAAACCAAAAAGTCAAGGGGGATAGCTTATCTGCAGTTTATGCAAGCAGCAGATGCAGCAGCTGCTATGTCAGCTATGGATGGCAGCATCTTCCAAGGCCGACTACTACATGTTCTGCCTGCCAGAAAAGCCCCCACCCCTCTTGAGGCCCCCCAACAGGTCAGGGCTGTCTCCATGTGGTGATCATCATGCTGATGTGGCGTGATGTCTTACTGTGGCCTCACCGCACTGTTCATTGGCAGCTGCATTCTGATGACCTGGCTCCTGCTGTGTTTGTACATGCATCCTTTCCATGCACAGGCATTGCATATCCATGATGCAACAACATTTCAGAGATTGGCTGATCTGCACAGCCTGGCAAGGTGTTCTGTTTTGCACTGTTGGGCTAGGATGTACAACAGGATGTACTAAGCACATGAAGACGTCTGCAGCAAGTGTCTTGTAGACACTGTTTTTGTGCCTCCTTGCCTATGATGGTCTGAGACCCTTCACAAAGGAGTGATTGTGGCCGCAGGACAATGTATCATCTGGTACCAAATACAAGGAAACCAAAGATGCCGAGCGCAGGTCCCAAGCTGGAAACCGAGCAGCGTGGAACACCTTGTTCATGCGCTCTGACACTGTTGCAGAGGCTGTGGCTGCGCACTACGGCATCAGCAAGTCACAGCTGCTGAGCAGAGGTGCTGCAGATCTGCCTGTTAGGATGGCTCTGGGAGAGGCACATGTCATTGCCATGACTAAGAAGGCTCTGGGAGACGCAGGTAGGCTGTCAAGCTACAGAGACAAACTCAGCATGACTGATTGCTTTTGAGCCAAGATGTCTGATGAGTTGCTTTCAGCCCCATGACTAAGGGATGGCAAGGTAACTGGAAAATGAATATGGTATAAAGGGTTGTTATAAGGTGCTGGTGGTAAGTCTGGCCGGTAATTTGGTATTTCAAAGCCTGTGAGCTTGGCTGCAGATGTGTTCATCCAGGTTCAAGAAGGGGAAGGGGCAGCGTCATTGGCAAATGGCAAATGTTGCCGCACATGCTAGAACATTACGTCACAGCATGCATTTGCTAGCTCTATTTTCATGTATACTTCATGTATAACACTGTTAAGGGGTGCAAACTCAATGACGACAGAACCCATTCTTGCAGGTGTGTCTATAGATGTTTTAGAAGAGGCCGCAGCTGCGAGTGGCAAAGCATCGGCCAGTCATGCAGTCCAGCGCAGCCCAGTATGCCTGCTGGTCAAGAACTTGCCCTACACTGCCAGCGAAGAAGACCTGACGGAGCTGTTTGGGGGCTCAGGGCCTTTAGCTCGCTTGGTTCTGCCCCCTACCAAGACACTGGCCCTTGTGGAGTTCAGTGAGCCCCAGGACGCAAGAAGGTGAGAACGTGCTGTCTGTAATTTGCAGGTGTGTAGGGCTGTAGATGGTGTGTGGGAAGACAAGCTCAGCTGCGCAGCATGCATACCTTGTTAATAGAAATGCATGCATCATGTATGGCCTTCAATGAGGCATACCTGATGCCTACCTGGCTGATGCGAGAGCAAATGCTGGCACAGGTCCAGATCAGTCACTCGATCATGCATCATGTGTAGGAACAGGGTACCCGTGAATACACAGGAACACACTTTTGTCTGCAGAGTCACATGCACGTAGCTGAATAGTGCAGACGCTATGTTGCTCTTGCGGATGCATCTGGTGCTGTGTGTTCATGTCTGTTACTGCCATAGTGTGTACTGCTGCGTGACTGGCGGCGCTCATGCTAATTGCAGTGCTTCAGCTGCGCAACCGGAGCACGATGACAATGTATCAGCCGCAAACGACACCAGGGATTCAGCAAAAGGCCGTGGGTCTGACTGATGTGTGTGCGTACCTGCAGAGCATTCAAGTCTCTGGCCTACAAGCGCTACCAGCATGTGCCAATTTATTTGGAATGGGCTCCCGCCAACATCTTCAGGGCAGATGCCCCAAAGCCAAAACAGCCCCTGACCCTGCCCTTGCGCATTCCGGCCCCTGCTGCTGCTTCAGACACTGGAAGTGCCCCTGAAGCAGCTGCTGCTGCTGTTGATGCTGCAGCTGCAACAGCAGCTGTTGTTTTGCCTGATGTGGAAGACACAGAGAGCAGCACCATCTATGTCAAGAATTTGGCGTTCGCCACAGGTGCCAGTTCTGTTCTTTTCTTGGTTTCGGCTTTGTTTTTGCGTTGCATGATTCTCAATTTTGCTAGGTTTGGACTTTATTGCCCCAGTCTTGCTTGTTCAGGGTTGCTTCTGCTGCACAGCCATTTGCCTTGAGCACTCACTTTTTGTTTGTCATTGCCTTATTAGCTGTCATCCACTCCACGACTGGCGCAGAGCAATCCCAAGCAGCTATATTTGAACACCCTGCTGGTCTGAACAGGGCATGGTTATTGGCAGGCAATCAACTGACAGTTTGTGTGGATGTCATTATTGCTTTGTTTGCTCACCAGTACCACCTGCAGGTGATGCTGGGCTGCGTAAGCATTTTGAAAACACCATTTCCAGTGCTGGGGGCAGCATGCGAAGCGTGAAGGTAGCTGTTAGGAAGGGGCCAGATGGCAAGCCTCTGTCCATGGGCTTTGGCTTTGTCGAATGCTCTTCAGAAGATGTAGCAAAAGCAGTCCTCAAGCAGATGCAGGTGAGTCATCGTCACTCACAATGCAGTGTCACAAGCCAGGCCTACATACAGATTTTTATTTACCTTTTGAGCAGGTCACCCACTGCGGTCTCGACTTGTCAAGTTGCATGCTCTTTTGTCAGAACCACCAGTGCGTGCAGTACCTCTTATGTACTGGTGACGGTTGACTACTACTGTGACATAGAGTGTATTGTGAGCCTATCAATGAAGTATGGAAAAAGTATGAAATGGAAACCTCCAAGCCTGACTAGCAGACTGGGCACTCACAAAATTGGTCGTCAGATCAGGCACAGTCTGCGGCAGGCAGTACGTATATTGATGCTGTTGTGTCTCATGCATATTTGTCTGAGTATCCTGACGACAGCTCTGTATCACCTGACACATGCATGTAGTTTTTTTACAGCATCATTAGAGGTCAGCATTTCTCATTATTTGGCCCAAACTACCAACAACGGGACCTTAGGCTCTTTTTTGAGCAGAATTCCCACCAGCTTGGTTTTGTTGCACACCACATACACCTGTGCTTTCAAGTCAGGATGTCTGATGAGTCACAACTGGCTCCACACCCCAGACTGTAAGGTGCTAAATGAAAAAAATAGTGCTCAGTGTATCTCGATTTCCCTTCGTTGTCTGTTGACTCCCCTGATGAGTCCTAGAGACAGAATTATAAATTGACTGATTACGTGTGGCATACAGGGAAGCATGCTGAACAAGCACAAGCTAGCTTTGCAGCTGAGCATGCGCAAGCCCAGCAGTGCAGTCAAGGCCAAGAAGCAGACGGGCACACCAGAGAAGCAGAGCACCAAGCTGGTGGTGCGCAACGTGGCCTTTGAGGCCACGCGCAAGGAGGTCATGTCACTCTTCAGTCCCTTTGGCCACATGAAGAGCTGCCGCCTGCCAAGAAAGTTTGATGGCACCCCCAGGTGTGACAAAAACTGCACACATTCATGGAACTTACACTTGTGCAGATCTCAATGTTGTTGTGGGGTTGTCATGCTGAGGACATGCACTGTTTCTCTGCTGGGCTGTGGAGCAAACATGGTTGTGTCAGTGCTGCAGTCAAGTGCAACGTCAAGTCTATAGCTCGTAAGACATTGCACAGTTGTCTGTATTGACCCAGATGGGGTGAGTCACACACTTACAGGCAATCTGGCATGTTGCAGGGGTTTTGCTTTCATTGAGTTTGTGACCAAGCAGGAAGCCAAGAATGCAATGGATTCCATTGCTGGTGCTCATTTGTATGGGCGGCGCCTAGTGGTGGAATGGGCTGAGCAGGGCGACGAGGGTCTTGATGAGATCCGTGCAAAGACAGCTGCCAAGTTTCGTGGAGAAGCTGTTGATGAGTTTGATGAATTGCCTGCCAAAAGGCGTAAGGCTGGTGTTTAGATGTTTACCCTGTTCTGAATATTAGACTGTGTTGTTGATGTTGACTCTGGCTTGTGATGTTTTTGTGTTGATGGTGCCACCATAAATAGAAAACAAGCTCAGTGCAGCAGCTTTATATTGATTGCTCTAGGGCTGCAGGTACATTGACACATCCTGTGCTCACAACCTACAGTGTTTTGGGCAGCTATTTTGCATGCAGGCGCGTTGGTTTGCGCCATGCTATGCATGCATAAGGGTAGACCGGGACACGCCAGTTGATTTATAGTATTTCGGACATTTGAAGTGAGGTTCAGGTGTCGTAGTTCTATCTTGAACTTCAAACACTGAAACGCAGCAAGTGACTGACAAGCTTAATCAAGGCAAGATTGCAAACAACCAATCACAAAGCCAAAGGAAGTCTTAAAACAGCTTTCATGCATCAAACAAGGTTGTGCCAATATCCAAACGTCTGTGGTGTACAGCAGGTGGCCCTGAGCAGCAGACAAGGACTGTTCTCCTGATCACTCTGCCACGCTTTGGCTATGAAGCTCTGCATGTCATACAGGCACAGCATTGCTCAACATCCTGATTGCTGCAGATTGTCCTGTGTTCTTGAGGCAGCGCAAAAGACAAGTCACTCAAACACAATACAATCAAAGATACCGTTGTCAGACATGGGGCACTACAGTGAATGTTGCATGCCAAGAAAGGCAAGCACCTGTTCACTCCTGTCAGGGTGCGTGTGCGTTTGTGTAATCCCACCAGTCTCTGCTTGCTGCACCAGTCAAGGGCCCACAGACCGTGGGGGTGCTGGAAGGGGCGTAGGAAGGCAACCCTGTGGCAGCATGTACACACAGCCCAAGACAGGTGTCCAAGGCTGTAAGTGCAGCATCACCATGTCGCTGACAGAGTATCAAAAACAAAGAGGCAGCAAATGTATACAATGCAATTGGCAAACCTAGGATAGTGCCAGCTTTGCCACTTCCTCTTGCTGAAGCACGCATCCTGCTGCATGCTGCTTCTGCCTGTCTTGCTGCCAGTGACAGGCCATCTCAGGCAGTGCCTACCAGTGTTGGGAATAGTACAAGCTAAGTTGCTTGGCTGCCACAGTGCTTGCTGGTAGCATGCTGCTCACGTCAGTCTAGCATGCATTCCTGCCGCGGCTTCTGGAAATAAACGGAACAGCGGCTGAATCACATCACATTGTACTTGCCAGGGCCTTGAGCACCCTGGTCTCGTCTGATGGACCTCTCTGTGAAGTCAGCAATGATGGCCTTGCACTCGTCTTTGGCAGCCCTCACTTTAGCTTGGGTGGGGCCCTCGATGATGAGATGCAGCTTCTTGTCATCATCTGGGATCTTCTCACCCTTGTCATAGAACCGGCCCCGGATGGTGATGGCTGCTCCAGTCAGCTCATTGATCTGGGCTATCGTCTCCCGATGCGTGATCTGCAAAGCGCACAGACACAAGCTGCTGGCACACAAATACGATGAGCCCTGCAGCTGCTTGCCAAGATGACTGTTGTAAGAGGCAAGAGCTGAGATGCAGCAGCTTGCGGTATGTGGCACTGTATGCTGTTGACATATGCAGGACTGTCTGCATGTGCTGCACCTCACATTGTGCAGTAGATGGGCTGCTCTAAACAATGCATCAGATGATACATGAAGAGGAGACAAGCAATACACATCCTCTGTATGATCTACCACATGCAATGCCTGATCCACCATAAAATCTGGCTTTTGTTTCGCTTTGGGCTGTGGCCTATGGTCTTAGCTCTAGACTGCTCCCTCAGGAGGCTCCCACCATAATTGCCATAAAGCACAAACATTTTGTTTCTTGTTGTCACATGCATGCATGTCCACAGGCAGCCAGGTAGTTTAAATGCATGTGGTGGTTTCCTTAAGGAATGCTTTGCATGTAGGAAGCAAATCTTGTCTGTATGAATTCACTGAACTGAACTTCTTGTCTGTTGGGTCCCAGTTGCCCCCCAGGACATTAAATATATTGATTGATTGATTGATTGATTAAACAACACAGACACAGACACACACACACGTATGCACACACACAGGCACATAGACAGACAGAGAAGTGAAAGATGCCCACCTTCCAGCGAGCGTGCTGAGGGAAGTCATTGATCTCCAGCTCAACAACGTACTGGTCCTTCTCCTCCTCTGCTGGCTGGGGCATCTGCGGCATCTGGCCCCCAGGCAGCAGCTGCTGGACCATCTGGCTGGCCCTCAACAGCCCCAGTGGGCCTTGGGCACCCCCTGGCATGCCCGCCTGTAAACAATGCCAACACTCTTGTCAACTGTTGTTATCTCCACCATGTAGACTTCTTATGTGCTCCACACTGACTGATGTTACTCACAGATGTGTGCAGAACATCCTGTTTTAATGCATACATGCAGCACAGAACGACTGAGCATCAAGCAGGTTTGGCAAGTACAGTCTAGCACTACAAGGCAAACACTCTGCCACCTCAGATCAATGCAAGCCGCCAGACGCTTGACAGAACATCTATTGAACTTTCCATGTGCAAAGCACTCATGCTGTGTCATGCTGCGCCATGAGCAGCCTGACCACAGACCAGCAAAGACATCAGACATGTCAGACATGAGGGCTGCTATGTGCTGCCAGGATTATCTGCAGAATGTCACTGGATTTGCAGCAGAGCTTTGAGTAAGGCTGGAGCAAGCTCCACAAAGGCAATGCAGACAGGGAGCGTGCAGGGGACTTGCCTGGATAGCAATCTCAGCAGCCTTCTGCTGGGCAGCACGCACAATGTTGCTCTGTTCGCTGTTGAGGGCTGGCATTGACTGGGATGTCATGCCCATCCTGTGACCGGAAGACTTCAGCAGCTCCTGTGCAATCTTCTGAGCCATCTCTGCCTTGGACCGCGCTGATGCATCCATCTTGTCCAGCTGCAAAAGGGCATGTCACAGCAGATCGTCAGCACAACACCAACAGCCGTGAGGTAAGTCGTATGTTAGGCAGCGTCCAAACCCAGAGAATCAGCCTTAGCTTTATGTATGACAGCAATGACTTCTTGTACATCCAAAATCACAGCACAAGACATTCTTGGTACCAAAAGCTGTGTCTTGCAGTGCCAATACATAGACATGGTGAAAAGAGACTGTGCAAAATGACAAAAAGCAGAAAGTATCGTAAGGGTGGGGTAAGGGGCAGGGGTAAGCCTACCTGGGGAGCAGGAATGTTGTCACTGTTGGAGTAAGCGTCAGCAAGTCTACGCGCTTCCCGATCTGCAGCTGTCTCCAGGCGAATGTCGTCCTCTGCTTCCTCCACTTCCTCTTCCCTACCATAGGCTGTCCCATACTCCTTGGCCGTTGCCTACACATCCAACCATGTAAGATTGTCAGTTGCAGCACTTGCCAAGGCTGCAACAATGCTTTTAGGATGACACAACATGCAGACAGCCTAGACGTCCTCTGCTAAATTCCTTTCCTGCTCCCTGCCATTGGTTGTTCCAATCTGTCTTGGCTGATGCCGGCACACCAATTCAGCCGTAGTCCCCAAAACAGCTCAAGGTGCAGAAGAGCTTTGATCTCTGGGAAGAAACCACAGCAGCAAGGCAATATTGCACAGGTATAGGTCTCTGCAAGTGGTATTTATTTATGCCTGCTGCATAGGCAGCAGCCTTCAGACCACAAAAGAGTGAGCACAGCCAGAGACAAGACACGTCTGGTGTGAACGCAAGTCACTGCTCTGGACAGGTAAGTAAGTTGGGACAGCATGAGATATGCACAGTCATCTCCACCTAGCACATGCACACATTGCACAGCTAAGGTTGCTCAGTCAGCACTGGCGCCCTCAGGGGTGCTTAGCAGCATAGGACAGAGTTGGGGAGAAGGGCAGGTTTTCCACAACACAGCAAGGTTTGCTGTCTAATTACGTGGAAGTTATCACACAGGGTCACGCATGTAGCCTGTCAGCTGGGCTTTGAGAATGCCACCATGCAGTGCCAAGCTCACCTTCCTCCGGTCCTTCTCTTTGTCTTCTTCAGCAGAGTCAAACTTAAAGCCAGAGCCGCCATAGCCGCTGCCGTGCGCCCTGGCCTCCCCCCTCTTGACCTTCTCTGTATGCTCCCTGGCCATCGTCAGCAAGTCCTCCGGGATGGTTGCTTTGGACTCCTTGAGGGCTTTCACCAGGTCGCCGGCGTACTGATCTTCATCAGGCGCAATGAAGGTGATGGCTGTGCCCTTGTTGCCGGCACGGCCTGCAGCATGCAGCAGCACAGTGTCAAAATGAGCGAATTGTACCAATACGATGAGTGCTGCAACAGGAAAAAGATGGATTCTGATTTGGCGTTATGCAAGACCTTAGCATGGAACTTGGCTTTTGGCAATCATAATGGGAGTGTGCTGCTGCAGGCCAGAGGGTGATGATGAGTGCTGTCCACAGGGCTCGTCAGGCTGTGTTACCTCGACGCATGTCACAGGTCACAGCAATTGCAACTTTTTGCGGGCGGCTTGTTTGAGAAAGGTTTGCAGAGGAAGCTGAGCAGCATCACACCCAGCTTGCAACATCGATGGCATCGAGTCCACTGATTGTCAAGGCATGCATGTAGGCTGCAAATCAAGGTGCATGAGGAAACAGGTACGGACCTGTTCTGCCAACCCTGTGCACATAGTCCTCATGGTGATTGGGCACTTCATAGTTGACCACCAGCACCAGGTCCTTCACATCCAGCCCTCTGGCAGCAATGGAAGTGGCGACAAGCACATTGCTGACGCCAGACTTGAAGTCGTTGATGGTGCTCTCTCTGTCAGACTGGTCCTTGGCTCCATGCAGAGACAGGCAAGGGTAGCCAACCTGCAAAAGTGAAAGATCACGTAGGTGGCGCAAGAAGCATTTGCAAAATACGGCTGTTGCTCCTGCACGGTTTGACAGCCAGGCTAACTATGCATGCAACAAACAGCAACTCACTTCAGCGTGCGACCTGCTTGCAGGTATTGCTGCACTTGCACGCATGGCGGACATTTGGCCTGCCAGCAAGTCGCTTGTCAACAGTAAAGTCCATGTAGAAGTCACCTTGAGCAGGTCTCTAAAGAGGTTGTCACATAGGTCCTGGGAAGCCACAAAGATGAGGATCTTGCCATTCTCATAGAACTCTCCAAGGATCTCCAGCAGCCTCAGGAAGCGGTCAGCCTCAGGCCTGATCTCAATCAGCTGCGTGATGTCCTTGTTGACGACTGAGCGCCCTCCAACTTGGATCTCGACAGGATCATGTAGAGCCTGCTTGGCCAGCGTCTCCACCTGAGAAAAACACACAGACTGTCTGTCAGCAGCTTGAGCACTGAAACACTCAAAGTGCTGAGCATTCCAGTGCATTGGTTACCCTGAAATTGTTGTAGACTGACAGCAGCTGAATGCGCAGTGATGCAGACATAGCAGACACAGTGGTCACCAAAGACATGCTTGAATGCAAATCGTGCATGACTATGTAAAGTGCTGTGTTGCCAGTAATTTGCACTGGTGTGGTGTCTTGTGTACAAGCTACAACTCAGGCAATCATTCACTGCTGCTTCTTTGCCAGGACAGACAGTCTCGGCTTGGCTCAAGCAACCATGGCAATGTGGTTTTGAACCAGGTGCATGCACACCTTGACAGGACATGCAGGATGCCTGACAAGGGAGGGACCAGTGAATGCAGCCTACCGAGCGCGGGAAGGTGGCAGAGAACATGACAGTCTGGCGAGAAGGCCTGATATTCCTGTGGATGCGACTGATCTGGGGCTCGAATCCCATGTCAAACATCCTATCAGCCTCGTCAAAGACCAGATATGTGACACGCCGCAGGTTGGTGATCTTGCCGGCGCTGGTGACCAGGATGTCAATCATGCGTCCAGGTGTGCACACCACGATTTCTGCGCCTCGCTTCAGCTCTGTGATCTGGTTTGCGACGCCTGAGCCACCGTACACTGCCACCACCAGCATGCTGTGCACCTTGCAGAACTTCTTGGTGTCCTTGCTGATCTGCTGTACAAGCTCCCTGGTGGGGGCAACAACCAGGGCTATGGGTCCATCCCCCTGTTGCAAGGGGGGTTGGTCCTTGATGTGCCTCAGCATGGGCAGCACGAAGGCTAGGGTCTTGCCTGAGCCAGTCTCGGCGATGCCTATGCAATCCCTGCCGGACATGATGATTGGTAGGGCTTGGGCCTGGATGGGCATCGGGCTGTCAAAGCCTGACTTGCGGATGACGTCCAGAACCCTGCCACTGAGGCCGCACTGGTTCCAGTTCTTGATGGGTCTCTGAGGCTCCTTGCCACGCACCTTGATGCCATTCAGCTGCTTCCTGTGCTCACTCACCTCCTGTTCGCTCATCTTGGCTAGCTCATTCACCTGCGCCACCATGTACTTTGCATACACTGGATGTGCACATACTAGATGCTGCACACGCTGGACGGTCTCTGGAGACAGGCAGCTGCACAAACGTCAGTGTACAATCCACACACACTGATTCTTGCAAACAGTGTTGCAAGACAATGTGTGCTGAAAACCAGGCTCGCTGCCCTAATATGTTGAGTGTAGCGTTGATTATGTAATCGATGCTTCTCTAAATGCTGAGGCAGATGTGGGAGGCAAAACTTACCTGCCTGAAGGCTTGGCAGAGAGGGTGAGACACAAGCAACACTGCCCCAGCTTCGCGCAAAGCCTTGCGTCCTTGCAATGCACAGAGAGTACCAAATGCAGTTGGGTGGTACCCTGAAGCATGATTCAGATGGCAGCATACCTCGATGTAAAAGTTCTTGCGGAAAGGGGGGTAGGTGATGGTGGAGTGGTCCACAATGCCCAGCCTGTCCCCCTTGCTACCCTTGCTGGCCCATACCTTGCTGGCCCATGCCTGCATCATCATGATACTTTGCATGCCATTTTCTGTACCTTTTACATTTTTGTTTTTATTTTGACGGTTTCTGGTTGAATTCTTTCCAAGAAGCTGAGAATGACTCAGAAAATTCCAACTCAATGTTTAACATTGCTGTTACATGCTTCACTAACTGTCAAGAGCAATGACCCACAGCAAGGCACTCATTCTGTACCTTGGTTTTGGTGGTTTGATCCCCGTCCAGTATGAGTAATGACTCACAGCATACAGTCATGCAGGCATAAAGAGGAGCAAGAGATGCATACAGGTGCAAGTCCAAAGAAGCAGCCTTGGCTGTTCTGCAGACAATGCCTAAGGCATGCCACTGTCACAAGCTCTCTTATGCTGCTGAGCGATGTGAGTTTATGAGGAGTATAGTGAGATTGTCAAGATGTCACAAACTACAGCTTACGTGCATGACCAAGAGCAGGCATGCCCTGCCGTGATGTGTTCTTCCTTATGATGCAAGTTTGTCAGGTGCTCAACCGTACCTCATCATCTTCATCATCAGATTGCTCCTTGTCTTCTTCATCCTCATCATCTTCTTCAGAGGATGAGTCAGTGTCATACATGGAGCGCTTGTCTCTCCTGGCAGGTGCCCTCTTGACTTTTCCGTTGATGGCGGGCCCCCCTGCCAAGGGGGGCCTGTTGGAGACCCCGGCCTTTGAGTCAGGGTCAGGCTTCATGCTCTGTTGCTGTTGAACAGCGCCAGCAGCATTGTTGCCCATCATGAAAGCGTCCAAGGGATCGATCTCATCCTCTTCTTCTGCAGGTGAACCAGAGCTCTACAACGTGAAATAGCAATGAGACTTCACAGCATGCACACAAGGCTTGTGATATTGGAGAAGCATGCACGCCACTGGGCTGTACGTGGAGAGCACCTGCAGTGGCTTATGTCAGCACTGAAAGCTGCACTTGTGATTCAGGCTACTCCTGTCTTTGGTGTTTTAAACCAACGGGTAAGTAGCGTAGATCAGCAGCATGGCTGTTGAACCATGTGGTGGAAAAGGGCTGCCTTGTTGTTGCTTGTGCAAATGCAACGCTTATGCACAGCATGTACAAAAGTAGACAACATGATTTGCGTGGACATGGCAAGCGTGTACTGAGCATCCAAGGGATTGCCAGCTCTTGTGCAGCAGGTGTGCATATTACCTTGAACAGCAGCCTGCTCTTCTGCTTTGATGGGTGCAACTTTGGCATCATTGTCAGCCATGAAGGCGTCCAAAGGATCAATTTCGTCACCCCCTTCCTCTAAGTCCATTGCGTCCTCTGCCTTTGGATCTGCTTCAGGCTTTGCGGTGGGCACGTCCTCCTCGTCTTCTTCATCAAAGCCTGCTTCATCATCCAGATTCCACCCCTTCTCATCATCATCATCTTTGACTGTGTCTGTGACCTGTACCAAAGCATCAATGTCTTTCAGTCATGCAGCTGGGGAGTAAAATGGCTTGAAATGGCTTAATGCACCACTCAGTATTGGCAGGACCGTGGCGAGTATCAAATGCATGCTGCATGTGAGCTCATGCATGATTTCTGACAACAAGTGCACAAGCAGGCTTTCCTTAGAGAGAATCATGCTTTTTGCATGGAAGAGCAGACAATGGCTGCTGTGCTCTGCAGTATGCACAACATATCATCACCTGTGTTGTTTGCTTGTCTGCCTGGAGCTTCTGCCATGCAAGAGCTCTCTGGGCCCTTTTGTCAATGTCATCCTGCTCACGTTGGTTCAGCTCAGTTGGAGGCTCAGCAACAGCTGGAGGCTCTGCACTGCGTCTGCGCTCTGAGGTGGGGTCTATGCGACGGCTTTTGTCCCTATGGCTGTCTCTGTGCCTGTCAGACCTGTCTCGGTGCCTTCGCTCAGCATCCCTACTGCCATCTTTAGGGTGACCTGTGGGGCGCTCTGGGGATCTGGAACGCTTCCTTCGGGATGGGTCACGCTCTTCTCTGCCAACCAGGGCACTCCTGCCATCTTTCCTGTCATGTGATTCAAAAGGCCGCCTGCAGTGTACACGGGTTCATGAGCAAGATCAGGAGGTCGCCATGTGTTCAAAAAGATGCACACTGCGCTTTGGTAATAGCTACTTCTCAGGCCTGAAGGACCAGGCTTGCAAATCAAGCCTGGAAGAGAGGAGTTACCGGGGACTGGCAGCACGATCATCAGCTCTGTCTCTCGGTTTGTTGTCTCTACTTTCATTGTGTCTGCTTGGATGCCGCTCTAGGTCCTGCAAGAAAGGTGCAAGTGTGTAGAATATGCCATATGGGTGCCAAGACTGACATCAGCAACACAGCTTTGGCAATGAACACTAGACAACGCCAGCAAACAGCAAGGTCACAACTCTTACTCTATCCTTCTCCTTGCGAGAGTGAGAACCTCCTAGCTCTTCTACAGGAGCTTCAGCTGTACGGTGCCTGCTCTTGCCTTCCCGTTCTCTGTCTCTGTGCTTGTGTTTGCGCTCCTTTCTGTCGGACTTATCTTTCTCCGCAGAGCCTGGATCACGAACGCGACTACTCATCGGTGCATGCGCGCGTCTCGCTGCTGTCTCGCAAGGGTCAAGTACCTACTGTACAAGCACAGGTTTCTTAGTCATTCCTTGGATGCACTGGTGAGTCTGCATGCAGTCAGCTTGAATGAACAGGCTATAACGATGCCCTACCGCAATCAAGCCTCTGAAGGACACGGTCTAAGGCTTTCGATGTCAGCACACCAGATCAAACCAAAGTGCACTTTTGCGTACCAGCCTGGCGCTCGGACTACAGCACGGCCTCGAGTGGGTGATGCGGTATTGCGAGACCAGATTATGTGCCTGATAATGTCGGCAGCAGATCAGGCACAGGTAGGCAGCACTGAGGCAGTCTGGCCAAGAATCTAAAGCTTTGCACTGATCTGGTCTTGCTGGTTTAGGTCTGACATCCTGCAACAGCGCTGTTGGTTACCGAGCTGACATTCTCCTCAAAGCACCGCCGTCACCGATAGCACGGCTTGAAGACAGTCCACAGGTCATGCATGACAGCGCGTTTGTGACCGGGTCGTTCATGCATGCCACAAGCTTTTGCGGGTCCGGATAGCACCCGATCGCTACCTGCCATATGACCTTCTCGTTATGTTGTTACCTTGTTTGAGGCGACCACCCCAAGCATGCAGCATCAACTTGTACTACTGAGCAGCTGTTTCAAGGTTGCCTGTCCCCTCCCCGAGAGCTGGTTGTCTCTACAACTCTCTCAAATCAAGCTTTGATCATGAAGACTGTGCTGATCCTGGGTGGTTCGGGATACTTGGGCCAGTTCCTAGTGCAGAGCCTGACCAAGCATTACAAGGTATACATTATCAGCAGTCCTATCTGAGTGTGGACTTTGTTACTGTGAGTTTCCCATCAGCCTCTGGCTGTGCAGGTTGGCTTTACACATCACAGCACCTCTCCTCCAGACTTTGGTGGTGTAGAGCAAGCATTTTGGGTAAGCTCGCATCACTACAGCTAGACCATTACATGCCATATACAATGCAAACTCCTGAAGCAGCAGTATTGCACATGCCATTTGCCTCTTGTGCATGCCTTCCATGCAAGCTTGCTGCAATCACTTGCCTAGCATCAGTCACGTGAGGTTTGCTGACGTCAGTGCATCCTTGTTGCAGCTGGACCTGCCAACTGGAGAAGGCATGCAGCAATGCTTTGATCGCTTGGGACCTGTGGATGCAGTGATCAACTGCGCTGCAATTTCATCACCTGCTGCATGTGAGCAGGAGCTTGACACTGCAAGGTGAGGGCAATTGTAATCACCAGCTTACTGGCCTGGCATCCAAGCTTTTGATTGTACCATGGTTCAAATGCAAGCTGGTTGTAGTTTGCAGGGCGCTGAATGTTCCCACCAAGCTGCTAGATGCGCTGGACATGCACAAGCTGATGCACCAAAGGGAGCCTCTCCTCATACAGCTCTCTACAGATCAGGCATACCTCTGACATGGCAGATCTGATTCGTGCACAAGGCATCAGCCTCTGCAGACCATTGTGACACAAACAGACAAGGACAGATATTTCTCAAGTCTGCAGGACAACATTGCATGAGCAAGTAGCATAATGCAGTGCACTGCATGGTCTTGTACTAACACGTCAAGATCATGTTGGATTAGCAGCTTTACAAGGCTGCATTACAATTGCTACCTACAAATGCATGCCTTTGTCTAATTCATCAAAGACCACCCACTTTGTTGTGCCTGCTCCCTAATGCAATTAGAGGCATGCAGGTGTATGACGGCAGCAAAGCCAATTGGCGGGAAACAGACAAATGCCATCCGGTCAATGCTTATGGCAGGACCAAACTTGAAGCTGAACAGCTCATTCAGGTAGTTGCCTGCTCCAGTGCAAGCATAGCATCTGATCACCCTGCAAACTGCTGACAAACATGCAATCACACACAGTTGGGCCTGTCATGACAAGTGGGATGCTCTATACAGGCTTCTAGTAAGTTAGCTGGCACCATATGCAGCGGTGTGTGTTCTCGTGTGTACATGTATGGGCATGACCCGCTCCTATGTGTATACTGCTTGCAACAATGCAACAGCTGTTGCGTCACATGACTGTGCCTGTGGCTTTCGAACAAGGATTGTCACTGAATGCGTCTTGCCTCAGTCTCAATGAACTTCACCACCGCTTGTGATGGCTAGACAATCACCTTCACACAACAAGGTCAGCTTGAGCAGCCTTTGTCAAGCTCATCATGTGAATTCTCACTCGCTGATGCCATTGCTGTGTAGGACCGATGCCCAAATCACGTCATTCTCAGGTCCAGTATCATTTTTGGGCCTCAGTCTCCAGTACCAGTCTCTCGAGTCCTGTTTCTGCAGTTCATCGCTAACGGCCTGCGCCAAGGCAAACCCACAACCTTTTTTCAGGACGAATACCGCTGCCCAATATACGTGAAGGACATCGTGAGCATTGCCGTGGCACTCATTGACAGCCAGGACAGTCTGCAGAATCGCCTTCTTAACATGGGCGGCCCTGAACGGCTTAGCAGGCTCGACATGGCCTACAAGACGGCTGACTGCTGGGAACTAGATAAGTCGTGTATTGTACCTGCTTTGAGTGCATCAGTCAAGAGGGGTGTTGTAAGCCCAGCTGATATCTCAATGGACAGCTCAAGGCTGCTGCAGCAGCTGCCTTCTGTGAAGCTGACAAGCCTTGAAGATGCGCTGCTAGACATTGAGCATGGGGTCTCAAGCAGACACAATGGAGTCAATTCCAGCAAGGAGCGCCTTGGACAATAGTTTGGCATGTACATTAAAAGCCTTCATCTCTGCTGAGCTTGGTTTCAGAAGAAATCATGAACAGCTGCATATGTCTCAATGCATTGTTTGATGCCCTGATGTGAGATGTCTGACACCTAGTTGTGAAGGGTAGTATGCTGAGCACTGTGAGATCTGACTAGTTTCAACAATTTTGGCAGCATACTGTTGCGACAGTTTCAGCAATGGCACAAAGTTTGATTTTGAAAAATCTAACACAAGGCAATTGCTGAGTTGCTTTGTGCATGCAGTATCTGACCTTAGAGTGGCATATGCCTGAGGCTGCTAATTCGCGCAAGGCTGCATTTTTGACAGTAGACATGTCATCGACAAATCGTGTAATGTAAGTCGATGGCCATATTCATATGTTTATAGGTTGAAGCATGTACTTATAACTATGAATACCAAGACCAAGGCATGTGCAATATGGTGCAGCCTTATCAAAGCCTTGAAAAATCGCTGCATTTCACACTGAACAGCTTGTGCAAATCATCTCAGTGAACACCACCTGAGCCTCATATCGTTTGATGGTCTTGAGAAGGCATAATTTATCTACTGCACTGTGACGCAATAACGTATTCAGCAGGGTAATTCTAAGCTGGCTCTCTATCGCTAAGCGACATCCATTCAGCACGTAAGGTTCTTAGCAAAAGCACATAGGCTAAAAATGTTGACACAACAAATGGCATCAAGATCAACTCATTCACATGCCTGCCAACATGACAGGGGGCACACCTGCACTTGGACATTTGTTGACAAGCTTCAGCAAACACTATATAGCATAGCAAGCATGAGCAAAGCCTATGCAGTGCAACAAGCACAGGTCACCTGCGCAATCTGTACTGGAGATCCTATGAATTGACTGATGACCTACTTGCTACCTAACCGACGTTGATGCTGCCAGTTGACGCACTGCTGCTGGAGGTAGATGGAGAGCTTGTGCTAGCAGCTGTGGTGGCAGCTGGAGATGCAGTGGTAGTAGCTGGGGTGCTGGTAGTAGTAGTCGGTGAGGCAGTTGTGGCAGCAGGTGAGGTGGAAGAGCTGCTTGGAGAACTGCACGCTGCATCTGAAGCATCTCTCTGGACACCTGATGAAGTGCTGCTTGTGCAGCTGGAGGTAGCGCTGGAGGATGAGCCACTGATCGCTCCCACGTTGTAAGTGCCGCTGTTTGCGACCACAACGGCGTTAGTGGCAGTTAGGCCAGTCTGGCTGGTAGTGGTAGCACCGCTGATTTCACTCCTGTAGATCTCAGTAGCTTGATTGAGGGCAGTGGTGTCGTTGTAGAAGCTGTTGCCTGTGATGGCGCCTGCACATTAGACAGTAATGGCAATGGCAATGGCAATAAAAATAAATAATAATAACAATTACAACGCTTTCCAATGGCAATGGCAATGGCAATGGCAATGGCAATGGCAATGGCAATGGCAATGGCAATGGCAATGGCAATGGCAATGGCAATCACACAGAAAATAAAACTTGCAAGGTACTCAGCTGCTACTGACATGTCGACAAAAACTGACTCAGTCTTGTGAAGAGGGATCTTGAAGATGGCGGCTGTGCGTACCTGTCACGTTGACGTCATAGATGGCTCCTCCAAACCTGCCAGCAGAGTTGCTGCTGAAGTAGCTGTTAGTCAACCCCCCAGTGGTCAGCGACCTGAACACTGCACCTCCAAAAGTGGTGGCAGAGTTGTTGTAGAAGGTAGAGTTGGTGATGACAGTAGAGTTGCAGTTTCCCTGGAACAGGGCTCCCCCCTTCTCCCCCACATTGTTCCCAAAATGAAGGTTGGCAAATGTAGAGTTGACCACGCCCTGGGCAAAGATGCCTGCTGACCCTGTGGTGGCATTGTTATATGTGTAGGTATTGCCGTATACAGTCAGCGTTTGGGCAACATTGATCCAGTGAGCCCCTCCTGCCTGGTTGGCCACATTGCTGGTGAAGTTGCTGTTGATGATGTCTCCCGGGCAAGAACCCTGAAAAGCAAAGCAAACCAGAGAATAATCAGCCTAAGTCCAATTAAATTGACTATCAGAGTGAAGTTATGTTTATTCAAGCCATGAGCCCAGGTTTGCGTGCCAGATGCAACTGTTCATGTGGACTAATACGCTTTAAGACCTAGCGTGCGCAGCCCTGGTTTGTTGTCTTCAACAACGTCTTGACTGACAGAACGTGCGTGATGGAAAACTGAAGACTAAGCTCAGGCATTTCCTCAGCGTAAACAGCAATCACCTGGAAGATGCCTCCTCCATTGATAGTGGCTGTGTTATTCTGCATGGACATGTTGTACACCACCATCTCTGAGCAGCTTGAAACGTACACCCCTCCACCATTCTCAGCATAGTTGTTCTGCATCTGGACGTTGACCAGGCCAATGCTTGTAGCATTGTTGGCTGCAAGGCATCCTCCTTGAGCGCCAGTGTTGTTGTTGCAGATGGTGTTGTTCATGAAGATAGCTGAGTCATCTGCACAAAGCAAGCAGCAAGGCTGTGCATGCTGACCACATAATGCACTGCTTTGCAAGAACATGGAAGCTCAAAAGCAGTCACATGATGGCAGCAAACATTGGGCTACACTTCAAAAGCACAGTTGCGTAGTGGTGGCAGACAGGAATGATGTGCAAAACAGCCAAAATAGGTGGTTAGAGTGTGCTGTGAGTGCTTCCCAATGTGTGCTTGGTCATAAGCTGACTTCCCTGGAATGAAGGGAGGGTACATGAGCAAAATGACAGCAGAGAAGCACACATAGAGCATGAAAGGCAGCAGGCCAACTCACATCCGACAGCAATTGCTCCAGCCTGGTACCCAAAGTTGTTGGTGAACACAGAATTGACAATGGTGGCATTGGACGTCTGGTTCACATTGATAGCTCCAGCATTTGACTGGTAGTTGCTGTTGAAAGTGACATTGTCAAAGTAGACAGCACTGTTGAGCAGAATCACAGAGGCTTGGCCAAAAGCTGCCAAGTTTGTGAATGAGCTGTCGATCATGGTCATGTTCATGTTCTCAAGCAGAATGGTACCCTCAGGCAGGTCATTGCGCCTTGAGTATGTGAATCCTGCATTGCACCCGTGCTCTCAAACGGGCATTTATACTGTTCATGTGCTTGCAACAGTTTCATGGTAACATACATATCCAGTCAAGCTTGAGGTGTTTTGCACAACATGCAGGTGAACAGCCCTTTGCATAGGGCCAAGCCAGTACACAAGCAGAGTAGTGCAAGCATAGGCAGGGTGCAAGCTTGAAGACGGTGGTCTGTGCTAAGCCCAACAAGTCACGAAGGCTGGCAACGTCTCTCGTGCATCCAAAGGCATCTGTCGCTTTAGGCAATTGTGTTTGCAGAGAGTGGTCGGAAGCACAGCCAATTAGTATAGAATTGTGGCTACCTGAAAAGTTGCCGGTGAAATCAGCCAAGGCCGGACCACCCTGAATTGTCGCATTGGAGGCGGAGCCTGTGCAGCTGATGACAGCACTCTCCAGTGCCGTCGCCTGAGTGGCGGGGTCAAGACTGGTGACATCTACAGGAGTACTTAGACCGGCTCCGACGAGGGTGAACTGGCAAGTGAGTTGTCCTGTAGCGTTAACGGCGGGCAAAGTGCCATTCTCGACGCGGCTGACGAGGGCGTCAGGGCTAGTAATGTTCGCCGCAAGGAAAGCTGCTGACCGCTGTGCAGAAGGAGCCGGCGCCTCAACCTCAGCAGGGGGACTCGCTGTGGTTGCGGCTGCTTGTGCGGCGGCATGTGCGACACATGCCAATGCTACGGTTGCGAGCAACGCGAACGTGCTGACTCGCTGCATCCTGCGAGATACTTTTGCTCACGGCCCGCTGCGGTGCTGACCGGGTTTACTCTGTGATCTGGTTATGGGGAGCGACCCTCGGTACTCCTATCAATGCACGGCCGTGATATTCTCGACACCCGCAACTGGCGAACACCGGCACAGATATCGTCAGGCACGCGTGGTGTGACACTTGGGGAAGCCAGCTGCACCCTTGAGTAACATGTGCTCTGTGCAACGAGAGTGACAGCCAGCTGGCCCCGTGATCACACGTTGAATCATAGCTTCTCTCGGCATCTATTACTC
>JAABUO010002094.1_pt1 | contig 24780 bp, 32 predicted proteins | sample 5559291 | NCBI WGS metagenome assembly JAABUO01 (sample SAMN10711878, study PRJNA513372) | rock metagenome | isolation source: Antarctica rocks | place: Antarctica: Victoria Land, Finger Mt sud
AATCATTACAAAGCTACCATAAATAGCTGTAGCTGGTGCCATGTACAGGGGCCAGCAGCGGTTTGCATCATGATTTCCATGACAATCTATACATCTTGTTGAGGGGTCGCAAAAGGTTCCGGTTGTACCCACCCTGTGAAGCAGGCAACATGTACACTCATGGCCAGGTCCAACATGTATACCCCAATGGGCGTATCATCTACAAAGGCCAGGTGTGTTGTGACTGCACATACCAGCTGCATACATGTGTCAGTGTCAATGCCTGAAGCACTCCAAGCTCACCAAATACACACCACATTCCAGTTTGATAGGCGTTTCCGCATGCCTTGCCTGGGCAGTGTATTGCAAGCAGAAGTGTCTTGGAAGGCACAGGGGTTGTGGCACGAGTCTCAGGCTGAAGAGTGTGCTTGCACCTCCTGATCTTGCTCAGCTGATCGGCAGCTGCTGTGTTTGCATCTGGTTTGGCCTGCACGCAAAAGACCTGTTATGATTATGTTGCATGCAGCCAATGGTGTCAGCTGATGGCTCTGACCCAAGGGAGGTGAAGCAGTGGCAGCGGCAACAGGCAGCTGAGTCAGATCTGGCAGCTGCTGAGGAAGCTGTCAAAGCAGGCCAAAAGGTATGCACTCTTGTTCTGCAGTACTGTTGTGAGACAGTCAAGTGCTTCTTGCTGTGCAGTCGCCTTCCCATGGTCTCAGCTGACATTTGTGCAAGCAAGTAAGACTGGAAGAGGATGAGCTGGCTCAGCTGCTGAGCATGCATGAGCATGTGCAACACTTCAATGCAATATTGGGCAAGACTGTTTGTACAAGCAATCTTTGTACAAGCAATGTATTTGCTGACAAGTCTGGAAAATTGCCTGCTTCAACATGTGTGTGGAAGTATGAGCCGCAGAAGTTTTTTTGTCTGATAGACCAACGCCAATTTTTGTCCATTGTATGTCAAAAAAGCATTGTCAGTTGATGTTGGGTTCCATAGGGAGCAAAGGCAAGACTCAGAAAGGCTGAGCAAGCACTGGAGGTTGTACTAGATGCACAGCTGGGATTCCGGCGGGAGAGTAATGCTTCCAGTGAGGATGATGACGCCAGCAGCTTCGGCTTCCCTGCCAACTTCAAGGATGACTATGTCGACAGCGATGCTGAAGCTAGCAGTAGTGATGGTGACAGCTCTCCAAACAGGGCAGCGGCTGTGGGCAGCGCTCTTCAAGCTAGGGGATGCCAGTCAGATTGCAAAAGCAGTAAAGCAAATCATGATACAGGTCACTGCTTCCTTCCTGCTTGCTTGAGTGTATAGTGCAGAATTAGAGGTCGATTGTTTTCCAAGTCTGGTCTGCTTATTTGTTTTGACTGGCCATGCTGCTGTCCATGCTGAGAGCTGTTGCTCTTTTCAATCCCGAAATGTCTAATTTAATTCAGAAACGTCATCCCTACACTAAAAATCTAAACTCAGAAACGTCTGGGGACAGTAAAAACGCGCTTCTACATTGTGGAGATGTTTTAGTTGAATGCAGGACCAGATGGTATTGACTGGGAGGCAACCATTGATGACAGCAGTCCTCCAAGCTTCAGTCGAGTGGATCTAACGCAAGCAGAAAGGGACATCTGCACACAGTTTCCCCTCTTTCCTGTAAGCTGATTTCACCGACAGCTCCTTGTGAGTGAATGATACCCAAAAATCTGTGTTGTTTTGTGCACACATGCCTGTGCATGTGACTAATCAGTTCTTGCTGCTGCGGCCTCCGCAGATCACAGCTGATCAGTCGCATCATCTGTTGCCCAAACCCAACTTACACATGAACAATTATTACATCTGACCTGTGTCGCATAGTCATATCTTGGCTGCTGCATGTTTGTAAAGGGCAGCACGGCTTTCATGCCACTGCACCTTGGTAGTGTGGCGAGTGTTAAGCTTGAGTTCCTTATCACACTCTCCAGGCAAAGCACAGAGGCCTGGAGTGCGAGCTGAAAGCCGGAGAGATGTTGTACATGCCTTGTGGTTGGTTTCATGAGGTGCGGTCGTATGGCAACTCCAAAGAGGGGGGGCATTTAGCCCTCAACTACTGGTTTCACCCCCCTGATAACCTGGACACCAGCCTTCAAGGCATGCAGAATCCCTACAGGTACTAGTGCAGAGATCATCAATGCTGTCCAGCTGGCATGCCATGGCTGGTCAATATATGCATGGCTTCTGGTATGGCCCCATGTCAATTTGCACTCTCTGCGACATTCAATGCAAATATGAGTGCACATGCATATTTTGTCATAATTTTTTAGATCCTTCTGCTTTAGCATATGCAGCATGCTGCAGATTGTCCTTGCAGGTGTATGGTAGCAGTACTGGACTGTGCCTAACTTTGCTGACAGGAAAGTGCCTATACGACATCTGACCACATGCCTGCCCCCGCACATGCTTGCCAACAGCAATTGCAACTTTCTTTGGCACTCCTCAACAAGGCAAGGTGTGTACAGGACCAATTACTGGCATGCACACTGGGCCAAAACAAGCAGAGACGAGCCAGGTGGTTCCAGGCTGTGACAGAGATCTGTGGTTACAGTAGTGACAATGCGTAGCAAATCGTTTACACTTAGATTACAGTCAGAGTTAACTGCAGCAAGTGTCTCCCCTCAACAGGCTTTCACAAATACACACAGCCTCGAAGAGACTGTAACACATTTGCAAGCTGCGGTCATTGGTTCAACAGTTACACCCTGCCTCGATCCTAGCAGCCATACCTTGTGCTGCTACTGGCAAACAGCTGTGGTAAACCAAAATGCTAACAATGTGTTCCAACGAATTCGACAGTGGAGTCTACAGATTTGGAGGAGGTACAGAAAGCTGTAGCAGAAATTATGGCAGGCCCAAAGCATCATGGAAAATGCATAGAGTCTATCAGTACAAACATGCTGAGCTGCGAAACCTGTCAATCAATGGAGCAAAATCATCCTCTATGCTGAGCAAAATCTCTCAGTGCTACTCAGTTACCAATTCTACAACAACAGCAGCAGCCGAGAAAGGAGCATGCGTGGCAGGACAGTCAAATTTATTGTGTCCAGTGAGGTAGCATGACAAGTGCAGTCACATTATCCGCAGTGCCCCTCTGCAAAGCAACCTGCACAAGTTTTTGAGCTGCCCGACGGGCGAGGTTTGACTTGTCACCTTCCCCTCCCTCCTACACAAACGCAGGTCAATAGGTCAATACAAAATGAAGGGCTTTGCAGCCAAATATGCCACGCACGTCCAATTGGCGGACTACCACAACCTTCCTTCATCAACATTTCTAAATCAGGCACATAGACTGCACAAATGCACTGCTACTTTTCATGGCATGCCACAGCGTAGGGTGTAGCAGCAGAGCAGCTTGCCAGAGCTGCTGGATGAGATCTGTTCTCTGCATGGTTCTCAATGTCACGCCATCAAATCATACACTCTTTTCATGTAGCACCACAGAGGTCATATAGGGCATGTACCTTGATGAGCTGGTCAACCATGGTGACCACATCCTGGTCGCCAATGACATCCCACAGGCCATCTGAGGCAATGATGACAGCTTTATCCTCTGGCAGCAGATCCAGGCGCCGCACTGATGCCTCAGCTGACACAAAGGGCTTGGGGTCCTTGTAGTCTGCATCTCCCAGAGCCCTGCATTCACCACTTGCTGTCCACCACAGACAAAGCGGTCGTCCACCACAAACCACAGACAAAGCAAGTGACACCTGGGAAATTTTCCCTTCCCAAAGTGCAAGGCATCTAGCAAGGGCTGCCCAACATTGCTCACAGCGTGCATTGCCTCTTCAACAAGCAACATTGTCAGCAAACCAAGCATGTGAGGTCTGCTTGCAGTTTGAGTCCTGAGGCTGGTTGCATGGTGAAATTCTACAGAAACTGCAAAGCCAGAAAGGGCGTCAGGCTCACTCAGGTCAGCGCCTGCCTGTGCTTGGTTGTCAGAGACTGAAGCATGGGTTTACATGAAACATGGCAGACTTTGACATGTGACATCCTCAACACAAACCAAATGGCCTGATGTTTCAGCATGATGCTGACAGACAGCTGGTGGCACCTGGACATGGCCAGCATGCTTGCTCTGCCATCATCCTTGGCATTGCTGAGGACACGGTTGCCATTCTCCACCAGCTGACCACCAGCCTCTTGGATGCGTTGGCGCTCTGCCTTCATGTAAGGTTTGTGGTCCTCTGTGAGGCGGTAGGCTGTGCCGCCTCTGTCTATGATGGCCCCACTGTCACCAACATGCGCCGTATACAACACCTGTACAGGACAAGCAGTGTACACCTATACTTACTTGCAGTTGCTGCCTTTGGCACATAAGCTGGAATGGGGTGACTTGTGCATGTTGGCATTTGCATGGCAGGTGCTTGTGCCATGCAGGATGCATGATAAAAGGTTACGGGGGAACAGGAGGAAACTGAAGCAACAATGATTGTGACCGACAGGAGCTACATGAACAACATAAACTTTCTAGAATGTTGTGGGGTAGTAAAAAGTTCATGGCACAGCAGCAGAGTTTTGACATCTGAGATGTATGTAATGGGCTTTGCAATTCCTATGACAACAATGGCCATACCCTTTTCCTACAATTGGTTTTGGACTCAAAAGGCATGCCATGTCAGCGCAAATGACAACACAAAGGGCATTACTGGTGGCTGAAGGGCTCACATCACCCATGGCCAGGGCAACAACAGCCGTGCAACCGCCAAAGGCCCCTTTCTCCACTCCCTGCTTCTGCTCCTCTGCCAGAATCTGTGCATCCAGGTCTTTGAAGCTGGCCTTCAAGGCCTGAGCAATGCGGTCCCCACTGTCTGGCCCCTTCAAGCCCTCACTGCTGTCAGGCGCCTCTGACCGCCCAAGGCTGCGCTCTGCACATGCCATCAACTTGGTCCATGCAAATCAGAGATTGGCGGCTTGCCAATGCAAGAGTTGTCTGTTTGAGTAGATGCCTTGCGTCTGAGGAGTTGAGTTCAAACATCATAACAGAGCAGGCAAGACTGCCCTGCTGGGCACAAGTTCATCCTGTGGATCCGGCAATATGACAAAGGTGAGGTACGCATGCCAGCCAGCGATGTTTGCTGTGACAATGAACTGTAAATATTCGAGCATTCCTGTAAGAGAGTTTGAAAAAAGTGATTGGTGAGCATTTGAGCCAAGCAGCAGACAAGGCATGCAAGTGACGAACTGATTGATTGATTTGAATGCTGCTCTCACGTCAGCCAGGTCGTCAGCATGCAATGACCCCAACACGCCATGCAACAAGTTTGTTTAGGCAAGAACAAGCAAAGGTTGAAGCAGTCAGATGTCATGGGTGTGGAAGGAGTGCTTACGGTCTGCAATAATGCCAGGCATCTTGGCAGCAGCTAGCTCTGCAGCCTGCTCACTTTTGTGTCCATCAAACACGCCCACTAGGCAGCAGTTGACCTGATCCTCGCCTCCATGTCTTGGCTTGAAGTCTGGCAATGCAATGTGGCGATCCTGCTGGTACTCTCTTTTGCCTAAACAAGATGCACAGTGTGTTCCTGGCTGTGGAAGGATGCGTTGGCAGTGGAATCACAAGTCAACCTCTGTCAACCCGTGCGATTGACGTGCAACTTGCCCAGGCAGGTTCAAGTGACAGTGAGAAGACAATGACACTGCTCTGCAGCTGGCAGGCACAAAGTGCTGAAGCAGGCAACATGCACAGCTGGTGAAGCCTGTGACATTGAAGCTGAAGCAAGGCATGCATGCCTTGCTTGAAGGAAATCCTGGTGTCAATGCATCATAGTACAATTCTGTAACTGTATGCACAAGCAGGCATCGTCTGTACAGAGTAAGCAACACTCTGACAACCTTTTGCTGTTGCTCCATCTACGTAAACATGCTGCAACATCCCTTGAGCTGCTCCACCGGCTTTGCTGGTAGAGTGAGAGCTGTGTGAATTGCTTGCTGACTTTTCCACCGACCTGGTGAGCAAGGGTCCCAGTGTCAATCTTGCAGCAGCGACCTAGGCTCTTGCACAAGCTGCATGGTCCGTATCTTCTCAAGCACAGTTGATTTCAAGGGGGTACTGACCTTGGCCTACTATCCAAATGCTGGTTGTCTCTGTGACTGGAGACAAGAGAAGACTGCAGATGACCTGCTTGGTCACCAACGAACCTCGCAGCTGCAGCTCAACTTGATCTTATCTGCTTGTTCTTGTATGGACTGTCGGGTTTGCAAGGGATAGTCTGTCAAGCAGCAGCCTGTGACATAGCCAAATAAAACAAGTCGTTACTCGCTGCGATTGCGCCTGCCATGCACCTATGCAGGTCGCAGATAGGAGCTGAGCTTGATCCTGGAACAGAAGCTGCTTTGACCATACAGAAACAGCAATGCAATGTGTCGTGCCCGTGCGCTAAAACAGCTCGATGTGATCTCACTAAAAGCATCGCTTGACGGCATGAGGCCGGGGTCAATACCTGAGTAAGCCACGAGCTCCCGAGTCTTTCGCAAGCTACCTACTTGTGCAAGATCAGTACTTGCAAAAGGGTTGAATGGTAGACTCGACGGCAGCGATGGCTGTGTGAGTCGTGTGTGCACAGCCTGGGGTCAAGGAGTCACGGCGTAGTCAGCCATTCAGTACCGGTCGGCAATCGGCAACATCGAAGGGCAAAAGCATTCAAAGGTGATCGGCAATCTGATGGGCGCCCACCAACGACCACTGGCAGGCATTGTCTTCTGCGTCATTCAGCTATCCTTTTTTCCCCCTGTTTTGCTGCCAAAATCTCATCATTTGAGGGACACACATGAACGTGGCTGTGCAGTGCAGTGCAATGCAGCGCAAGATTACTATGAATGCATGATGTGCGCAAGAAATGTACATATCTGCCTAACTGACGCAGTGTGCTTCGTGATCTTAGTTTCCAAGCAATCACAGCCACAGCTAGCGACCAGCAAACAGCTTGCACCTTTGATGAATCTTCGTCTCACGAGGTCTGGAGTGCTACTTTTTCACGGCATGCGACTTTTCATTGCTGCAATGTCCGTGGACACACGCCTCGCGTCCGGGCGTACCGTAGTGCTTTCGCAAAATCCCATGGCACCTTTCCTGCTGACTCGCGCTGAACATCAGATGTGTGTGGTGCACACTTGCGAACTTCCTGCTGAAGTGACTGGCTTTACTAATGAGCTTCTGTTTGTCGGATTTCTTGTCCGGAGACTTTGATCTAGAGCTGCAAACCGCTCTGAAAGATGTTGAAGCTTTTCCAGCTCATTTGACACATTGCTTGCTGAGCGGTCCCCCGCGCAGGTGTGTGTCTGTGCGTGCACCTGCATCAACGCTTGTACAGTTTTATATGCACAAAGTGTGCGTCACCTGCAGCGGCAAGACGTCTATTCTGCTGCAATACGCTTACAAAGCCGCCACCAGAGGGCAGCAGGTGGTCCTACTGTGTCATGAAAACAAGATGGAACAGACTTACCCAACCCTTCCCCAGGGTGTACATAAAGCAAGCCCTATTTGGCAAAGGGTTCAACTACGGTGAACCACAGTATTCAAGAGGCTGTCTTGCAGTGCAAGTTTCTCCAAACATCCTCAACTCCTTTTCGTATGGTGATGCATCAGGTATCTTTCTACAAGTCAGGACTTACAGAAGTACGCGGCGTGTTTGCACCTGGCACCTACACCGCCGAACATCATCATTGTGGATGATGTATCAGAATTCATGCTTAGCAGGTGCCATCTTTGACGCCAGGCTGTCTAGATGCTTGAACTTTGGCATATCTGCAGCTCTGTTGTATGCCCTGCACTTTCTAGCAGGAGTTGAGTTCGACTATGGGCGATGACCTGCTAAATTGCAGCTCAGACCCACAGATAAGAGGAGTCATGAAGCTGAACTCATCAAGACCCTTGCTATGCTCCATGAGGCAACAGCAAGCCTTAACAGGTATCACGCACCTCCATGCTGTTTGTAATGTACTCACAGGAGCTTGACTTGGCAAGGTGGATGCCATTGGCAGGCTAAATGCATCTGGCCAGCCTTGCTTGCTGCTGATATCTGATGCCGGCGGTGGTGAAGGGCCAAAGTCCTTGTACATATTTGAGAGATGGTGTCCCCTCATCTTGACAACCTTGAGTGAGCACATCGTCTAAACACAATTTCAATGTGCTGCTTGCTAAAGCTTTTGCTGCAAGGTGTTCTGTCACGGTACCAAACATGATGACATTGCTTTCACGTTAGAGCCTATGCCTGTCAGACCATGCAATATCATGGTTCAAGGTGTAATAGTGTGTGACATGTTGGATGTGTCTGCAGATGCTGAAGGCAAGCTTACTCTGTCAGCACTGCCAGCAATGGCTGAGAAGCACCTTCTGCATCCTAGCTGTTTCTGCCAACTGCATTTCTCCCTTACAACACACTCAGCGTTGACCCTGGAGGGTCTGTCTTGGCCATGACCATAACCTTTATTCTGATACCAGTTGGGTAGGCAAGCACAAGCACAGGGAGAATTTGACCATATTGTGATACTCAATCTGGCACTAAAAAAACCCTTGTGAGATGTAACAATCACTGCTCCTGAGTATGCCTTTATTCCTACACAGGCATGTATGGCAATTTCAGTAATGACCTGCATGTGCCATAGACTTCCAGCTACACTTTCGAAGCCTGTTGTTTCTGCATCTCACGGGCTATAATCATACGCATCACTTCGTTGGTTCCCTCCAAAATTGAATGTACACGAAGGTCCCTGAGCACTCTCTCCACCGGGTAGTCTTTGAGGTACCCATAGCCTCCATGCAGTTGCAGAGCATCATCAGCCACCTTAAAGCACATGTCTGTGGCAAATCGCTTTGCCATGGCTGCATCCATTGTTGCTGAAGAGGCCTCACAATCGAGCGCCTGTGCTGCATGTCTGCAGGCAGTTGCATCATGCTAGCATATGTAAAAGCTTAGGTACCCAATCCTAATGGTAAGATTTGTTCTCATAGGTGAGGGTGCCCGTCTTGCAGCCCGCGTAGACAGTTCTCATGTAACATGAAACATCAGTATAAAGTTTTGGCTTATTCATACAAATACTATTGCAACACAGCAAGGGACCTTTGGCCTAAAGTCAGATACAGCATGCAGAGAACAGATGAACAGCAGTGTATTCTTGAGCTGATGGTGGAATGACACCAACATCTAGAGTATGTACATAGGCAGATTGGGCTCTAGCTAGCTACAAAATGCAATCGCATGAGACACATAGTTCACATAGCAGGGTGCAAGATGCTGCAGACATTTGATGAACTTGCTATGCAGGCAGCACGAGATGTGGTGATAATAGGCTGGGTGTATGGATGCAACAGAGATGTTTCCATGAGCACAAATGAGCGCGTGCCTACCTGACCATGACTCTTGATGCATGAACAGCAGTTGCCATGTCGGCGAGCTTGAATTCAGTGTTTTGGAAGGTGCGAATTGGCTTGCCAAATTGATGTCGGCTTTGCACATAGTCCAGTGCCACATCTGTGCAGAATTGAGCACCGCCAACACTGCAGCTGGCTATATTGATTCTCCCACCATTCACTACATTGACATCAGTCTTGCATGAAGGGCAGCATGTGAGGCAACAATCAGCATACTACCCACGCAAGCTACTAGCGCTAGCACACAACAAGCAGTAAGCCTGCAGGTGGACTTGCAAGCATGTCTCACCATGTGTACCACAGTAAACAAGCAAGCATACCTCTGTACATGCTCATGCCACCAAACATCATTACAATGTGAGCATATACTCATATGCCAAGCCTGAAGTTCCTGCTAAAATAAGAGGGCATGTGCTCACATGCGTTCATGGCAATGTTAAAGCCCTTGCCCTCTGGACCAAGAAGGCTGGCAGCAGGCACTCTCATATTGTCCATCATGACTGCACAAGTGGGCTGCGCATTCCAGCCCAGCTTCTCTTCTGCTTTGCCAAAACTCAATCCTGCCATGCCCTGTCAGCACCAGGCCCAGCATGAGTTGCAGCAACCGGATTCACAGTCACAGAGCTTGAAGGAAGCAGAATGTCTTCACTTGGAGCCTCACAAAGCCGGCCATGCAAACCCAAAACCGGCCATGCAGACCCAAAGCCGGCCATGCAAACCCAAAGCAATTGTAGGAGCTGATTGTGCCTGTGAGAGGTATGCGTGCTTGTTCAATGTCCACTACAAGCTGATTGGGTTTCAAAACACAATCTGCATGCGCAATATGGACTTGCAGCACTTAGTGTGGCAAGGCAACCACAGCTGTTTGTTGCAGCATCATAGAGATGAAGATCATGCACATCTAGCTTCATTGTATGCACACATGGAGCAGTCTGTTGCGGTACTGCTGCTACTGCATTTCACCTTCTCAACCAGGAAGGCACTGATGCCTTTGGATCCAGGCTGTCCAGTCCTAGCCAAGACCAGATACAGGTCACTCACACCTCCACCGCTGATAAAAGCCTTAGCACCTGTTCCGCAGGCAAGATTCATGTCAAGGCAAAGGCATGAATGTTCCTGGTCTCACACAACAAAACATGGATGAGGACAGCGGGATTGGAACCAAGGTACATATGACAGCGGATGTCAGATTTCTTTGCAAGTGGTGCACACCGTTCAGGATGTAGTCATTGCCGTCACGCTTTGCTGTTGTCTTCAAGGAGGCAGCATCACTTCCGCTGTTGGGCTCCGTCAGGCAGTAGGATGCTAGAGTCTCCATGCATGTCAGCTGCGGCAGGTATTGCTGCCTCTGCTCCTCTGTACCATACCTGCATGCCACATGACTATGTCAATATGGCATGAAAGCAGACAAAAATGCTGTGTGAATGGAAACAGCCAGCTGAGGGGTCCATACTTGTCTATGCAGTTGGCAACCATGTTGTGGATTGTGAGGTAAGCTGTGACTGAGATGTCACCGTAAGCTAAGGCCTCAAAGATGACTGCAGCATCTGCTCTGCCAAGAGCACTGCCTCCTACAAGTCAACAAATCCTGGATGACCAGAAGGCTGAGGCAAACGTGTGGAGGGCAAACAATATTTGACTGCCAGCATAGTCTCCATTACACCTCACCAACATCATCGCTGACTAATATGCCTCCAAACCCCAGCTGAGCAGCTCCTCTCAGCTTGTCCACCGGAAAGTGCTTTTCAGCGTCCCATCTTGCAGCAAAGGGCAGAAGTTCTTTCCTCGCAAAGTCATCAGCAACTACCTGGATGTTTGCTCGGTCTTCAGGCAATAAAGTACTACACAACCTCTCAGCCTTGCACACTCCATATCACCTTGAACTCTTGCTGATCGCTCGTCAGACCGAATGTCACACCACCATGCCTGCTGTTGTCCCAGAAGTATGCGACGTGTTTTAGATGGCTGTATGCAGACTGCCGCCACAGAGCTGCCGCGGCCCCTCGAGGCGCGCGCAAAGACAGCATCTCTTCTAGTTTTTGTGCAAGCGTTAGTAAACCTCACACCAGTGCATCGTAGCATAACGCGTCATCATCATGAACAAACGACAGACATGTTTGTTGCGAGCTTCAAGGCAAACAATCAGGTCGATCCAAGGTCTCGGAGAACTTGCAAAAGAAGCTCCGAAAGGTCGACTAGACAAATTTGAACCCGGTCAACGCCATTGCCAGGTGCCTTGCTGTCTTGCAGCATTGCGTACACCATAAATAACCTTGTTTCGTGGCGATTCCGGGGTCTGGTTGCTCATTGGACGTGATGTTAGCTTTAACGGAGCACAGCCTGCACCTCAATCAAAACAGGGCATGCATGGTGTTGCGTCAGTGCCATAACAGCGGGCTGCGTGCACGCATCACAAGAGCGCACGTTGTGCACGCGCGGTATGTTACACAGTCATTCTAATCACCGCATAGATCACGGTCTAACACAAGTTTCATTGGGATGCTAAGGACAGACGTGAATCTTGTGATGTTGCAACGGCCTGGAGCGCAGCTTGACAAAGCACTGTGTGCAAGCATTGACATCTACAGAAGACTGCCCCTTTGCGTGACTGATTGAACGGAGAAGCTATTCAATTGAATGAGGCAATGTTTGCTTATCTTGCAAATGCAGAGCGGCAAGCTCTCAGCCACAAGCTGCCAACACTACCCCTCAGAGCAAGACTGGCCCAGCTCACTCTACATCGACCCACAAGGGATTCGATGTTGAGCTGGTGTGCCCAATCTGTCTGCAAACAGAATTCAAGATGGATGCCAGCACTGGACCAACATACAGGTGACAAGTCACTGATGTTTTCGGATCTGTGCTCTCCTGCCGCATGACTGGTGCTGCCAGCTTACATCTTGCTCACATCACCACTTTTTGCAGGTCCTTTCCTTGCTCAAAATGCAAGCGAACTTTCACCTCTAGTAGAGGGGTGCCTGATCTGACCCTCACTTCTGGCATAGATCCAGGCGTGTACAAATCAGAAAGCTTTGCTGGCCAAGACATCTTCAGGTACTAGGCACTTCTGCCCTGTGCTTCAGCTTGCTGGCATCTGGCAGACTTACTGAATTATTGCCTTTCTTTGCTACAAATTATGCCTGCTTGCAATTAATTGCTGGCATGACCTTTATGAATTGCAGGAATCCCCTTGTCAGCTTCATTTATGAGCGTGGCTGGCGGCAAGGGTTCAAGTCAGCTGGGTTTCCAGGTCAGTACAGTATATTGCAACCATGAGTCAGTCAATTTGGTTCCCTTCAAGTCAGTGAGGTTGTGGCGCACTGTATGCATCCAATTTGTCAGCACTTGCTTGCGGTGCGCTTGCAGGTTCTGAATTTATGCCGGTACAAGCCTACAACCTTTGATTCTATGCAGGAGCTGACGAAGAGCTAAAACTGGCCATGGAATTTCTGACACCGGCCTTTGGTGAGGTAAGCGTGCACACCCAGCTCAACCCGTGTGACACTCCATGCTTGTCATTGTGACTGACGCTGTTCTGAATGCATAGTAGCTACGTATCGAGCACGACAGTTCGTTCTGCTGACAATGTGCACTATGCTTGAAAGTTGTTGATCTTGGACACGCAGGTGTTGCTGGACCTGAGCTGTGGCTCTGGCTTGTTCACAAGGCGATTTGTCGCAAGCAGTAACTTCAGTGGTGTCATTGGAGCTGATTACAGTGAAAGCATGCTGCAGCAGACAAAGCAGCTGTTCAATCAAGATCAGCTACTTGACAGCAGGTATTGGTCACTTTGCCTATAAGAACGTGTCTTGGAGCAAAGCTGCTGCATATGGTATGCATCTTGATGGGTAATGCCTGGTACCTTACCTCTTCCTGCAAGACTGTCAGCGGGTGCTTATCAAGTTCTGCATGACAGGTGCCCTGTGATTGAAGTTACTCTTGTCTTTGCAAAGCTGGCACATGCTGGCACCCTGTCAGGTTGATGCGGTCTGTACAATGCCTCGCCTGCCTGCTCATTCCAAGTGGCTTGTGACACAGAGGGCTTTGCGACCCAGCTTGTGACATGAACAAAAATGCCAACTTTTACCCATTCTTTGCCTGGCTCTCCCAGGAAACTTGCCTTAGTGAGAGCAGATGTGGCACGGCTTCCCTTTGCAACAGGCTCCTTGGCTGCCATTCATGCTGGAGCAGCCATTCATTGCTGGCCTGACCCTACAGCAGCGGTATGTCACCCTTGGCGCTGTGGCATGCTGTATCTACACTGTTTCCTACTATCTACACCACTCAAGATGCCTATATTGCTGCTGCACTTGCCTGCACCTGGAAAGGTGTCTAGCACACCCACGTTGTTGTGTTGAGATGCCTGATTGGCAGCTGCATGGCATGCATGTCGTCTGGCAACTTTGGCATTGGCAGAGATCTGACTGACATAAGGTATGTGGCATGCCTGCACATTGGTCCATCAGCCATCTTCAGTACAAATCTGTCTTGAACCCTGTGATGTGATCTGCCCAGTTCGCTCTTGCCTCTTTTCAGAACCAAGTTACCTTGCAGATGGTGGAAATCAGCAGAGTTCTGCGGCCAGGTGGAGTATTTGTGGCATCCACCTTTTTAAAGACCTTCTCCCCATTGGGTGAATTGTTTGGAGATGACGCTGTACGACCACTCAACAAGGTACAGCCTGTCATGCAATTCATTGCCTTCATGCCTCTCTCTCTATATCTCTCTTACATTTTACAGCACCTTCTTCATGACACCACTAACATTTTGTCATCTCATATGTTACAATATGATACAGGAGATTATTATGGCATGACTATGCTCGATAAGTTGTCTGCAGTTGTCTTCTTCGAGAAGCCTCCCATACCGGTGGTGGGAGGAACAGGAGCTTCGAGACTTAACAGCATCAATGGGTCTGCAGAACTTTCAAAGGCACCGTCAAAACAGATTCATCATGTTCGCTGTCAGCAAGCCACATGAGGAACGGAAGCAATCATGAGAGATCTGTAACGTTTCTTGAGTTTGGAGACTGGCTTGCCCCACAGGCAATTATAGACTGTACCAACTTGGGAGCCTTGACGTTTAGAATCCGCGCTGCCTGCAGAGATGCAGATCTGTGCAGCTCGATCTTGTTCTTGCCGGTCAAACGCGCACAAACCATCTTCCACTAAAGCGTAAACCCATTGGACAAGTGCATCCGTCATTATGATTGTTACCCAGTCGTTCCTTCCCGCAGCTCCTGTCCATGGCAACTGCCGAAAGATCCAAAACGCAACTATGTTGCAGCGGTACAGCAGAACACCACGACCATGCACTTTGCTTAGTCAGCACTGCAAATCGATTTGCCGACAACGATCTCGCTGCACAGTCAGAGCGTCAGTAGGTCCAAGTGAGCATTTCTACAGTGCGTTCCACCTGTGTTTAGCCTAAGCACAGTCTGCTCTGGACACCTTTGTGTAGTGTCTGAGTGCGTGCAGTTGATTGTAGGTCAAGGAATGGGAGTGTCTCCAGAACTGAAGTCCGCGATAGACAAATTCATAGCAGACAACAAAATTGTGTTGTTTATGAAAGGCAACAGAATGTTTCCCCAGTGTGGATTCTCAAACACATGTGTACAGGTAATCACAGTGCTACAACTAAGCCTTGTATGCCTGCTCCATCCAGCGGTAAAACACTAGAGTGTAATGCAGATACTCAATACCCTCAGCGTGCCCTATGAGACAGTGAACATTCTGGAAGACGAGCTGCTGCGGACAGGAATGAAAGAGTACAGCCAATGGCCAACTTTCCCTCAGGTTTACATTGATGGCGAGTTCTATGGAGGTTGTGACATCATGATTGGTAGGAGATCTGCCTTCACATGCCCGCTAGGGCACGATTAATCCTGTCACTCCACTTGAGTCGTCATGCTTGGTGTTGGTTGACATTCTGTGCTACCTTGCAGAGTCATACACAAACGGAGAGTTGAAGGAGCATTTGGAGGCGGCGCTCAATTCTTAGTTCCAGCTTGCAACCTATTTCTTGTCACATGCATTTGATCTGCATATTGTGGCGCGCAAGCATCACGATTTAGCTCGTTTGGGCATGCAGAACCTCCCTGAACACCTCCTTCACCCCCTTCAAAGTGAGGCAGAAGCTTTACTTATGCATGATCTCTCAGCTCAGGAACAGATTGTCTGCTGCTTGCAGTCTTGCATCTAAGCCTATGCTTTATAAGATGCTGTACTATTTCACCCCAGCCCAAGCAGGACGTGCATCACAACCCACATACGCTGCCTCCCATCAATTCCCTGAGATCAAGTGACTTGTATTTAGAGAAAGTTTCGCCGTGTGCGCTATGTATTTTCAAGTCTCATCTGAACAGGACTTGCTGCTGCTGCATTTTGTGCTTCAAGCAAAAAGACCATGATGTAGTTTGCACACTGTGTTGGACAGCTGCGTCATGAACTCCACGTATTACCAGGCTGTTCAGTTCAGTGCACCCATTGGGTTGGTCCTGATTTCATCCATCAGGCAACAAATGGTAATAGAAGGTGCAGCTTTTGACTGGACACAGTCTGATGACAAAGGTCATCTGCCTAAGATTTTAGAGTAGAGTTCATCAGCCCACCTCAGCAAAAGTAATTTTGGGCTTTTCCAAAACACCATGTTTGACGCTCACAATCATACCACTGGTGCTGGTTGAACTTTGCCTGCCCTGAGCTCTGACAGCCTGTTGAGTAATGTGCAATACGCACTAGCAGGGGACTTGTCTTATTGTATATGTTCAGAAGTAGCAAGTTGTGCGAGCAAGCACACCAAGGAGTGCTGTTGCAGGGTAGGGCTCCATGCAGCTTTCAAGCAGATTTGATGTCTATCTGAGGTCTTGCAGGACAGTCCTAGGGACTAAAAGTAAAGTTAGTGATTGCTAAATCATTTCGGGGCTATATGCCAGCTTTTCACAGGGAGGCTTTCCCAGCGCGCTCTGACGCAGCCCCAGACAAGACTATGCATTGTGAAGCGGAAGCTCTTTCTCAGACGGATAGTGACGTGGCACGAATGTGTCAGCGTCGTTCTGGGTCTGCGAGCGGCTGCTGCAGCGGTGACTACAAGCTTCCTTTGAATCAAAGGCTTTGATCAAGTCGATGATGACATGAAATTTGTAGGCGGGTAGACATCGAGTTCCGGCCTAGCGTCTATTCTTGGCACAATCAGCTGCAGATGCGCATACATGTATGCCCTGATGCAAATGTCTTCAAGCTGACCGAAAGATGGGTCCGGCGAAGCCAGCTTTAGTCGGACGGCCTCAGGTTCCTGTGGGGATACACGATCTCTTGGAACAGAGCATCAACCGTTCGCGACATTATTCAGGCTCAAATCATGGCTCACCTGCTTCTCCAAGTCAAAACAGCAAGGTTTCTCGGCAGGGCCATCCCAACAAGGCAGAACAAGCGCCACAAGGCAAGGACAGCAGAGGGGTTATGCATACTACCTCGCAGGCGACACTCCCAGAAGCAGCATTCCCCGAGGTCAGTGTGTCTGCCTTGAAGGGTAGTAGAGGGCTTGATGATACAGAACGTACTGCTGTGCCTGAAAGGCGAAAACTTGATTACTCTACTGACCGCAAAGCAGACAAAGCCACAGGCGGCCAGTCACAGTCCTGTGCACCAGCAAAGGTAGCTTCCAGTTGCAAGCTGAGCCTTCTTGTAAAGCCTGTTCCTTTGAAAAGCATAAATGATATGGCTTTAGGGCATGACAAAGAAGAAGGTCATGAGGAGCCCTCGTGTTCCTTCTCCTCTGAACAGGTTGCACAGCACTCCAGTTGCAGCTTTGCTTCTTGGCAGTGATTGTAATGATCAATCAAGATCAGAGACTGCCTTTGAGCGGCCAGCATCCAGGTATATCACTGTCTGTAACCAGAAAGCCATCCTGTGCAAAGTTGCAGAGAACAAGAGTGGCTGCTGCAAAGCTGCTGGTACAGCCAGGCCCAAGCATGCTTGTGGTGCAGGGCACAAGAGGTGCTCAAAGAACAACAGCCGGCGCCCTCAAGACCCATCACATCCCCTTCACGTCCTTTGACTTGCTCAGGTAAGACGCCAGCAGCTTCCCAGGTGCCTTTGCAAAGCAACGTCAGCCTGTGTTGCACATATGCTGTGCCAACAGTAATGTGTCAAGCAGGCTGCCACAGGACATAGGTTATTGCACATGGAGTGCAACTGCTGCACCTGTGTCGGCTACATAAACCATAGCTATGATCTTGTGCATCATCTTGTCCATGATAGTGTCCATGACTGTCTACACCTGGCAAACAAGTTGCTGAGCCAACACATTGGTGTGAACAGCTTCTCTGGAGTAATTTGTGATCAATTCCAGAGGGCAGTTGCATTGCTGGATGTCTCCCAGCATTGCATGACACAGTAGCTGAATACGGCCACAAGGCTCATCATTGTCAAGGTGCAGCTGTGCCATAACATTGACAAGCCAATGACCACGCCCACAACAGCGATGCCATCACGTGCTCCTGATGCAACATGGTTCTGATGTGATATGGCGCAGGAGATGCTGTGAGGTTCCGATCGGAGGCAGTGGGTATGGAGGTGGCTTTGAGAGAGCGCCTTAGCTGTCTAGACTTGGAGCTTCCCCCCTCTGCAGCTACACATAGACAGCAGTCGGTCCTCCTCCCTCACCGCACTTCTTTTGCACCATTGTTGGCGCTGTTTGGCTGCTTTTGCTGCGTTGATGCCATACTGTGGGTGCTGTCTGTTGTTAGCAGATTCGCACTATGGCTATATCTTCATATCGTTGATGTCCTGTTGCTCAGGCTGTTTGTCTGCAATCCAGGGAGACTATACCTAATTGCCATGCATTTTGATGATATGCATGGTACGTCATGTGTGGATGTGGTGACCATGCAGTCCAATGCGATTGAGTCTGTGTATGATGCAGTGGGCGTCTGCAGCTGGCTCGAGATACACTGGCCACCTTGTGTACCAGCCCCACGCTGGCTACAGATGGCCTGCTTCGGTTTGTTCAGGTACCAACTGGCTGCATTGTGGTGCCACCAGCGTCACAGAAGCGTTGTCATCTATCACAAACTTTGGTCAAATTGCATGACCGTCTTGGGTATATAGATTAGCAGTGAACGGGTCCCAGGCAAAGAGTACTCTCCCGGTGTTACAAGCCACCCGGGAGTAACAAGAATACAATCAAAGCAGAGAACAGCACCATGCTCTGCTTGAAGTCCAAACTATGTCATGCTGGGCTTGTTGCTCTTGCCAGGCATCAGTCAATTGCAGCCTGCTGATTCTCTGGCCAAAAAATCATGTGGCCTATCTTGCTTGCTTGCTGTGAACACACATTGAGCACAGATACAAATGCTATGCTGCTTGTGAGGCATGCAACGCTGAGTATGCTGTGCTGTGCTGCAGACTGAGTATAATCAGGCTCTGTCAGGCTCCATGCATGAAGCACAGCAGGTGTCCACCATGTCTGCTAGCCTGGCCAAGACCAACTGGATCAATTCAGGGTTGCGCTCACAGGTACACTCAGACAGCACAAGGCTTGGTCCATCTGCAGTATGTGTCTGCGAATTGCTCTTTGCAATGCATGATCTACAGCGCTTATTCCAGGCTTGTGCATGAATGCGTACATGTGCTGCAGTGCTTGGGTGCATCACGGCGCTGCCTTTTTACAACAATTAGTTGTGGTCACAGCAGTCTAGGTCCAGATATAGAAGCAGCATATGCTGTTGGCAGCTAATTAAGCACACAATTATGATGGTGCTTGAGCACAAGAATTGATTGAGTTGTCCACCACCATCAAATCGATCCTGCAATCATGAACGCTTGAACAAAGGGCAGTTGGTTTGACATGACGTTGAGGGGGATTACCCAAATACGTTGAGGACGCTTCTGTAAGGAGCATGGTTTTGCAACCAATCTTGTTCTGAAGGTGCGCACAGTGATAGCCAGAGCAGTGTGCAAAGAAGCAAAATGACCGTTTGCGCCTGTCTCAGGTAAGGCAGCTGCAGAGTCGGTTATCTGACAGCAACAGCCTGACAGCGCGCTTGCAAAGGGAGATGTTGCTGGTGAAAGCAAAGGCAGAAGCCCTTGAGTTCTCAGTGTCCGAGAAGGATGCAGAGATAGAGCTGCTGCGCCAAAAGCAGGAGAGACAAGACACACAGGTGATGCGGTTGACTCAGAGCTGCTGGTGCATGCAGATACCAAGTCATGTTTTGATTTGTGACATCATACATTGCTCATTCTTGAACATCTTCAAACCTCTGACACTCCCAGCAAAGGAGATTTTAATGGCTGCTGCTGCAAACAGCTGTCCAGCTGCCTGTCACATAGAATTACATATGCAGAGAGACTCATGAAGATGGAGTACACTTTTGCTGACGCACAAGAAGCTGTGAGCTGCTCCCTGCTACATGAAGTATTTGAGACTGTAGACGGTACAGATCTTGCGTGTTGTGCATTTGGTAGGGGCATCTGTTTTGCCATGTGCTTTGGGAGAGATGTCTCACAGCTATACCCAAGTCTTACATGTATGTGTATGTACCTGAGCTGTCCATAACCAGTGGATGTATGAGCATTGGCTGCTGCTGACTGGAGTGGCTTCTGGACACATTGCGTCCAGTGTCACCTTCAGAAGGGTGCACTGATTGCAGAGCTTGGGAAAGGTTTGCTGTTGCCAAATGCAGGTGGTTCAGTTGATGGAGGACAAGGAGGCTCTGCTGAGACAGCAGGCCACAGAGCCTGCAGGAATGGACAAGACCCAGCAAAAGGTGCTGCAGATGAAAGGCAATGTCATGAACAGATTACTCAAATATGCCAACGAAGCTATCCTGTCTGTGGAAGACATCAAGGGCATGGACGAGGCAACATTTATTGCCAGCCTGCACAGCTCTGATGATGCAAATCAGTAGATCTTGCTGAAGCGCACCCAGGTGCAGGAAAAGGCTTTCTGCCCTATTCTAACCCATCCAAGGCTATATACCTGCAGCTGGGTTTGGGTGCTACCATATGTGGTCATGTCACAGAAAAGAGAAGTCAACGCATCCTGGGGAAGGTGTTGGTGGATCCAATCCATCATGGGCTTTACAAACAAGCAGAGCTCACACAGATCCAAGGCACAGAAGTCTGCAGATAGGGTCGTTGTCAGCACAAGTCTTTGCTTGAATAGAGGGCTTCTAGTCTGATGCCACTGCGATTGACATGTCACACAGCAGATGCTGCTGACGCCTTTGATTACAATTTGCCCTGTGCCGTATGCACAACTGACAAGTTCTGGCATTCATCAGACATGATGTGCTGACAGGTGTAGCTACCAGAATGGAGTGACATATGAGGCTTGACGTTGACCAAATTACCTGTCATTTACAGAAGTGTATAGATGCTGTTGAACGCTGCGCTGATACTTTACAAATGTCAGTCTGCTTTTGCTTTGTTTATACATATTTTTCCTCTGAATTTCTGCCTGCTTGTCCTTCACATTATAGTAGAGTGTCTCTCAGAAGCATTGTACGACCTCGGCCCTCAATGCCATCAAGGCAGAGTCCCCTGCAGTCATAGGCACACCCGAGTTGCACCAACAGTCCTTCCAACCTTTTTGGATGTTACATGGCGGATCTTGTCTATTAGACTGCTGGTCACTCTATTTGTCACTGGTATTGTCGTCGAAGTATGGCTACAACCTGTGTTTGACAGGGAATGTGTGTATTTACTTGAAGGGTTTTCCTCAGACAATGATGGCCTCAAACATGAAAACCATGCAGCAATGCATCTGACGGTGCTATCTCAAGTTTGAACACCCAGACGCTGATGCCTGCTGGACCTAGGCATAAAGTGCAGCACGCTGGTGATTACATTGAATGAATGTCCAAGAGAAGAACAGCGTGCTGAGAATACCTGTAATGGGCCTGGTTGCTACTTTCTTCCTGCTCTGTCACAAAGCCATGCAGCTGGTAGAACATTTTGGCTCCCTCATTGACAGCCATGATATGGACATATAGAGCGTCCACTCCTGTCAAGACACTGAAAGACTTGTCACATCAACTGTGGTAATCAGGCAAACGTTGCACTGCAGCCAACAAGGAGCCCAGGACATAATGAATTGGATCAAGAAGGAGAGAAGGGTCACAGAAAGGCTCACCCCAGGTCTTCGCAACTTGTCGGGCTGCCTGAATCAGAGCACCCCCTATACCTCGTCGTCTTGCTGTGTCTGCCACACATACATTGGCCAGGTAAGCAGCATTGTCGCTGTTCCCTGTCAAATGCATATTCTGTGTTGCTTACACCAGCCTGTGAGATTTTAATGTGGTGCAGAAGAAGCTCACACAGAATAAACTTGCTCCTGCAACAAGCTGTTTTGGTTTGACTAGGAGCACACAAATCGTTTGCAAACATCCCCATCGCACCATAGGCATGTTCACGGTCTAGACAATGTGCAAGACTGAAATCTTGTAATCTGGCACAGCAAAATATATGCATATGAGTGAGGAGAAGTGACTCACCTATCAGTACTTCACCCTGGACAGCCCTAACAGCATACAAGTCCAGGGTCCCAACCAGACCTTCATCTTCTGGCAGGTCACAGCCCGCAGCAGCCCTTGCTACCAAACAAATGGATCTTTCTTTTGTCTGATGCTCACGGGCAAGCTGGAGTCGCCTGAGCTGCTCAACTTTGAGAGCTTTGTACTCTTCCTCAGCTATCATGGTCTGATGAATCTGCACATGCCCATGCATGCTGAAGCAATGCATGCAGCCAAGTCTGCCATGCACAGATGTGCATCAGATGTACTACAGTATCAGTAGATAGGCCTGAGCAGTCTTGCAATGGAGCCTGCTCAGTATATGCACTGACCTGCCCTGCAAACGCACGTTCAGGAGGGTATGCATAGAAGCTGCGAGCACGCAGCCAGCCAATAGATTGCAATTCAGCGTCGCTCTGTGCCTCCCTGCACGGGCAATCGATGATCAGGTGCATGTAACAATGCTAGCAACAATGTGAGCATGCTGTGACGAATGAGAGCCAGCTTTGGTATAAACCTGATCTGCACTGATATATCTCCGATAGCACCCTTAGGACTAGTCCGTACTTCAGCAGCCAAGCGCTGCTGGTGAAAGCCGGTCGAGGCAGAGCATACCAAAACCTTACATTGTAGCCCGGAACACAGCCCCTGGGATCTCACACGGCGTTTTGACAGCAAAGCATGCCGTGCATGCAAGTGCTGAACACGTACACTGCGGAAACCTCTGCGACAGTGCCGCAAGCGGAAGGACTGGTGTGTGCACGAGGGACTAACAGACGTCCCCATCCATGTAACCCAAGGAGAGCGTCAAAGTGTGGATGTTGGGTAAGCTTGCGAGCATTACGTCTGCGAGTATCCAGTCTGAATAAAATACAGTAAATTGGAACCACTCAGCCTGCTATAGACCCAATACAGTACAGACCAACTGTGTCAAGCGTTCTATTCCAATCCATGAACAATGATATCAAACCTGAAGGTTGCAAGTGGTTTCAGCTGTACACCTCGATATCCTTTTGTAAGGCCAAGATGTGTCAGCCACGTGAAGGCCTCATTCGTCACTCACAACTGATCAATGTAATCTTCTCTGTGGTTTGATCATCACCAAATTTTCTATGCTGGTCATCACCCCTGCTGTACTTCAAGGTGTAATGTAATGTAAAATGTGCACCAAAATATCCAGAAATGCCATGCCGCTTTGACCCTGCACACCAATAGGAAATGTGATAAGGAGTGAGTAGTAAGAGCAAAGCTTTGTTTGACGTGACACATCATTACACTTACACTCATGCTGTCCAACAGGCCTTGATGCTCAAGCACATTGCGTTTTGGCTGACCTCGCCAAACACGCAATGCATTGTGGACAAGGCAGATTGGCTGTGCACAACCCTGACATATACAACCATTTTCAGCAGTTCACAAAATCATTACAACTTCTTGCAGCAGCAAAGTTCACACCATCCTTTGTTGTATGCTGTAGGTCAACACCTGAGTTTGTGGTGGAAGTCTTGTCTGGCTCACATGCAACCCAAGTGCATCAGCACAGCCAATGCATCCAGTGAAATCTGGGAAGCATCTGCAAGCGGTGCTGCCTCTGCATTTGATGGAGCAACAGCAGCCATTGCCGCTGTTGTGCCCAATGCCTGAACCTGCACTCACCAGCATGCCAGTCAAGCACGAGAAGCACCCTCACTGTACATGTGCAAATTGGGGATGCAGACATCAATGTGAAGTAGCCAGGGCAATGCCAAACCTGAGTGGGGCGCCTTGAGGAAGGGCCTCTGAAGGCATTTGCAGACACAAACTGGGGCTTGCCAGAACCTGCCCCACCCCCTGCCCCAGACCTGCAGTCATCAGCAACCAATTGCGAGTCTTCTTCAGTCAAAGCTTGTGCAGCTGCTTTGACATGTGCTTTATCTATTGAACAAAAGCATGACAGAGCCGCTCAGTCTTGCTCTTGACAGCAGTAACAACAGCGTCAGTGTCTGAAGGACACAGCAGCTCAACAATGCCAATTTGAGGACCAGGTGTACAAAAGCATCAGGACAGACGCTGAAGCACATAGACATCTGCACCTTTGTCCTTTATAGGCCACCCCCATATCACTGCCACCCTGCATCCCTACATCCTGCAACTCCCCCTCATCATCATCATCATCCTCAGGTGGCAGCAGGTCCCCAGAGTAGGGGTTGTAGATGAAGCCTGCCCATTCAGAGGGCCTGTCAGCCTCCTGGGGCCCTTCAGCCTGCACTTCAAAGCCAGAAGCAGCAGCCGGCTGCCTGGTGCGCCTCATGAAGTCAGCCTGGGCTTGCTGCCTGGCTTGATGCTCATTGCCAAGTGCCCGTCCAGCCTGCACTTGCATGCCCACACATGAGATGCAGGTGCAGGTGTTGCAGCATGCACGTCATGTTCAAGGGTGAGATCAGTACAGTCGTGGATAAAGTCATTTCGATTTACTGTATCATAAGTTGAGTGTTGGATGTCGAATGCACAAGTACCATGGCTTAGAGTTGACTGTGTACATGCTCACACCGGCATACATCAAGCTGGCAATGCAGCTTGCGATTTGCAAAACTGACTACTAAGACCTTTGTCAATGACAAACTGCTGTGCGACGTACTGGGCTAGGCTTACTTCTTTACATGACATGCAGGCTACGTCAGGACCCTTTTACAATACATGCAGCTACGTGCTAGCACATCAAATACAATTGCAAGCAACCTCACCAAAATAGTCAGCATACCTGAGATGGTGCTGCAGCCTGCTGGCTGACAGACCCTCTGTCCCTGGCTTGTATAAAGCCTGCGTCAGACCTGTCCAATGCAAGCTGCTTTTGCTGAGTGCTGGGCTCCTTCAGCCATGAGCTCTTCAGCAGGCTGCCCACAGGGTCAAATCC
>JAABUO010002095.1_pt1 | contig 24772 bp, 24 predicted proteins | sample 5559291 | NCBI WGS metagenome assembly JAABUO01 (sample SAMN10711878, study PRJNA513372) | rock metagenome | isolation source: Antarctica rocks | place: Antarctica: Victoria Land, Finger Mt sud
CGCGCTTCACGTTGCGCCGGTTGCGCCGCATCTACGAGACCGTCCTGGGGCGACGCCTCGACCGCGCCAACTTCACGCGCCGCATCTTAGCGGAAGATGACATCGAGGAGACGGGTGAGATCGACCGTAGCGGCGCGCACCGCCCAGCCAAGCTCTACCGCTATCGCCGCGACCGTATTCGTGGGACGCGTGATAGAGAGTGAGCGCGCATGTTTCACGTGGCACATCTTCTGAGCAGGCAGTAATTAGCAGGTAGCAGGTAGTTGCTACTGGCAACTACCTGCTACCTGCTAATTACTGCCTACTTGGGGAATTCGTTCTCGGTGTCGATGCTGTTCCCATCGAAGCCCGGTACGGGCGTGTTCCCGCTGGCGCTGGCGAGGCTCGGGTCGATGAGGAGCGAGTCGCCGTAACCGGCGGGCCCGTAGTCAGCTTCGGCGTTCTCGGTGTTATCTGTCGCCGCGATGAATTCGCCTTCCGCCCGTCCTGGCGACGCATGAACTTCGTGTAGGACCTCGCTCGTAGTGCTGAAGCGCTTGCTGTCGGGCAGGTGTAAATAGATGATGTCGGGTAGATCCGGCGCTTGCGCCCGCATGTCGTGGCGCGTCAACCCATGTTCGCCGTAGTCGAGTTGGTCTAGTATAGCGTGGGCATGCTCTAGCGATGTCTGTTGTGCCATTGGCTTCTCGATTCCTTTTACAAAATTATCAGGGTAGTGTTGTTGGTGTCGTCCTCGCTCGACAGGGGAAGCAAGAAAGGGACCAGCTAGCGCGTGTTGAACGGATTGCCCAAACCTATCAACTAAACGCGGCAAAATGTCGTGGCTAGCCCGTTTATGGTACTAGATAGGGATTGACAGCAGCATGAAATCCCCCTACTCTGTCGTAGAAAGACGAACGTTGCATGGGGCTGAATCGGTCGCGGACATTCTCGCGCGATTGGCCCACGGGCGACAGCAGCGCCTGCGACGCCATCACTGTGAAGGGAATCGTGCCACCATGACTAACTCCTCTCCATCAAAGATCCTGATCGTCGAGGACGAGCCGGATATTCTGGCCTTGCTCACCGACCACCTGGGCGAGGAGGGGTATGCGACACTAACGGCCAGTACGGGTACCGACGCCATCGTGCAGGCCAAGCGGGAGCAACCGGATCTGATTTTGCTTGACGTTATGATGCCGGGGATGAGCGGTTTCGACGTCTGCAATATTCTGCGCGATATGCCTGAAACGCGTACGACGCCGATCATTTTCCTGACGGCGGTCGCCGAGATGTCGCGCAAGATCATGGGGCTGCGCTTGGGCGCGACCGACTACGTCACCAAGCCGTTCGATCTACGCGAGTTGATCGTGCGGGTTGAGGTAGCCTTGCGCGATCGTGTCCAGCTGGTGGGCGCGCGGGAGCGTGAGCCCCAAGAGAGTGTTTAGTGACTAGTGTCTCGTGCTTAGGGGCGGGCAGTACTCTATCGCTCACCACCAGAAGTTGGTCACTAAACACTAAACACTGATCCCTACCCGACCGCCGCGCAGGCGTCCTCAGCCTCGATCTCGACCCAACAGCGAGTCGCGGCGGCGACTTCGGCGGACAGCGCCGTGGCGGTGGCGGCGCGCGCCGTGACCAACCCGATCTCTTCCGCCTCACCGCGCGCTTGCGCCAATACCAGCCGCAAAGACCCGTGGATCATCTCCAAATATTCCGTGCGGCGGTCGTGGGGACCGTGCACGACGAGCGTAGCCCGGCTATCATTCGCGAGTGTCACTTCCGGCAGCGCCGTGGCGCCGAGAACCATCGCGACCGCGGCCACCCGATCACTTGTGCACTGGACCGTGAGACGTGTTGGTATCCAGCCGTCGATGCGCGCCTCTCCCTCGTCGAAAGACGCCAACACGGTACACCCCGTAGCCCCTGGTCGCGTGTCGAACGCGTGGTAGACACTGGCGACGGCGCCCTGCGCGTGTGCCGTCGTGACCAGGCGGCGTGGCCCCACCCCATCGGCCGGACCGGTTCCCCAGGTGTGGACCTCGTGCGCGGGACCGAGCAGGCGCGCCGCCACGTCGAGCCAATGGATATCCGCTGCTAAAGCCAGACCTCCCGAGCACGCAGGATTCCACAGCCAGTGATCCGGGGCGAAGCCAGCGGCTTCGTCGGCGTAGTTCTCCACGGCTACTCGTCGTGGGTTCCCGAGTACGCCGCTATGCGCGAGGTTGGCGAGGGCTCCATGCAGACCGTTGTGCCGCAGTACAAGGTTGATGCCTAGAGCGACGCCGTGCGCGGTCGCCGCGCCGACCGCGCTATCGAACTCGGCCAACGAGACACCCAGCGGCTTGTCGCATAGGATGTGTTTGCCCGCGAGAGCGGCGGTCAGGACGAGACCAAGGTGTCGATCAGGGGGGGCGCACAACGCGACAACCTCCACCTCCGGCGACGCGATGAGGCGCATCGCGTCGTCGTACGCCAGCGCGTCGGGCGCGAGGAGCCATGCGTCCGCCAACGCACGCGGCTCGACGTCCGCGAGGGCGACGACCCGCACCTCGGGCATACCGAGGTATGCTTCGAGACAAAAGCGGCCGAAGGCGCCCAAGCCAACAACGCCCAGGTTGACCGTGCCGGCGACATTGCCGGACACGCGAGTGAGATCAAAGATGCTTTCCATGAAGCTAGCAATCCTTTTCCGTGACGGCCATAACGGCCGGGACGGAGTAGCCACGGTACTGAAACTGGAACCGACGAAAGGTTGACTGGCGATGGGGCCGTTTCACGGCTAGAAGAGCCCGTGAGACGCGCTAACGGTGACCAGAGACTGCACTTGGCGAGGCGGCCGGCTAACCGTTCCTTGTACGAAGCCGGGAACTCACGAACGCGGTGCAGGAAACGTGACAGGATTGCCGGAAAGCGTTGGCGCTGGCACCGCCGGTCAACGTGACTTAGGGAAAAGGGGTGCGTGTTGTTTCCTGTCACGGACCGTCCGGACACCGCGCCGGAGAGACTACCGACCCTATAGTAGCGGTAGGCGCGATTTAATGCAATACCCCTTCGCATCATCCGGTGTTTTTGACCTATGATCCTCATTTACCTTATCATATCGATACGATGTATTGTCCCGATATATTGTGCTAATGGAGGTTGTGATGGCGAGCGAGCATGTGATCCTTGGGGTTATCAGTTGGTATCCGTGTTCAGGGTACGACATCAAGGCGGAGTTCGAGCAGGGCGGCGCCGGCTTGCTCTCCGGCTTGAACTTCGGTAGCATCTACCCCAGCCTCAAGCGGCTGCAGGACGAGGACCTCATCGAGACGGAGCAGGCTGGCGCCGCTGGGCGGCCGCGCAAGGTGCACGAGTTGACGGGGCGGGGTTGGGACGAGCTCGCCGCGTGGTTGAAGGCGCCGACGGACTACCCCATCCCGATGCGCGATGAGTTGCTGCTCAAGATGCTGTTCTGGGGCGCGGCGCTGCCGGAGGACCGCGCGACCCTGATCGAGCACTTGCAGCGCCGGCGCGAGCGCACCGTCGAGTTGCTCGCTTACATCGCCGACTGGCCCGCCAACGGAGTATCGATGATCGATGAGTATGGCATGCTGGTGCTGGAGTACCTGCGCGGCCATCTGGAGGCCGAGTTCGCCTGGCTTCACCGCGCCATCGCACAGCTCGAGGGGCCTCCGCGGCCGCCGGCGCAGGACCCCCAGGGCCTCGTGCCGCGCCAGCGGGAGCGGCGCGCGGCGGCGAGGCGCCGACGGAACACGCCAGCGCATGGCCCCCACGAACCGCGCGAGGAAACGCCGGAGCGGGGGCGCCAGCAGCGCGGACCAGCGCGGTGAGCCGCCTGCCCCTGCTGGCGCTATTTAGCGCGAACGCGATATCCCTCACCGGCAACGTGCTGACGCTCATCGCCGTGCCCTGGTTCGTACTACAGACGACCGGAAGCGCTGTTAAGACCGGACTGACCGCTTTCTTTGCCGCCCTCGCCGTGGTCGTTGCCGCCTTCCTGGGCGGCGTCGTTGTCGACCGACTCGGCTACAAGCGCGCCAGCATCGTCGCCGACCTTGCCAGCGGGACCGCTGTCGCGCTGTACCGCTGCTCTACGCCACGGTCGGGCTGGCGTTCTGGCAACTGCTCGCGCTGGTCTTCCTCGGCAACCTGTGCGACGCGCCTGGGACCACCGCACGTACGGCCCTCGTCCCCGATGTCGCGCGTGCCGCCACGATGCCGCTGGAGCAAGCTACGGCATCCGCGCAGGCGATCCAGCGTGGTGCGCGCCTGCTGGGCGCGCCGCTAGCCGGTGTCCTCATCGCCGCGCTGGGCGTGAGCCGGGTGCTGTGGGTCGACGCGGCCACCTTTGGCGTGTCGGCGCTCCTAGTCGGCGTCGCTATGCCCGCCATCCCAACGATGCGACTTGCCGCGTCCATTGAGGAGGAGAGACACGGGCAGGGCTACCTCGCCGAGCTGCTGGAGGGCTTCCGGGTCATTGGACGGGACCGCTTGATTCGCGCTATCGTGCTGACCGTGCTGGTCACCAACTTCCTGGACGCCCCGCTCTTCAGCGTGATCATGCCCGTCTACGCCAAGCGAACTTTCGGCAGCGCTCTCGCTCTCGGGCTCATGGCCGCCGCCGACGGGGGCGGAGCGCTGGTGGGCGCCGTCCTCTTTAGCGTGGTCGGCCATCGGTTGCCGCGCCGGGCAACCTTCATCGGCGCGTTCGTACTGGTGGGGTTGCCGTTCTGGGCGCTGGCCGCGTTGCCATCACTCCCAGTCGCGCTGTTGGCCTTGTTTGTCACCGGCCTTGCCGCCGGACCCATCAATCCGATCATCTACACCGTGGCTTACGAGCGCATCCCCGAAGCAGCGCGGGGTTGTGTGCTGGGCACGCTAACGGCGGGGGCATTCGTTGCCATACCGCTCGGCGTGCTCCTGGCGGGCTATGCCCTCCAGGGGCTGGGCATCCGCGTCACGGTGGCCGGTGTGGCGGCCTGCTACCTCGTCGTGACCCTCAGCTTACTGGTCAACCCCGCCATCAGGGAGATGCGCCCGCCCGTCTAGACGCCGCCAGCCTCGCCGAGCGTCGCCTCCAGCTCCTCGATCGTCGGCAGGCTCCCTTGCAAGTCGGCCGGCAGCGCCTCCATGAGTTTGTAGGCCGACACGCCGATGGGCTTGGAGACATCGCGCAAGGCGTACTCGGCCACTACCTTGTTTTTGCTCTTGCACAGGATGATGCCGGATGTGGTGCAGCAGCATGGCGCGGCTCCATCCATGCGCGATAGCCTGTCGCGCATACCAAATCGCGCGCGTTAGGGGCGGACACACGGTCCAAGAGGTGGGTAATATGTCCCCATGGTAAATCGCGCAACAGCTGTTGCGCGATTTCCGGGTCTAGATAGACGCCGGCGAACGTGCGCATATACTGTAGGTTGCGCGGCGAGAAACCCTTCATATCCGGGAATGCAAGCCGTAAGTCGGCAGAGAGACGGTTGATGACTTGAGCGCCCCATCCGTGCGTCTCTTGTCGCTCCCTGATAGCTTGACCGATCCTCCAATAGAGGAGGATAAGCTCGCGGTTGACCGAGAGGGCCGCACGAACCTGCGCCGCGCGAATGCGCTCTTTGAGGTCACCGAGCAGCGCTTGATATCCCTCGGGCACGACGGCCTTGCCTTTATCGCCAGCCATGATAGACGCCTCCTAGCCACGCCCTCGTTTGCATATAGGGGTGGAGGATGCGCAAACGCTTTCGCATCCCGCGCATCCCTACTGCCGCGTCAGCCACTCCACCGGACTTTTGAGCGTGGAGCGTTCATCGGGCGTGCAAGAACTCCTTGCTACCCGCCGCGCTCTACTTATTACTCTTCGTCGAAAACGGATCGAGCGCGTCGCGCAGGCCGTCGCCGAGCAGGTTGACGCTGAGCACGGTGATCAAGATAGCCAGGCCGGGGTAGATGGTCATCCATGGCGCGTCGGCCTGGTAGGCTTGCCCATCGGCGAGCATGCTGCCCCAGCTTGACGTCGGCGGCTGCACGCCGAAGCCGAAAAAGCTCAACACCGACTCAAGGATGATCACCTGGCCCACGAGCAGGGTGGCGTTGACGACGATCGGCGCGATCGCGTTGGGCAGCAGGTGGCGCAGGATGATGCGCCGCGCCGGCGCGCCGATGGCGTGGGCGGCTTGCGTGAACTCGCGTTCTTTGAGTGAGAGGAACTCGCCGCGCACTAAGCGCGCGATAAACACCCAGTTGACCGAGACGAGGACGAGCACGATCAGGAGCAGGTTCTGCACGCCCTGTGCGTTGGCAATGAATGCCGAAAGTACGAACAGCAGCAGGTACAGCGGGAACGAGAGTACCATGTCGGTGACGCGCATGACGATGTTATCGACCCAGCCGCCGAAGTAGCCGGCGATCGAGCCCAGTGTCGTTCCGACGATGATCGACGTGAACATGGCGGAGAATCCGATGAGCAGAGAGACGCGGCCCCCATAGAGGATGCGCGTGAGCACATCGCGGCCGTTGGCGTCCGTGCCCAGCCAGTGCGCGCCGTTGGGCGCGACGCTGAAGGCGCTGAAGTCGCCGCGGTCGGGGCTGTACGGCGAGAGGAGAGGGGCGGCGACCGCCGCGACGATCAGAATAATGAGCACGACCCCCCCAATGAGGGCCAGTTTGTGCGCACGGAAGCGCCGCCAGATGAGCGCCCCCAAACTCAATGAGCGCTCGTCGACCTGTGCGGCCTCGCCGGCAGCCGTCGTGCCGCCCAAGCCATCCGGCGCGTCGGGATTCGGCGTCGTTAACAACTCACTGTTGGTCGTCATGAGTCCTCCCTCACGAGTAGCGGATGCGCGGGTCGAGGAGCCCGTAGATGACGTCGGCCACGAGGTTGCAGGCGACGACGGTGAGGGCCGAGAGCACCATCATAGCCATCAGCACCGGGTAATCACGCGAGGAGAGCGAATCGTAGAAGAGGCGTCCCAACCCCGGCCACGAGAAAATTGTCTCGGTGATAACGGCGCCGCCGAAGATGGAGCCGAAGTCTAGCGCCACCACGGTGACCAGCGGGATCAGCGCGTTGCGCACGGCGTGCTTCACGATGACCCGCAGGCGCGCCAAGCCCTTCGCTCGCGCCGTGCGCAGGTAGTCCTGGTGCAGGACCTCGAGCATGCTCGATCTTAAGTAACGGCTCCAGGATGCGATGAAGGCGAATGAGAGCACGATAATCGGCAGGATCAGGTGGTGCAGTCCGTCGAGCACGGAGGGCGCGCCGCCTTCCGTCCCCATGCCACCGGTCGGGAACAGCTTGAACTGGATGGCGAACACAAGGACGAGGATCTCGGCGAACCAGAAGACGGGCATGCAGATGCCGAGGTAAGAGAGGACGGTGAAGACGTAGTCGAGGATCGAATACTGGCGCACCGAGGCGATGATGCCAAGCGGGACGGCCACGATCAGCGCCAGCAGAAAAGCGCCCCCGAGCAATTCGAGCGTGGCGGGGAGGCGCTCCCCGATGACGGTGATGACCGGCCGCCCGTCTTTATAGGTGTCGCCGAAGTTGAAGTGCAGCATCCCCCACAGCCATTTGACGTACTGAATCGGCGGGGGTTGATCGAGCCCGAGGGTCACGACCATATTATGGCGGGCCTCGGGGGTCATACGGGGGTTGAAGGCGACCTGCTCGGGACCGCCGGGGATCAGGTGCAGCAGCCCGAACAGGCCGATGCTGATGACGAACAGCAGCGGGACCGCCTGCAAGAGGCGCCGGACGATGTACGTTGCCATAGTGTCCCTTCGGAAAGTAGGTCGTAATTAGTAGGTAGTTGTTAGCCAACGGTCGCGACCGTTGGCTAACAACTACCTACTAATTACGACCTACTAGCTCTTGTACCAGTCGGCCGTGTTCCAGGTCTCGTTACTGAACGGGCCGGGGGCGTAGTTGTGCAGCTTGAGGCTGTACTCGGCCAGGTTTGGCGGATCGTAGAGCCACAGGGCCGGCACGTCGCGGTTCATCACCGCCTGCATTTTGGCGAAGATGGCCTTGCGCTGCTGCACGTCGGCCGTCTGTTCCTGCTGATGGATGAGGTTGTCGTAGGTCGAACTTCCGTAATAGCCGTAGTTGGAGCCATGTGGCGCGAACTGCGTGCTCGAGAAATACTGCGCGACGACTAAGCCGGGGTCGTAGGCGAAGTTGTTCTCGAATTCACCGATGTCGAAATCGCCCTTGGGCAGGGTTTGTCCAAAATAGGTGTCGGCCGGGTAGTTGACGAGCGTCAGCTTGACGCCCAGGTCGGCGTAGTTCTGCTGCGCGATCAGTTGGTCCTGCCGCCGCCAGGGGTTTTTGGCCGTAGTGGTCCAGCGTAGCGCCAACGGCTTGCCGTTCTTCATACGCACGCCGCCCTGCAGCTTCCAACCAGCTGCGTCGAGCAGTTGGGCCGCCTTTTTGGGGTCGAAGGCGTAGGGCTTGACGCTCGACGTGTAGGAGAACAGCGATGGCGCCTCATCGGAGGCCATCAGCACGGCGTTGCCATGCCACACGTCCGAGACCATGGCCTGCCGGTTGAGCCCGTATTCGAGGGCCTGGCGTACACGCACATCCTGCAAAATGGGGTTGTGCAGGTTGAGCAACCCCTGCTCGATGTTCGGCGCGACACCGGCCACGAGCTTGTAACCGCTGATGTGTTGCAGCGTGTTGATAGCGGAAATGCTCAGGAACCAGGCGCAGTCGACCTCATGGGCCTGCAGCGCGTTGGTCAGGGCGACTTGGTCGGGGATGATGCGGAAGATCAATTTGTCGAGATACGGCTTGCCCGACTGGTAGTAGTGGGGGTTGCGCACCTCGGTGATGTTGTCGCCAGCCTTACGCGATTGGATGATGAATGGGCCACTGCTGACCGTAGGCTTGAAGGTGAACGGGCTCGTATTGAGCCCTTTGGCGCTGTATTGTTTGAAGACGTGCGCCGGCATCGGGTAGACATCGTCCGTCCAGGCGCCGATGAACGGCGCGTAGGACCCTTTGAGGTGGAACGTGATGCTGAGCTTGTCGCTGGAAACGCTGGCGCTCTGGATCTGATCGAAGCCGATGGTGCCGGCGACGATGAGGTCCTTGTTCATCCAGGTGCGCCACGAATAGTCGACATCGCGCGCGTCGAGCGGCTGGCCGTCCGACCACACGAGGCCGGGGCGCAGGTGGAAGGTGTAGGTCTTACCGCCGTTGGAGATGCCGCCGTTGCCGACCGTTGGGATGTCGCTGGCTAGACCCGCGTGTAGCACGCCTTTGTCGTCGGTATAAAAAAGCGGCGAGAAGATGGTTTTCTGTACCATGCGGCCAAAGGTTTCCGTGCTGGTATTAGGGATCAACTTATCCGGCTCTTCGTAAAGCCCGTCGATCACCGTGCCGCCTCGGGTAGGCCCACTGGTCCGCTGGGCCGCCTGGGCGCCTTTGTGCGGCCCCAATGGGAGCAGACCGCCGGCGGCGAGCGCGCCGGCAAGAGCCGCCGACGTGAGTAAACGCGTTTTTTTCATCAGGTGTACGCTCCAGTATGTAGCGCTATTGACGATAGCGCTCGTGTCTCAATAAGGATGCGTCCAAGACCGCATCTTCCCGCGAAGGGACGATGTAAGATCGCGAGACAATACCATGCAATGCGTGAATCCGCTCGGTGAGAGCTATCTACACCGTAGCCTTGCCGCGTTTCCTCCTTCCTCCTGGCTTACTGGATATGACCCAAAGTGTAGAACGGTTAGGTGAGCCCTGTCAAGGTCACCCTACCTCAAGTAGACTCATCGGAGTGGAACGACGGCCCGGAAGCAGCCTGGGATAAGGGTTGGAGCCTGTTGTCGCACCCCATCTGTAAAGAGTACGCTAAGGGTACGCTAGAGGAAAGTTAGGATGCGCCGCGAGGAGGAAACGATAAACTATGGATAATCTGGAACGGCCGGAGCATCTCGGGCCAATGGCACGCTCGCTCATCGAGACGTTCGTGGACTTGACGCTTCCCCAACAGCGCCGCGTCTTCGCGATGCTGCGCGAGATCTTGGAGACCAACGAGCAGGCCGCGACAGAAGTCGATAGTCAGGAGTCGATAGTCGATAGTAATACGTCGCCGGGCTAGTAGCAGACCGCTTAATCGCCTCTACCACGCCTGTCGACTTATCGCGTGATCGTGGCGCGCATCAAGTCCTTGTCCGCGATCGAATAGTAGAGGGAGATCACGCCGTCGACCTCGATCGCGGAGGCCGCGAGGGCGATGTCGGTGTCGCCCGGCGCGCCGGGCGGCGGCGTGATGATGGGGTCGTCGCCACGGTCGACGATCCGCGTGAAGTCCGCGTCGAACGCGACCCAGCCGATGCGCCACTTCACGTCGCGCGTCGCGCCGTTGTAAAACATTATAGGACGCGCCGGATCGGCGCACAAGAATGGTCCCGGACTGAGATGCCAGCCGTCCCATCGTCCAGGCCGCGCCTCGAACGGTGGTGTCCGCACCGTCCAGGGACCGGAGACGGAGGGGGCCGAGGCGACCCCAACCTTCGAGGCGCCGCCCTCCGCGTACTCGAAGAACAAGCGCCACGTCCCATCCGCGACGGGGACGATAGACGCCTCTTTAGGGTTCATCACTCGATCTGAATAGGGGATGGCGACCCCACGCTTGCGCAGACGCTATCCACGATCCGCATGGACCGTTTTGAAGACGACAAGATCGCCGAGCATTCCAGCAGCGCGCCCGTGGGGGGAGCCTCGACCGTTAGCTGCACGGATGGTTACACCGCGCTCCGTACGTAGCCATAGCCGTCGTCGAAGTAGATCAGGAGCTTGCAGTTATGCGCCCTCAAATCTTCGTAGACATCGGGATTCGCGAAATCCTTGGAGTTCCTGGTCAGGAAGCACTTGGCCTCGTCCGACGCGCTCGCCATGTGCGCCAAGACAGACGCATAGACGATGGCGTCTTGCGGGGACAGAATAGACGATCATAGCGCGAGCTGTGGCTTGACCACGCCGCCCTTGATGGCGCGATACAAACCGGAGTCGATGAGCCACGATTGCTCCGGCGGCAATGCCCCCCCATCCAGGTCCGTTGCGACGAGATTGGCGAGCCAGGACGACACGGCCAGCGCGAGTCCATAGTCGCTGATGATGCTTAACGCCCGTGGCGCGGCAGCGACGTAGGCCGCGAGGAGCGGCGCCGGGTCGATGTCGTAATCCGGTGGGGCGATGTCGAGAGGCGAGGCGAGATCGCGCCAAAGATAGAAGTGGTCGGGGAGGGCGAGCAAGAAGAAAGGCGAGCGCGGCATGCCGAGATGGGCGACCATATTGCGCCGCATGTGCGCGGCCCAGCCTGCGTTCGCCTCGACCCTGTTCTTAACCTCGACCACCAGCTGAAGCTCGTCGTCGGGGGAATACACGGCGATGTCGGCGTATTTGACCGTTGTTTGTCTTTCTCGTGCTGCTACCATATCGCGTCACCCGTCCTCGCGTCTCACCATTCGCACATGTCGCGCGCCGACAAACCGTGTCGGGCGCGTAAGGGATGGGGAGGTAAACCCCCTGCGGAAGGCCCTAGCCCCAACATCATTATATATAAACAAAGGGCGGGCGCCGCGATCGTGGCGCCCGCCGTTGCTATTGTGTCGTCACGGCCAGCGCTACTCCAGTATGGATGCTTACTTACATTCCTGGGACAAAGGCCATCCCGCCGGGACTGCTCAGGCCGATTACGACCGGCTTGAGCGTGCCTGACGTCATGTCGAGCGACCCGACAAAGCCCGCGACGCCCGAGTCGCCCGGCGCGGCGGAGTAGGCCGACCCCGCGGTGAACGTGCTTCCAATGGCGTAGACCGCGTTGCCGCCGTGGTCCGACACGAGGATCCGCCCCTGGACGCTGGTCGCCCACACGGTGTCGTCGACCTGTGTCCCCAGCGGCAACCGGCTCACGGTCTGCCCCGTCGTGCCGGGGTTATGCACCAGGACGATTTCGGCGCCGCCCTGGTTGTCCAGCATCAGGTCACCCTGCGGCGTAACGTACATCGAGTCGGGATCGACTTCGTTGAGCGTGACCGTGTGGTGTGTGGTCAGGTCCGTTGCTTTTGCGTCGCCCATTAAGACTGGTGTGATGGCGAGCATGCCGTTGTGCAGCACGACCTTGTCGAGCGCGGGGCCCGTGTTGACGCCCGGCGCGTTGAGCGTGGGGTGGGACGCCGCGATGAACGCCGTGCCGTGCATGAAGGCCAGGTCGTCGTAGCCGCCGCCGTGGGCCGCCCGCGGGAAGTGATAGGTGACCAGAGCCCGCGTGGCCGGGTTGATCGTCGTCAGCAGCGCGTTGGCGTCCTCGTTGCTCGTCGCCCACAGCAGACCCGTGTACGGATCCATGCGCAGCCCGTCGGCGTGGCCGGGGACGCTGAAGGTGTGGATGACACGCCCGGCGCCGCTGTACTCCACGACCGTGCTCGGTTTATGGTTGCTCCCGTTCGCGTTGCCCTTGTTTTGATAGCCGATGAACACATGGCGCCCGTCCGCCGCGATGGAGTCCGGCTTGCTGTACGCCATCGTCCCCGCGGCGAACAAGGACACCCGGTAGCCGGGCGCCGCCACGGGTAACGCGGCCGTGGCCGCTTGGGCGTGCCGCGCAGCGCCGCTGGCTCCTACGCTCAGGCCGAGCGCGACCGCCGATGCCAGGACGGGCCTGGTATAGCGCCGTTGTATGGGTCGACATGTAGCCATGAATTGTTTGTCCTTCCATATGTGCCATATGTGCGTCCATATAAAACACCTCGCGCGCCCAGACGGTTTGGACAAGCGACGAGGGGGGCTAATGAAGAAGGGCGATGAAGTCCTGGACGCCGAGAGGCTTCTCCCTGAGGGTATCGCGCCGACGTTAAGAGGGTATTAAAGGCAGGTAAAGGGGATGTTAAACCTCGCGCGAACGCCATGGCTTGACAGCGGTCCACTATCCTCACTAGGATATGTCCATGAAAACAACACGTTGTAGAGCGGTAACGCTCCTGCCTGCCCTCGCCCTTTTGTTCGCGCTTACCGCCGTCGCGGCCGCACCGCGCCTATCCCCGTCGCCGGCCTCCGCGCTGGCGTCGCTAACATGGGCCAACTACGGCGGCGACGCGGGCGGGACGCGCTACTCGCCCGCTACCGCGATCACGACGGCCAATGCCGCCTCGCTGCGCCTGGCTTGGAGCTTCCATACCGGCATTAGCGCTACCAATACGAGTTTCGAGGCTACCCCGGTCGTGGCCGCCGGACGCCTCTTCATCAGCGCACCCGACGACGAGGTGTTCGCGCTCGACCCGGCCTCGGGACGCCGGCTGTGGCGCTACAAGCCGGCGCTCGGCTCCGACGCCCTGCCCAACGGCGTCAACCGCGGCGTCGTTTACGGCGACGGGCGTGTCTACATCGCCACGCTCGACGCGCGCGTGATCGCGCTCGACGCGGCGACGGGACGACAGCTGTGGCAGCGCCAGCTCATCACGGCGGGGCACAAATACTATGTGTCGGCGGCCCCGCTCTACGACCGCGGCCGCGTCGTCGTGGGCATCGCCGCCGGCGAGCAAGAAATCCGCGGCTTCGTCGCCGCGTTGGACGCGCGCACTGGGCGCGAGGTCTGGCGCTTCCACACTATCCCCGCGCCGGGCGCCACGGGCGGCGCCACCTGGCCCGCCGATGGTAGCTACCTGCACGGCGGCGGGCCAGTGTGGATGAACCCCGTGGCCGACCCATCGTCCAACCTCGTCATCTTCGTTGTTGGCAACCCCTCGCCCGACTTCAACGGTTCCACGCGGTCGGGCCTGAATCTGTTCGCCAACAGCATCGTGGCCGTCCACGTCGACACCGGCGCGCTGGCCTGGTACTTCCAGGAAGTACACCACGACCTGTGGGACACCGATCCGGCCAGCCCTCCGCTGCTTGTTCCTTTCTCACGGGGGACAGGGACGGTTCCGGCGGTGATCGAGGCCGGCAAGACGGGCTGGCTCTACGTGCTCGACCGGCGCACAGGGCGGCCGCTCGTGCCCACACCCGAACGTCCCGTGCCGCGCGGACCATCCTGGCAGCACGCCTGGCCGGCGCAGCCGGAGCCCCAGAGCCAGCCGTTCGCGCCGCAGTGCCCCGATCCTGGCCTCTACGCGCATGAGGCCTGCGTCTTCACGCCGCCATCCGAGACGCCGGCGCTTGCCGCGCCGGGCCAGCTCGGCGGCTCGGCGTGGTCGCCAGTCGCCTACAGCCCGCGCACGGGTTTGGCCTACATCTCTGCGACCACGTATCCGATGGTGCGCTCCACCACGCCGTCCGCGCACGCCTTCCGCCACCCTCCTCAGCCCCTGCCGTCCGTGCCGCGTCGTGGCGCGCTGGTGGGCTACGATGTGGCGCGTGGGCGCGTGGCTTGGCGGGTGGCGCTCGGCGGCGGGAGCCTGGCCTACGGGGGCTCGACCGTCACGGCCGGCGACGTCGTGTTCTCGGGCGAGTCGTCGGGCGTCTTCGACGCGCGTGACGCGCGGAGTGGACGCCTCCTGTGGCAGTATCATACCATCGCCGGCGCCGATGCCGCCCCTGCCGTCTATACGACCGGTGGGCGTGAGTACGTGGCCGTGGCCGCCGGCGGCAACAGCGTCATCAACTCGCGGCGCGGCGACACGCTCGATGTGTTTGCCCTGCCCTAACCGATTATCCACTGTGGAAGAAAGATATCTAGCCCCAACCATGGATCAGCCGCTTCTCAACTACATGCGACCAGGCATCGTCCTGTGCGTGGCATATCCCGACGCCGGCGACGACGGTCATGCCCTGGTGCGCGGTATCGAGGCTGTCGCATCCGATATTTTCTTCTCGTCCGTCGAGGTACGCCATGTGCCCGATGAGGGTGCCCGCCGGCGTATGATCGAGATCCTGCGCGGTTCCCGGCTCGATGTCGTGTACGAAACGTATCCGCGTCTGCGCCAACTTGGGTTGAGCCTTGGCAGCGCCGATCCCGCATCGCGGCGGCGTGCGGTCGAGGAGGCCAAGCGCGCCATCGACGATGCAATCTCGATCGGCGCGGTTCGCGTTAACTTTACCAGTGGCCCCGACCCCGGACAGGCCGGACGCGACGAGGGCTCCGATGCTCTCGTCGACTCGCTCTACGCCCTGGCGGAGTATGCCTCGGGCCAGCGTGGTCTCGCGCTGGCCCTCGAACCCTTCCCGCGCGATGGACAGGACGCCGCTCTGATCGGTCCGGTGGGTGAGGCGGTTGGTCTGGTGCGGCTCGTGCGCGAGGTCTACCCCGACGTTGGTTTGACTCTCGACACGGCGCATACGGCGCGCTTGGGCGAGGACCTCGCGGCGACGCTCGCCCTCGCCACGCCCTACCTTGGGCAGCTGCATCTGTCCAACTTGGCGCCGGGCAGCCCCAATCCGGCCCCGCCGTTTGGAGCGTCGGGCGGCGTCTACGACACGTCCCGCCTCACCGAAGCCCTGCTGGCCCTGTTCCGCGCCGGCTTCCTCGGCGCCGGGCATCGCCCGTTCGTGACCTTCCGCGTGGCCCCCGACGCGGGCGACCGCACCGAATGGATCATCGCCGGCGCCAAGCGCACCCTGACCGAGGCGTGGACCCGGCTTTGACTGACACCATCCTCCTCTACCACGAGCGCTACGACGGGCGCGGCTTCTCGCCGTTGAGCGACTCGTGGCGCCGCTACCGCCTGGGGCTCGACCTCTTCGACGAGTTGGGTCTGCTTAAGCGCGTGCGGCGCGTCCGGCCCGCTGAGGCGACCGAGGCGGAACTGGAGACCGCCCATGCGCCAGCCTTCGTGCGCTCGGTGCGTGAGCGCGTGGCCGCCGGTGAGGGCCGCTTCGACCGCTCGACCCCGATCTATCCCGGCCTCTACGAGCGGGCGCTCGTCGCCGTTGGCGCCACGCTGACCGGCGCCCGTATGATCGCGGACGGCGAGGCTCGGCATGCCTTCAACCCTGGCGGTGGGCTGCACCATGCCGCCCGCGAGCGCGCCTCGGGCTTTTGCATTTTCAACGACATTGTCGTGGCCGTGCGCGCCCTTCAGCGTGAGTTCGGGCTGCGCCGCATCGCCGTCGTCGACGTCGATGGTCACCACGGTGACGGCACGCAGCAGGAACTCTACGACGAATCGGTTCTCTACGTTTCGCTGCACCGCTACGACGGGCGTTTCTACCCCGCGACGGGGGCGGCCACGGAGTTGGGCGAGGGCGCCGGCTATGGCTACACGGCCAACGTGCCGCTGCCACGCCGCTGCGGCGACGCTCCCTATCTCTACGCGCTGCGCGCACTGGTCGCGCCGCTGCTGCGCGCCTACCGTCCCGAGTTCATCATCATGCAGTACGGTGTCGACGGCCACTACCAGGACCCCATGGTGCGCCTGGCCCTCACCACGGCCGCTTATAGGGAGACCGCGCGCCTGCTGCACGCGCTCAGCCACGAGTTGTGCGACGGGCGCCTGCTCGTCACTGGCGGTGGCGGCTACAAGCCCGAGGCCGCGGTGCGCTGCTGGGCTATCCTCCTGGCCACGCTCGCGGGCGATGACCCGGCGCCGGGCCATCCGCTCTACGGGCGCCTCTTTGACATCGAGCCGGCGCCGGAGGACCCGGCGGCGATGGGCGAAGTGCGCGTGTCCGTCACGCTGTTGCGCGAGCGGTTGCTCGGCCTTGGAGCCGCGACATAGGGGTGGCGTATCCCCGCGCGTGGGGACCGCTTGACCGCCCATCCTCCCTCGGGCGGCAACTCTCTGGCGTATCCCCGCGCGTGGGGACCGCTTGGCGAACTGATGCGCGTGGAGTGGAGCGTGAAGGGCATATCCCAGCGCGCGGGGACCGCTTTGCGACGGTGCTAGCGCAGCAGATTGGCCAGACCTATCCGGCGCAAGTCTTTATCCGTGATCTGATACGGGTCGCGTTCCTGTAGCAGGAGCGCGACCCGTTCCAGCGCCGCCGCCATGTCATCAAGGATGGGTCTGTGACGCTCAAGGTCGCGCGGCACAACACCATATAACGCAATCAGGTTGGCCCGTTCTCCGTTCAGCGTGTGTACTATGTCCCGCGTCGCAGCCGGGAGAGCATCTTTCGCCGTCAAGAGGGTCAGCCACGCCAGAGCGGCGTCGAGGGACGTGACGCTGATACCATGATGGCGCGCGATGGCTTCGACGGCGACCGCGAGCGCATTGTGAAGGGCATGACGGCGCTCGGCAAGTCCCGGCACGGCAACCGCGGCGTCGATAACTTCCCACAGACGACGCGGATCGTCGACTTGCAAGTGGATTGACGTTGGGTCGATGTCGGTCCGCGCGTAGTATCGAAAATGGGCGGCGAGCATGCCACGGACACCGGATGCGTCGAGCGTGGCGACGCGCGCGCATCGCTCCAACTTGTCGGCGTGAACAGGGGAAGATCGGCGGAAACGCACGACACCGCCGTGCGCGAACAGGTTATCCAGGGGCGGCAGCAGGAAGAGATGGAGCGGTACCTTCCCCTCTTGGGCGCGTGCAAAGAGTGGTGTAGCCGCGTCCAGAGGTTCGACAGCGCAGACGATACGTCGTTCGCTATCCTGTTTGAGCGCGAAGTCACAGGTGGGCGTTAACAGGATAGCGAGAGATGCTTCGGTTTCCACCCCCTCGTCGTGGGCTAGGCGTAACAGAGGAACTGAGGCAAAGATATCTCCCTGGAAAAGCTGCCCTGACTGAGGACCAAGGCGTGGGGCGACGACGTAGCCGGTCATCGGGGCAAGAGCGCGGCAGGTTGCAGGCTGTCGCCTTGAGAAAATCCGGCGCCGTCATCCAGGCGGCCGCCGAGACGCGCCATACCCCGAAGTTCGTCTGGCGAAACGAACGCGAGGGTTCCCGCGAGGGCCTCCGGGTGAGCCACCAAATGATCGACATTAAGCAACCATGGCGGCACGGGCGCCGGTTCATTGCTCGCCAGACGTTCCGTGTCCACAGCGGTTATGGTATCGGTGACATCGCGCAATTCGTTGAGAAGAACGTCGGCGGCTACTGCCGTGCGCGAGGCGAGGTGTCGCGCCAGTCGCTCCTGCACGACGGGTAGCGGCGCCCGGTGGTAGACGCGCCCCAGCCGGAGCACCTCTCGCGGCGACACAATGTGTGTGCCGCGGCCAAAGCCTAAAACCGAGAAAGCGATACGCCCGTTCCGCGCCTGCTTCGAGATCGTCGCTTTATTCAAGCTCAATATCCACGCGGCCTCGCTGAAGTTCGGCCAGACAGCTTCATCTTCCCACACCTCGGTTATCACGTTGTCACCCTCCGATCACACCGCTCACTTTCAGACGCCCTCCCACCATTATACGTCAACTCCGTAAACAGCATCAACTAGAGCAACACCAGCATCTGCAACGTCAGGCGTTAAGGACAGACTCCGCCACACATACCGCGCGGTCTGCGATACTCTTAAGAGTTTATCCAGCGTAAGGGGAGTGAGGGCTGCGGAAGCATGACCGTAATCGACGAGAAGAGCACAGCGAGACAACCGTTTATCAACGCGCGCTCACGGGACGGGCGCGGGGCCAAACCCTCCAAAGTTCTCTTGCTCGGTTCGGGAGCGTTGAAGATTGGTGAGGCCGGTGAGTTCGACTACTCCGGCTCACAAGCCCTGAAAGCGTTGAAAGAAGAGGGCGTCGAGGTCGTCCTCGTCAACCCCAACATCGCCACCGTGCAGACCGGCGCCGGGCTGGCCGATCGCGTCTACTTCCTGCCCGTCGAGCCCTCCTTTGTCGCCCGTGTCATCGAGCGCGAGTGGCCCGAGGGTATCCTACTCTCTTTCGGCGGACAGACGGCGCTCAACTGCGGGCTGGCCCTGTGGCGCGACGGCACGCTGGCCCGCTACGGCGTGCGCGTGCTCGGTACGCCGCCCGAGACGATTGAGGCGACCGAGGACCGCGAGTTGTTCGTGCGCAAGCTGGACGAGATCGGCGTGCGCACGGCACGCTCCGACGCCGCCACGACCGTGGCCGGCGCCGTCGCGATCGGACACGCCATCGGCTTCCCTGTGATCCTGCGCGCGGCCTTCGCCCTCGGCGGCGAGGGTTCCGGTGTGGCCCACAACGCCGAGGAGTTGCGCGAGTTGGCTGGTCGCGCCTTGCTGCGCAGCCCACAGGCGCTCGTCGAGGAGTACCTGGCCGGCTGGAAGGAGATCGAGTACGAGATCGTGCGCGACGGCGCCGACAACTGCATCGCCGTGTGCAACATGGAGAACTTCGACCCCATGGGCGTGCACACCGGCGAGAGCATCGTCGTCGCCCCCTCACAGACGCTCACCAACGACGAGTACCAGCTGTTGCGCTCCGTCGCTATCAAGACGATTCGCCACCTCGGCGTCATCGGTGAGTGCAACATTCAGTACGCCCTCTCGCCGCACGGGGACGGCTACCGCGTGATCGAGGTCAACGCGCGCCTCTCGCGCTCCTCGGCCCTGGCCTCCAAGGCGACCGGCTACCCGCTCGCCACCATCGCGGCCAAGCTCGCGCTCGGCTATACCCTGCCCGAGCTCACCAACACCGTGACCGGCCAGACCACGGCCTGCTTCGAGCCCGCACTCGACTACGTCGTGGTCAAGTACCCGCGCTGGGACCTCGATAAGTTCCGCCGCGTCGACACCACGCTCGGCTCCTCCATGAAGAGCGTCGGTGAGGTCATGGCTATTGGGCGCACCTTCGAGGCCGCGCTACAAAAGGCCGTGCGCATGCTCGGCTACGGCTACGATGGGCTCGGCCCGTCCTACGCCGCGCACGAGGAGGACATGCCCGCCGAGGGGGTCGACGACGCGTCGCTGATCCGGCCGACGGCCGAGCGCCTGTTCAACATCGTGGCCGCCTTGCGCCAAGGCATGGACGCGGCGCGCATCTCCGCGCTCACCGGCATCGATCGCTGGTTCATCGAGCGCGTCGCCTACCTCGTGACGTTGGGACAGCAGGTGCTGGAGCAGCCCGAAGGAGACGTCGACCCCGCGCTGCTGCGCCGGCTCAAACGCGCCGGGTTCTCCGACCGCTTCGTGGCCGTGCTCTCGCGCCGCACCGAGGAGGACGTGCGGGCGCAGCGCGCGCGCGAGGGCATCCTGCCGGTCGTGAAGAGCATCGACACGCTCGCCGCCGAGTACCCGGCGCGCACCAACTACCTCTATATGACCTACGGTGACAAGTACTCCGATGTCGAGCCCGCCGGGGAGACCGACCCTAAGAAGATCATGGTGCTGGGCTCGGGTCCCTACCGCATCGGCTCGTCGGTCGAGTTCGACTGGTGTACCGTGACCGCCGCGGGGACGCTGCGCGCGCGCGGCTACAGCGTGATCATGGTCAACAATAACCCCGAGACCGTGTCGACCGACTACGACATCTGCGATAAGCTCTACTTCGAAGAACTCTCCTTCGAGCGCGTGCGCGACATCTACGAGATCGAGCGCCCCGCCTACGTGGTGCTCTCCATGGGCGGGCAGGAGCCCAACAACCTCGCGCTCGGCCTGCACGCCGAGGGCATCCCCGTGCTGGGCACCTCGCCCGTTTCCATCGATCGCGCCGAGGACCGCCACAAGTTCTCGGCCCTATGCGACGAGTTGGACATAGATCAGCCGCCGTGGGCCGAGTTGGCTTCGCTGGAGCAGGCGGCGTCTTTCGCGACGCGGGCGGGCTACCCCGTGCTGGTGCGGCCGAGCTACGTGCTCTCGGGCGCCGCCATGAATGTGGCCTACAACGAAACGCAGTTGCGCGACTACTTGCGCGTGGCGCGCGTCAGTTCCGAGCACCCCATCGTGGTCAGCAAGTTCGTCGAGGGGGCCAAGGAGATCGAGATCGACGCCGTGGCCAAGCATGGTAAGCTCGTCATCTACGCCCTCTCCGAGCACGTCGAGAACGCTGGGGTGCACTCGGGCGACGCCACGGTGATGGTCCCGCCGCAGCGGGTGTACCTCGACACGCTGCGCCAGGTCAAGACCATCGCCAAGCGCCTGGCCAAAGCGCTCGACATCACGGGTCCGTTCAACATCCAGTTCCTGGCCAAAGACGGCGCGGTGCGGGTGATCGAGCTCAACCTGCGCGCCAGCCGCTCCTTCCCCTTCGTCTCCAAGGTCACGGGCTACGACTTCGTGGACCTGGCCGTGCGCGCCATGCTGGGCGAGGACGTGGCGGGGACCTACCAGACGGTCGACCTCGACTACGTGGGCGTCAAGGCGCCGCAGTTCTCGTTCTCGCGCCTCAAAGGGGCCGATCCCATCCTGCGCGTGGAGATGGCCTCGACCGGCGAGGTGGGCACGTTCGGGCGCGACCTGCACGAGGCATATCTGAAAAGCCTGATCGCGGTGGGCACGCGCCTGCCGCGCGACTCGGTACTGTTGAGTCTGGGTGGGGACGAGAACAAGCGCCGCTTCCTGGAGTCGGCGCGGCGCCTGCACGCGATGGGCCTGCGCATCTACGCCACGCGCATGACCTCGGCCTTCCTGACCGCGCACGATATCCCCAACGCGCGGATCTACAAAGTCCATGAGAAGGGTTCGCCGGGCATCATTGACATGCTGGGTGAGCGGCGCATCGACCTCCTCATCAACGTGACCGACGAGTTCGCCAGCGAGCAATTCGAGGACGACTACGCCATCCGGCGCGCCGCCATCGACTACAACGTCCCGCTGCTGACCAACCTGCAGGCCGCGCGCCTGTTCGTCACGGCCATCGCGCGCTACCGGCCCGAGGACCTTGCCGCCGCCCCCTGGGACGAGTACGTCACTATGAAGAGCGTCGCGGCCCCGGCCACGCTGCATGTGGGATAAACAATCCATTACCACGATTTACGTTGTAAAATCATTGGGCGAGAGACCAATCCGCTATTCTTTAAACATAGGGACGATGAGAAGGGCGGCGCAACTACTATGACAATGAGTATCGCGGTCTATCCTCGATTGGATGAGTTGCTCGAGTTCGGAAATGTGACCATTTCCGAACTCGAGAGCCAGATCAAGGAACGATTCGACTTAACGGTTGATCAAGCAGCGCTTTATAAGCTGCTGCTAGGCGAAGAGCCGGTCAAGAGTGTGGATCTCGACATCGTCGCGGCCGTAGCGGCCATTCTAAAGGTGCCCTTGGGTGATCTTTTTATCGTCGCCACCTCGTCCGACGACGATTTTTTTGAGGAGGAACCTCCTGTGCTTGGGCCGGAAGATAGCCGCCGCATGGGGGAATTGTTCGACCGAAGTGCGCTTTCAGAATCCGAAAGAGCCGAACTTCAAGGTCTAGTAGCCACATATAGCCGGTTATTGCACGAGCGTAGAGTGCATGAGATCGCCCAAAGTCACGGCGTTTCAGAAGATCAAGTGCGTCGTGAGACCGAAGCCGCGGTCGCGGAAACCCTTGACTGGTTGCGCGCCTTGGATGCCGATCCTAAGCGCAGAGACGAACTAGCACAGCAAGTTGTACAACGTCGGGTGAGACGAAACGGGTGACCAATCAGCCCCATTTGCAGGCGCTGCTGCTACAGCTAGAGAACCAACGACGCCACAGTCCACATAGTAGCCTTGTTCGACGCGCTGTGCGATTGCGAGCAAGAAACGCGTGTGAATATTGCTTGCGTCAAACTATCAATCCGTTCCATATCGATCACATCGTTCCGGTCGATCTTTGGCAGCCCTACATCGCTGGCCAGATAGTTGGCGCATCACCGACCGCCGGACGACGCGGACCCGACCATCTCGATAATTTCGCCTGGAGTTGTCCCTTATGTAACGGAAGTAAACTGCAGCGAATGACAGCGAGGGTAAATAATCAAACGCAGCGCATCTTTAGATCCGCGCTACGATTACTGGCCGGAGCATTTCGTGTTCATGAGCCACTATCTGGCGATTACGGCGATCACGCCTCTTGGGCTAGCGACGGAACGGGTACTCAACCTCAATGGTGGAGGGTTGGATGGTCCGCTTGTGACGCGCCACGAAGACATAGTGTTTGGTCGTTATTTACCGGATTGGGCGCGCGACTGGATCGTCTAAAGGGCGACCATTGATGGCATGAAGCAGCAATAGCTATCGCTTGCGGCCTTCTGCGACCACCCGCGCCGCCTCTTCAGGCGAGAGATCATCCAATTCCAGCGCCGTCCCCGCAGTGCGCACGTACTTTTCCATAATCTCGCGCGGCACAACAAGATTCCCACCAACACGGTACGACGAGTAGCGTCCTTCTCGAACCCACTCCTCTATTTGTTGCCCCGTAGCACCTTAAGGTTGCCAACCTCGTTGCCCGCGTGCCGCGCGCTTATCTGCTGTTCGTCTTGAAATTTGTTACGGAGTTCGTCATTGTCGGCGAGGATCGCCTCGATCACTTCCGCCTGCCCGGTCTCACCCCGGCGACGCAGTTCCTCTACGACATTCCTAGCCTTCTCAATGGTCTCTTGCGGCGCCATAACCAACCCCCATTCGTTTTGCCCATTTTATGCTTTCCATCTTATCGTGAAACGCTTTGCGCCGGCAGCAGTCACATTTCAATGGTCAAGGTGTAATTAGCAATGCTATCAAGGCGCGTCACAACAAATCGAAAGGCGTGACGATTCCAAGCAAATCCTTCTCGTCATTTTTGCGATGCACCAAGACTGGGCCACCTTTGGATGCGACAAGGGCGTCTGCGATAGAGGTATCCGGAGTACATAGGGGCGCCGGGATAGGCTCGATACCGGCATCAAGTGCACTGCTGAGAGACGTCGCCAAGCGTTCCCTACGGTTGCCGCTCCGTAAGTACTGTGCCACCCCATGGTCGGATATGAGGCGCCACGCCATTTGTTGGTCGCGCTCTATCAGCACAGGCAGGTACGAGAATGAGCCGGTAAGCATGGCCTAGCGTATGAAACCTACTGGTTGCCATGTGGCAGCATAGACAGGGTTCTGCACCATATAGTCGCCAACTGTAGTTAAGTTTTGCATTAAAGCATCCTCTAATACGATAGCCAATTGGATCGCATGAACGGTGAGATGGCGTGCGAATGCCCCTTGGTGTAGGGCGTCGTTGCGTGCAGCCCGCACCGATTCATAGAGAATATGGAATGGGGTGTGGTATTCGCGCCACTGAGAAGGTATCTCCTCCGCTAAGGGTGACTGCCGCGCTACTTCCGCAATCGCTGATTGATATTTGCTGTGCCCAAGGGCGCCAATAGTATTGGTTAGGGCCGACCCCAACCGTTCAACGGAGAACAACAGTTCGTCAAATGCCTCAGCGTCACGCAAGGCAAGGGCCCTTGCCCCCCTTAACTGATTGCGGAAGTAGATCGCTGCGTCATGTGCTAAGGGATTAACGTTCAGTTTGCTTAACACCCCCTACGTTGAGGATACCCTTTTGGCGGGCATCTACGCGGCGCTTATGCCTGAATCCCTGTTCGTTTAGCAGTGAGCGCCTCAGAACGACGTGCTGTTTGTCGTTTAGCCGAAGGTACGAGACGCAGCGTGGGGGCGCCGGAGCGGGCGGGGTACGAATGAGCGGGTGCGGCGACCAAATGCCGTACCCGCCTCGTTGGGGAGGTCGCCCAACATACACAATGTAGCACCTGGGCGAGGAATGTGCTGAGCACTGACAGCTGCTGCGGCTAGAGAGCCAACGACATGTGGAAAAGGGGACGCGTCGCACAGCCCATACGACGCGCCCCCCTATAAGGCCAAGGGGATGGCACGGGTCAGCCCTACCCCTGCCACCATGCCCTTACGTTATTACCTACAACTTAAGCTTGGTGGGCGGTTTGTCAAGGGGTGAGTGATGGGCGAAGTGTACTACTATAGAAGTATGAATGATAACAAACACCCCATCGACACCCCGCGCCGTGTCCGAAA
>JAABUO010002096.1_pt1 | contig 24765 bp, 12 predicted proteins | sample 5559291 | NCBI WGS metagenome assembly JAABUO01 (sample SAMN10711878, study PRJNA513372) | rock metagenome | isolation source: Antarctica rocks | place: Antarctica: Victoria Land, Finger Mt sud
GGTACTAAGCGCTAGAGCGGAGTAAGCGCGCTCACTACGCACTCAGCTGTACGGCCAGATCGCCGCCGTCGTAAGAGCATTACCCTTGTTGCCTAGGTAAACATACAAGAGTATTGTTCAATTAGATACTCCTGTGAAGGCATCATCCCTCTGAGTACACTGTTCCCGCTCACGACTCCGTCTAAGCTAGGTACAGTCCTTTAATCCAAGCAGAACATGCAATCAGCAGGCTTACGAAGCCGGGAGAAACTCGGCACTGGCACCACAATGAACCAAGAAAAAGCTCATGACAGCTACGAGAGCCTTCGACCCCCTAAATATACCATCGATCTCTCACTTCCTCCAGCGAAACGCTACCAACATGTGGCCAAAGATTTCACAAAGGAGATCAAGTCTTTGCCTGGGCTTTTCGATGAAATAGTCGGCCAACTATCTCCAAATATCTCCGTCAGCACTGTCAGGAAACTTGCACGTGTCTTGCTTCGACGTGTTCATAATAGAGAACAAACCGAAGAGCTACGGGGTCTGCACCAGATTACCGGTGTTGACATGTACCTACTAGTGGCTTTCAACGTCATTCTAGATGTACTCATGGGCTGTACAAGCGGAGGTGTTAGAGTGAAAGATGGGCAGGGCGAGATGAGAATGCTACACTTTCGTACACTGGACTGGGGCATGGACCCTCTGAGAAAGGTCGTTGTGGAGTATGACTTTATCGAAAAAGCTGGAGGAAGAGTCATTGCGACCATGATCACGTACCTGGGATTTGTGGGCTTCTTAACAGGCGTGAAGAAGGACTTGAGCATATCTCTCAACTTCCGCCCCACTCATGATTCCAGCAGTTGGCTTGCCAGCGTGCGCTTCTATTTACACCATCTTCTCGTGCTACTTGGCATTCGTCCAGCAATTTCATCAATACTCAGACAGGTCCTTATACCTACATCAAATTCCCCAAGCAACGTAAAATCACTCGGTAGTACCCTGGACTCAATCGAACGCAATTTGCCCTCCTTGAAAACAACCGCAACCTATTTGATATTTAGTGATGGTGAAAGGACTATCACTATGGAAAAGGACAACCATACAGCTGTTGTCAGATCTTCAAAGGAATTTATTGTAACAACCAATCACGACCAAGCCGACGAATTGCGACCGAAGTCGGAGATCGCTGCCCAGGACGCTTCGGGCAGAACACTACAAGTTACTGGCATGGAGGGCATAGTCGAGGACAGCATCGTCCGTAAAGAGGCGGCTGTGAAACGATGGGAACAACAGTCGAACGCGGCTAAAAGAGCTTCGGGCAACCGCTCCGATGACGAGCCTGTATACCTTACTACAAAGAAGGTGGTCGAATGGGTAGAATCATACCCAACTGCCAACGAAGAAACTCACTTTGCAGTCGTTATGGATCCTAAAGAAGGGAAAATGATATATGCGAGACGCTATTTGCACCCTATCAAGCCGCCACGCACTAATTAAAAATTTCGGGAAAATCAATGCTAGATGTCTTCGTTTCACCGATCTATCTCTAAATCTCATCGCTACTGCAACTCGATCCAGAACCCGTACCTCTGGATCTATGAAAAACTGAATAGTGTATTTGCCAAAAACACAACTACAAAGGCAGATTTAGTTCTCTCATGATCGCCCTCTGTGGTGTATGTGGCGCTCAACCACTGTTGGCAGCTTTCAGACACTGACCGCCTACCATAGCAAGTCAGGCTCAAGATTCCCTCAAGGCTACGATGAGCGGCAGAAACAGGACAAAAATAAGGATCTACCGATATACAGACGTGGAAGGCGATCGCAGACTCAACTACCTTGATGATGGCGGTAAGGAAAACGATTAGGATCGAAGGTACGGTGTAGAGAAGATATCTCATTCGCTTCAATTGAGTGTAACACCAAAGGTACAGCCCAGCTTGCTTACCCACTCACGGTGTTTCCACACCACGGCAATGTTTCTCTGCCAAGACACTACAGAAGAATCTGGACCCGCCATAAAGTAGTTTGCCGCGCAGATAGCACCATCAATCGAAGGTTGAATACTTTTACCGCCGACTCGTTTCAGAGATTCGTTCTGGGACTTAGAGTATGTAGAAGGGTGAGGCTTACGAAAACTGCGCGTCTGGCTGTACAATGATGACTAGGATTGCACCTAGGTGAAAGCACATATACTGGTAACAAACTCTGCTTTTTGATTGGGTTCGTCAAATCTGGGAGCAGGATCAATGACGGCTGAGCTGATTAGAAAGGCTGAAAACCCCTTCACCATGCACGTATAGGCATTTCGCCGCGGAAATATAGCCCAGTAACCTGTTCAGTATGAGGTATGGCATACTGAAGATCTATAATAGAGCGGATTAGGAGGCGGCCCAAATTTAGGTGCTTGAGCCGCGTATGTCCATGCAATGCATGACGTTCAGGTTGCATTGCGCATGAGCCGCAGCGTAGCACCGCCACTCGCGTTAGCGGTGGCACACACTTTTACATTTGTGTTACACAATCTCTATAGAGGCTGCAAAGTGACTGTTCAATGCATGGAGAAGATTAATCATCACGGCCTTTCTGAGAATGTTACCTCTCATGTCACCATTGCTCACAGAAAGCCTACCAAGTGGCCCACGGCTACCCCAAACGGGTTGAAGGACTGCCGCCGAGTCGCCTCCGGCAACAACGCGAAAGATGTGGTAACTTGCCTCCAAATAGGATATGCACCGGATTCACAAAGAGCGAGAAGATGGAACAAACACTGTATGCAGGCAGCCGAGTGCCCTGTGGAATGTTGAATAGACTCAATGTTTGAAATAGTCATGAAAAGTTTTGGGCGTACCACTGCCTCAGCCCAAGGTTGCCGGACTGCTTTTCTTTCAGCTTGCGATGGTCCTTTCCCCGTAATTGACAAGGCATTGCCAATAGTAAAGCCAGCTGACACGTTGTCTAGTGAATGACCCAACTTGCCGTAGTCTAGATCTTCGAAGGTACGCCTGTCTGCATCTTATAAGGCAAGGGCTTACGTTCACTCTTCCTTCATTTTAGAGTAGTAATCATTATTCTTCAATACTATTGCCATTGAATGAGACGTGTCATTCACACCAACATTGTCCGTCAATACCCCGCTTTCACTAAATGAATTAAGATCATCTTCATTGCTGAGCTTTCTTCTATACCAATATCTTCACATATCTAAGTTTTCCTGTGGCGAAAATTCGAAGATGGCATTTCTTTGAGAGCCGGAACGATTGTCCCCAAATCGCAGGCTGCCATCTACTCTTAAGAAGGGCCTTGGTACCCTGAGTTTCAAGGTCAAGCTATGGCATTCAAGGCGCTACGACACCTAGAGGGCGTTGATGCTTCCGACGTCAACAAAACTACGAGTATCACTCAACTGCCTGCCAATATCCTGGAAGCTTTCATACCAGGCTATTCTATCATTTCAAAGTTCCTGTGGGAAGTCTTGGGGTTTGACATTACCTTGGTTGTCTCGATATGTTTCTTGACCTTTGGAATTTTCACGTCCTGCAAATATGCCTGGAGCCATACCTTCGATTGGTTTGAAGAATACTTCATGAGTTTTATCAGCATCAATTCTGACGATGACATCTATGACCACGTCATGGAGTGGCTTACTGCACAGGACATATCGAAGAAATCCCGCAGCTTGATGGCCAAGACGAGGCATGAGAGCGCTTGGGATGTACAAGATGGTGTGGCGGTGGATGAAGAGCTGGATTCTGGAAGCTACATAAACTTCAGTAATTGGGACGCCAAAGTCCCTCCGAAATTTCAGCCATATTTTGGTACGCATTGGTTCTTTCATGGCGGAAGACTCTTCAAATTCAAGCGTGCAAACAAAACGATGATGGCTGGTGGCTGGGGAGGGAACGTCTTCACAGAAGATGAAAATATTACCTTGACATGCATTGGGCGGTCGACTCGGCCAGTTAAAGATCTGATAAAGGAAGCTCGTGATCAGTATCTCGAAAAGGAAAAATCCTGCACAGTTGTTCGAAGACCTGCACCCAAAGACCAAAGGGGAAGGGGACGTAGTGTTTGGCATAGGGTTGCGACGCGGCCATCTCGACCTATGGAAACGGTAGTCCTAGAACAAGGTCAGAAGGATGCTGTCCTGGCAGATATCAACGAATACCTGCACCCCTCAACCCCTGTTTGGTACGCCAATCGCGGGATTCCCTTTCGGCGAGGGATCTTACTTCATGGTCCTCCTGGGACAGGAAAGAGTAGTTTTGCATGGGCTCTTGCTGGTGTTTTCGGCCTGGATATCTATTGTATTTCGCTCGTTGAGCCCACTCTCACCGAGGAGGATCTTGGTGTCATGTTCACTAGCCTACCGCGGCGTTGTGTAGTGCTCCTTGAAGACATCGACAGCGCTGGTCTCTCCAAGCGGCAAGAACCAGAGAAGGGCATCAAAATTGAGACCGACAATACCGCGGCACAACTGGGTGCGGAAATTGCAAAAGCTCTCCATAGTGCCCAGGAGTCCAACAAAGGCAAAGGTAAAGAAAACAACCAGGGCATTTCCCTTTCAGGCCTTCTCAATGCCATCGATGGCGTTGCCTCCCACGAAGGTAGAGTGCTAGTAATGACAACCAACTTTCCTGATAAGCTTGACGAGGCTTTAATTCGACCGGGCAGAATTGATATGAAAGTTGGCTTCACCAAAGCCACCCATGCTCAGATCTGTGAACTCTTCACCCGCATGTACTCCCCAGACTCTCCAACCAAGCAGCACTCTGTAGCTATGAAGCCCAATGATTCACCAGCTACGACAACTAGCCTACGTCAACGGTCCAATGCGAAGCTTAAAAATGGGACCATCAAAACCAAAGACTCAACTGTTCTCAGTCCCTTGAAAGTCGACCACCTTCCCACGCCCCCGGAGAGTCCCGCACCCGACAAATCAACCACATTCCTCAGCAACAAACTTCCTCTCTCCGAACTCAAAGATATCGCAGCCGAGTTTGCAGCCCGTTTGCCTGAAAGCACCTTTACTCCTGCCGAGATCCAGGGATACCTCTTGATGAGAAAGAAAGAGCCGATGCGCGCGCTCGAAGAGGTAGAACCTTGGAGGGATGCGGTGCTTGAGGCACGGGAAAAGAAGAGCAAATTGGAGTCTGCGCAGTAAATATTGGACTCCGGGTTGAGAGGTTGGTTTCTTACCCAAAATAAATAATATCATTCCAAAAGCATGACCCGGAGTTTGAACATTCTGGCTGTTTTTTCTTGGGTTTCATGGTTTATAGAGTTGCACTGGAAGTTTGTATTTAGCATAGTAGATATTTTTATTACTTCAAAAGCAATAGGTTCTCCGTGGCAGATCTACCTTGATTTTGAGAGGTCCCTTCCTGTCCAGACATCATGTTTGTTTGTTTATCATCGAGAAATTGGACATCAGGCTACCCATACCTTATCACCTTAGGCATGCCTGGAATTTCTTGTTAGAAAGCGAGCCAAACCCTAAGTACTTCGTAAGATACAGTACACTACTACTCGTACTACTCGTGCCCGCAGGCGAAATATTAGAATACGTGGAACCATAAGTGGCAATGCCTATACTGTACCTCTATCTCTACGAATCGACTGTTGACCACAACACAATTCGCACAAATTTTTTCAAGATCCCCTGAATATCTGAACAGAAAAGCTTGATAGGTCGAAGTACTTATTTTCAGAGTACTGAACAAAGATTTCGAGCACTGAAAGCCCGCATAAGGTTTTGATACTGCGCCGGGCAGGCCAACTGTAGGAATAAATGGGACTTCTGAGCGAGATGCCTCACCATAATTCTGTCCCACTTATTTATATAGTTGGCCTGCTGGCTGCTCAAGATCACAACCGCTAGCCGTGACGTACGTTTTTCCGTCCCGGATCCGTGCTGAAAGCTCCTTAGACTTTCTGACGTCCTTGCCACTCGTTTCGAGTATCGCACCATGAACTGATATTTTTCCCATCAAGGACTTGGCTGCAGTTGCTCCGGTAGATACCGCCGGGAACTTGTCCATTCCGCCTAATCTAACGCTTGGCGTCAGCAAGTCAGCAAGTCAACCAGATCGGTGAATAATGCTGGGTCTTTCTTGAGCTGGCTTTGACAGTTCCATGGTAAAAATAAAAGAGGAAGAGCAAAGACGGTAATCAGCCCGAGGAGGGCTTCGGCAGTAATCGCCAGAATCCGAAATACCACAATGGCGTTGGTGTCGACTTGAACTATTCCAAGTCTTGGATCAGCAATGTGAGCACCTAGAGCCGATAAACCTCGGACGGCAAGCGCAAAGAGCAGCTTATGCGCCTTCTCGAACCTACCGGCCAGCTTTCCAGTGTCCAAGTATTGAGGCAACTCTAAACGGCTAGCACCAAGAGCGAAGCCAACCATATTCGTGACTGAATAATCTCGTCCCATTCTTTGGAGTCGTGGTGTCTGATCAATTACTCGGGTGGTGCGGGAAATATCAAATCTTTGGGTGTTGGTCATCGCACCAGTACCGATGACATATTCATAATTACTGATGTTAAAACTATCACCTTTTAAAGGCACTAGAGATGCTAAGGGTGCAACATTCGACACTATTATATTTAGTACTATGACCGTGACATTGACACCCTGAATTCAGTAAGCTGGCTCACAAAACAGTGCGGTAATGTTCGAAGATGGAGATGCCAAGTCCGCGCCCCAGATGGCTAGGAACGTGTGAGGATTGTTGGGCGTTGCACAGCCCGTATAAGGAGATAAACCATAGTCTGATTGCTCATCCACGTAGTATCCAATATACAACCCCTCGCACGTCGTGATATCGTCGAAAGTGATTGACCCAGGCGTAATCACACATCCTTTCCCATTATCATACCTTTGGTCCAACACGCCTTTATCACTTTTGATGGTAATAGCAGGCTCGCAGGATAAAGATGTGCTGTACATCTTGGTTGTTGCTGTCCAAGTCTCATTTAGCAGTCGCGGGTGCATTGTTGACTGTATCTTAAAGGGAGTAATCGCCGCATCAGCGGTCGTAAACGCTGGTAAGTCTTGCCCCAGCCACAAATGTCCATGAGCTGTCATCATGAAGCCGGAATTCTGTGAGGAGGACTTGGTCATCAAGAGATTCAAGTTCGGCAGTTGTTGTGGCTATCGAGTGTATGATACGATGAATCTGAGCTTTCGTGAAGATTGCACTCGCGATCGGGGTGGCAGACCAAAATACTACCACCGTTATCGCACCAGCAAAGAATACTGACTAATGCCTTGGAGAAAGGTATTAGCAGACTTTAGACAGAAGTGCGCTTTTCAACTTACCGTCTTTGAAAGGCTCGGAGGGGACCCCATGCCACAAAATTGAAAGGATAGTGAAGATATAAAGAGTTCTCTGCGCTAACGCCCCTATCTTTCGACATCTGGAAGTACGGCTCAAGTCGTTTGGCATTGAGGTCCGCCCAGCTCCTGATCATTATTTCAGAGTCAGCGTTCCGCTCTTTATTAAAGAGATGGCAGTCTAGAAGCTCAACAGAGAATACCATAAAGGGAATTCATGATGTCGGGCATACGCAATGGCCCTAGATAATGTACCCACAAATAAAGGATTACTCCGAAAATACGTACCAAAGCATACTGTAGGGGACTGCCACCATGGTGGGTAGATACAAGTAACCAAAATTTGTTGTGGATGAAAAGCTGTCTTGTGCAAAAGCAATATCACCGTCCGTTTGGCTTCTTCGTGATAGATACTCGAGAATAGCGATTAAAAATATAGTAAAGCTGATAATGCTTAGCATCAGAGGTGCTTGAAGAGTAATTGGTTTCCACCCCAAAACAGTATCGCCTGCATTAATTATTAATGACAATTAGACAGGATGTTCTCATCATGATACTTTTGGAAATCTTTGTTTTACTTCAGAATCTTTGAAGAATCCATGTCCAGGACTTTCGAAGGCACCGCATCATGTATGAGAGACTTGGCTATGATCTTAGGCCTTTGAGAAAAATATACAATTTAAGATGCTCACGCTCCAATATTGATAGTTTGTACCGAGTGCCAGACTTGCACTGAAAGATTTGAGTATGTGTAGCTAGGTTAGACTTGGCTGTTGAAGAGAGTAGCTTAGATGAAATACCTTCATGACATAAACCAGAGAAAGCAATAAGGCGACGTTCAAGTATAGTACATGAACCGCCTGAAGTTGCAGTACCACATCAGCAAATGTTCTAGCCAAACAAGACAATGTAGCAACAAGCAACTAGAGAAGTCAAGCTACAAAGCTTCTATAGTCACCCAGGTGCAATTCCCTTTGCCGCACAGGGTGCAGAGAATGACTTCAAATACGATAATCCTGTGATTGCGATTGGTAAATGGGAGAATATGCTGGAATTTGCAGCTTCGCGACTTGTACGCACTGAGACTTAACAGCCAAGACAACGCTAAGTTAGCGCCCGCATTAGGGTCTTGAGCCCTTACCTTTCCACAAACCTAAGTTAGTTTAATTCGTTAAACTTCAAATTGCCCGCAGTACAAAAAAGAGGTTCCCATTTGCACACGATCGCCTTAAGATGGCGACTCGACCCACAGTCACCATTGCTTCGGCTGATGGCACCCCGAGCGGATCGACTCACCCTCTTCCGGCGGTTTTTAAGTCGCCAATACGTCCGGACATCGTTCAGTATGGCCCAGATACCACACTCTAGGCTTGGTCGAACCAGGAAAACTGATATCAATCTAGGACAGTCCATTCTGGGATGGCCAAGAATAAGAGACAACCATATGCAGTGAGTGAAAAAGCCGGTCATCAGACGTCCGCCGAGTCATGGGGAACTGGTAAGTACACCTCTGCCACCTCTTAAATGGGTGTGAAACAGCATACAGCTCTTGGACGGTCACATCTACGGCTACAGTTACTCAATCTGAATAAAGTGGAAGCTATGATGCAGTGAGCTGACGATTTATCTATGCTAGGTCGTGCTGTGGCCCGTATTCCACGGGTTTCTGGTGGAGGAACCCATCGCGCCGGTCAAGCTGCGTTTGGAAACATGTGTCGCTCTGGTCGAATGTTTGCACCTACAAAAGTCTGGAGAAAATGGCATCAGAAGATCAATCTTGGACAAAAGTATACGCCCTTCTCAACATTTTGCGGCTCAGTACCCTGACTATATTCCAGACGCTTTGCAACCACATCCGCTTTGGCAGCATCCTCAGTCCCATCCCTCCTCCTAGCTCGCGGCCATCATATCTCCACCGTCCCTGAAGTTCCCCTTGTTGTTGCTTCAACAGCTTTTGATGGTGCTGCCATCGCCAAAACTTCGGCAGCCCTTGGCCTTCTCAAAGCTATCGGCGCAGGTCCAGACGTCAGTAAAGTTAGTAAGTCTCGTAAGCTTCGCGCCGGTAAGGGAAAGCTTCGAGGTCGCCGCCACCGCCAACGTCGTGGGCCTTTGATTGTCTATAACCCGGATGAAGATGGCAAGGAGCTTGTCCGCGCGTTCCGCAACATTCCAGGAGTAGAGACTTCTTCCGTTTTCGCACTTAATCTTCTACAACTTGCCCCAGGCGGTCACCTAGGTCGGTTCATTGTCTGGACTTCATCCGCTTTCGCAGCGCTGGACAAAATCTACGGTTCTACAACCACCCCATCTGCATTGAAGAAAGACTTCCTGCTTCCTTCAAGCGTTGTCTCTAACGCCGATATCAGCCGCCTGATCAACTCATCCGAAGTACAAGCTGTGGTGCGTCCGGCAAAGGGAGAGGCCAGAACAAAGCGATCTGGCGTGCAGAAGAAGAATCCTTTGAGAAACAAGCAGGTGCTGCTGAGGCTCAATCCGTACGCAAAGGCTTTCAGCGAGAAGAAGTTGGGATCAGAGAAGATTGGCGAAGGCAAGCCGGTGAGAGCTGCTGAGTCATTCTCGAACGTGTTGAATGAAAACTAGGAAGGACGCTGCGAATGCTGCAGTGATGCTTCTTACTTAGGCATGCGGCCAGTAAGTTCATGAAAATGCGAGCAAGGTAGTCTATTGCACAGAGGCAGTCCGAAAACAGTTCTCGTATTGGGAGCTCGAACTCTCATCCTCGGTTTTTTCTCATTCGTGCCACGGTCAAATTCCTATCCATTCATCATCTTTCTAAGACGCCGTCCATCGTCAGACTAAAGCCCAAGTCTCGAACAAAGTGCTTTCAGGGCTTCTTTCGAATTCCAGCTATCTACTCCAAGCTCAAACCCACTGTGCTTTCCCTTCGTCCACTTAAGAGGACATGATTATCCTATCCAGGCAAAAGCACAATTCGCACATCACTGAGTCTAGTGTAGTTAAAATGTAACATGATAAGCAACCTTGATTTGGTTCCCTTGCCTTTCATATAGCAGACTCTGTAGTATCTTATGAAGCTATAGTTCCGAATCCAAGGAGCATCTAATTTACGCTTTGAGAGTATTAATTGCTATCGCTACTAACTTGCCGAACTTGAATTGAAGGGTCATGGTCTTGGGAGGACGACGGCGAAAAGGATTGAGGTCCCGATCTGGAATGGTCAAAAACCTAGGTTCGCCTGCAAATTAAAACCTTCGAGGAAGGCTCGGAAAAATACTTAATGTTGTAGAACATACGTGTATAATACATACTTTGCTAACTTAGTACAGACGGTGAAAGATACTAGGGTCAGAGCCAATCAGCGGGTCGCTTCATCATTCATGTATAATACGTTTCCGAACCCTACCGTCGAGAGAAGATATGTAATAATCCCACATGGTCGATACCTCGAATTTGGTCCTTCGTGAGAACTGTTCAATGACTGATACTTCGTAGCCTACGCATGTGTTGGGTGATGTACTAACGGGTTTTTATATTAGAGTCTCTCAAGCTTTCGAGTTTGTCTGCTCTTTCAGACTCTCCGATTTGAGCCAATTGAGTACATAAAATCAGTCTCTGCTCGCAGCATGAACCAATACTTGACTTGTATGGGCGCTTCCGCCTTGTCGGATTTCCGTCGTCAAACACTAGCAGAGAAAATTGGGGCACTTGAAGTCCATGCAAGATATGTACATTATGTGGCTCTTAAAGAAGAATGCCAGGGTCAGGTAAAACCTCAGGACTACGACAGGGAAGCTCTGGACCAGCTCCTGGCTTATGGAGAGGATAATGATGACATCCAAGCGCAAGGCAACCAGCTCTGTACAACCCTCTTCATCGCGCCTAGAGTGGGCACTGTATCCCCATGGAGTTCGAAAGCGACTAGTATCGCCCAAGTCTGCAGCTTTGGAAATGTAATCAAGAGAATTGAGAGGGGCACCATCATCACGGCCATCTTCGACAAGCAGGTAGCTGATCTCTCTTTTGCGGATCTCCTGCATGATCCAATGACCGAAACTTGCGGTACCGGCCTGCCAGATCTTACTACGATGTTCGGAGAACACACTCCAGCACCAGCAAGGGTAATAGAACTAGGTTCGGAGCATAATGAGTCCAAACATGCACTTGAGGAAGCAAATAAATTGTTAGGATTGGCGCTCGACTCCTCCGAAATAGACTATCTAGTGGCAGCTTACGCGAAAGGTGGCCCGTTGTCGAGATCTCCATTCGACGTCGAGCTCTTCATGTTTGCTCAAGTTAACTCGGAGCATTGTCGACATAAGCAATTCAATGCCAGTTGGACAATCGATGGGATTAAGAAGCCTCATAGTCTATTCAACATGATTTGTAACACACACGAGAAGAATCCTCAAAATGTTATTAGTGCTTACAGTGACAATGCAGCGGTGCTAAGAGGGTTGAGTGGGACTTACCTTGCACCTAGCTTATCTACTGGCGAGTGGACTCAGACGAAGGAGGTAGTGCATTACCTAGCCAAAGTCGAGACTCACAACCATCCCACTGCAGTCTCCCCCTTTCCCGGTGCTGCTACAGGAACGGGTGGAGAGATCCGGGACGAAGGTGCTGTGGGGCGGGGGTCCAAGCCCAAAGCTGGCCTTTGTGGTTTCAGTGTCTCTGACTTGCTTATTCCAGGATATCGGCAGCCATGGGAACTAGACGAAGGGAAACCCTCCCATATTGCCAGCAGTCTTGAGATCATGCTTGAAGCCCCTATAGGTAGCGCAGCCTTTAACAACGAATTTGGAAGGCCATGCACTACTGGGTATTTCCGTACTTTGCTAACAAGGTTGCCAATCGGTGATGGTAGAACGGAGCTGAGGGGATATCATAAGCCGATAATAATAGCTGGTGGTGTTGGTACTGTAAGACCGCAGCATGCAATTAAGGATCCTGATATTGTGGAATCAGGTGCGTATCTAATCGTTCTAGGAGGACCAGCTATGCTTATTGGTCTGGGTGGGGGGGCTGCCTCCAGTGTGGCTTCAGCAGAAGGATCTAAAGATATGGACTTTGCTAGTGTGCAAAGAGGAAATGCAGAGGTTCAGCGGAGAGCGCAAGAGGTTATCAACGCTTGTGCTGCTATGGGCTCTGAAAATCCAATCAAATTTATTCATGATGTGGGGGCAGGTGGTGAGACTTGTCTCTTTTGCAGATATATTTTAGACGTAGCTAATTACTAACAACCCATAGGACTGTCAAACGCTCTACCAGAATTGGTGCATGACTCAAATCTTGGTGCTACTTTTGAGCTAAGGGATATTGACAATGCGGATAGAGGCATGAGTCCTATGCAGATATGGTGTTGCGAGGCTCAAGAGAGGTATGTCTTGGCAGTAGCGCCAGACGATTTGAGTATTTTCACAAGGATAGCCAATCGTGAGCGTTGCGGTTACTCGGTCGTTGGTAAAGCCAGCGGAGAAGAACAGGAAGAAAAGACACTTGTGTTGATGGACCGTGAATCGGCACAGTATCCGAAACCCATTGACCTTCCTATGTCAGTCTTGTTTGGGAAACCACCGAAACTGTCGAGGGTAGTAGAGTCACGGAAGCTACAGCTACCAGCATTCGATAGTAGCCTTGCGTTGTATATGCCTAAAGCGCCTATCGATACGCCGTCTATAGTCCATGAAGCTGTCCACAGAGTACTTGCTCTGCCTGCAGTGGGCTCGAAGTCGTTCCTTATTACCATTGGTGACAGGACAGTGGGCGGACTGACTGCAAGAGACCAAATGGTTGGCCCTTGGCAAGTCCCTCTGGCGGATGTCTCTGTCACTGCGACCTCACTCACTCTTGGCATGAGATCTGGTGAAGCGATGGCTATGGGTGAAAAGCCAAACCTAGCCCTGATCTCGCCCGCTTCGTCTGCACGCATGGCAGTGGTTGAATCACTAATGAATATCGCTGCTGCAGATCTTCTTGACGGCCTTGATCGGATAAGACTCTCGGCGAATTGGATGGCCGCAAGCAGTCATCCCGGCGAAGCCGCCGCTTTGTACGAGGCCGTTGAGGCCATCGGGATGAATTTATGCCCAGAGCTTGGTATCAGCATACCTGTCGGCAAAGATTCCATGTCCATGAAAATGAAGTGGACAAATCAGGGATCGAAAGAACCGAAGGAGGTCACTGGCCCTCTGTCGCTCGTCATCTCAGCCTTCGCCCCAGTGGCAAATATAAGAAAGACTTGGACCCCAGCTTTGCGCCGCTCTGAAGATGACGATAATAAAGAGTCGGTCCTGCTCATGGTGGATCTTGCTGAGCGACGAAAGGCACTTGGGGGCTCTGCGCTTGCCCAAGTCTTTGGCCAAGTTGGCAATGATGCTCCCGATGTGCGAAATGTGCGACGTATCAAAGATTACTTTGACGCTATGCAACAATTACAAGAAGCAGACATTGTACTTGCTTATCACGATAGGTCAGACGGCGGCCTCTTCACAACTTTAGCAGAAATGATGTTTGCCGGAAGATGCGGTCTCGAATTGATGATTGACAATTTATGTCCCAGCGCAGTGACAAGAAACGTTTTGGAAACCCTTTTCAACGAAGAACTTGGTGCTGTATTTCAAGTCCGCAAAGAAGACGAGCTTAACTTCCATAGATGTTTCGCCACCTGCGGACCTCCAGAGGGCTTGATCACAAAAATCGGTCGCGTTCCTCCTTCCTCGAAACAAGACCTCATTATTTACCACAACGGGGTCCTCATCTACCGGTCATCCCGCCCCAACCTCCAAGAGCGCTGGGCCTCTACGTCTCGTCAAATGCAGAGACTCCGCGACAATCCCTCAAGCGCCGACGCCGAATACAGTACGATCCTCGACTCCTCCGACCCTGGTCTCTCCTACAACCTCACCTTCAAACCCTCTCAGAATATCCTTCCCTTCTCAACATCCCTCTCTGCTCGTTTATCCCTAACCTCTAAACCTCGCGTAGCCATCCTTCGAGAACAAGGCGTCAATGGCCACTCAGAAATGGCCTTTGCATTCCTTACCGCCGGTTTCGCGCCTATAGACGTCCACATGACCGACATTCTTTCTGGGCGCGTCGCTCTCTCCACATTCGTCGGTCTTGCTGCTTGTGGAGGGTTTTCGTATGGCGACGTCCTTGGTGCTGGGCAGGGCTGGGCAAAATCCGTACTTTTGCATCCAGCAACGCGGATGCAATTCCAGGAGTTCTTTGCGAGGAAGGATACCTTTTCTCTAGGCGTCTGTAACGGATGCCAATTTCTGAGTCGCATCAAGGAACTCGTCCCCGGTGCGCAGGACTGGCCAACTTTTACAAGGAACGTGAGCGAGCAGTATGAGGCTCGCTTCTGTATGGTCGAAGTCTCGGATACCCAATCATCCCCTTCTGTGTTTCTCCACGGTATGGCCGGCTCCAGCCTCCCTATTTCAGTCGCGCACGGCGAAGGCCGCGCTTCCTTTCCCACATACTCTCAAACCTCATCGCCCGAAACGCTCCTTTCGCAAAATTTCGTCCCCATCCGCTATGTCGATAATTACCTTAAACCTACAGAATCTTACCCGGCAAACCCGAATGGGAGCGCGCTGGGAATTGCAGGCGTGAGAACGCCCGATGGGAGGGTGTTGGCTATGATGCCGCATCCGGAGCGCACTGTACTCGGGGGGGTAGGGAGCTATATTCCGAAAGGAAAAAGTGAGGAGTGGGGAGATTTGGGGCCATGGAGCAGAATTTTTCAAAGTGCAAGGAGGTGGGTTGGGTGACGGGGCGGATGGGAGGCAGAAGGGAGAATACAGAGGGGGCATAGAGCCGCCGAGGCACTTTCAAAATCTGGCTCCTTTTGTGGCGATTGAGCCTGGACGAGTTATATCTTTGATGTTATAAAACTGATATTTTCTTTCATTGTAGATAATGTATCAGGATTAGTTTTGTTCGTGGCATTGGTGGAGGACGAACAGACACATTACCTATGTTAAGGTAGTCGAGGATGAGTCAAGGGATCAGGTTGATGACACGTACTAAGAGACCTAGCTCGGCGTGCTCGGGTAAGGCTGCAACGGTTAGACCTCGGGGGAAACCTTAAAACCCTAGCGTCGTTCGGATTTGGCTCGCGGGTCGCCCAACTTTCTTGAACATTTCGCTATCACAAGTCGGAGCCTCAGCAGTCTGGTGGCATAACGTATAACACCACCCACCCGACCGCAACCACGACTTTGACGACACTCTGTAAATTAGCGCAAACAATCCAATTTAATTCAAAGCCTTTTCACGTCTATGAAACCCTCGAAAAGCTTACCATCAGTCGCTGGAAGCTCAAAAACTAATGGTCAACTTTTGTGACTGCAGTCGCTGCACGTCTGGATGAGGAGCTCCGTTGGCAGCACTGGAACTGAGTTCCAGGACTTTTCCGCCAGACTGCCTGGCAGATAGCTCAGTGGTCAGCAGCAACATGGCAGAAAGAAATATCGATGCCTTCGCGGCAAAGCTGGGGGATCCAAACCTGGGTATGATGAGTCTAAATCATGCGACATCTTGCTTTGTGGTGGAGTTGGGATTCTCGAGTAGATGACTAACTGTATCGAGCAGACCTCAAGGTCAAATTCAACATTGCGACCGAGCTTCGAGACAACATTGACCTCATGTGCAATGGACCAACTTACTCCATATTCCTCAAAAAGCTTGTCCCAATATTTATGAAGCTCTTAGAAGGACCGCCAGTCTTTACCAGCACATCATGGGAGCAAGTGTGTTTTGACTGATCCAATTGTGAACTGAGTACAAGAGGCTAATGTGATATTCCCTAGAGATTGCGAAATTGCGTCCTCGAGATCTTCCACCGACTACCAATGAATCATACAGAAGTACTCAAGCCGTACGCTGCTGGGATTGTGGATCTCCTGATGGGATTGGTCAAGACGGAGAATGAAGACAACGCAGTGCTCTGTATGAAGACCATCATGGACCTCGAGCGGCACCAGCCAGAAGCTACTGCTGGGATGGTACAACCCTTCCTGGACCTCATCCAGGAAATGTTCGAGATTATGGAGCAGGTCGTGAAGGATACTTTCGACAGTCTAGCACAAGGAGCCGGACCTGGCACGACCCCTAATAATACCCAGGTCTTCCAGTCACCTCGGCCTGGCTCTCCTTCTGCATCCGTAGCTTCTGATCTCGGGATCGATCTTCAAACAGCCCGTCCGTTACTGAAGGGTATGCAATCGTTCAAGGTCTTTGCAGAGTGTCCCATCATTGTCGTGTCTTTATTTCAGGCTCATCGGAATTGTGTCCCGGCCAATGTCAAGAAGTTTGTGCCACTCATAAAATTAGTCCTTATGCTTCAAGCAAAACCACAAGAGCGTGCACATGAAGAGGCCGAGAAGAGGGGTGAGATATTCACAGGGGTCAGCAAGGATATCAAGAATAGGATTGCATTCGGGGAATTCATCACCGCGCAGGTCAAGATGATGAGTTTCCTAGCCTACCTACTCCGAGTGTACTACTCACAGCTGAATGACTTCTTGCCAAAATTGCCCGACATCGTTGTACGACTCTTGAGAGACTGTCCTAGTGAGAAATCCGCGACCAGAAAGGAATTACTAGTTGCCATACGACACACCATCAATTTCAACTTCAGGAAAATATTCTTAACCAAAATCGATGATCTACTCGATGATCGGACACTCATCGGAGATGGTCTTACCGTTTACGAGACAATGCGCCCTCTTGCTTACAGTCTACTTGCGGATCTCATCCATCATGTTCGAGAGTCCCTAAATCGAGACCAAATTAGACGAACGGTGGATGTCTTCTCAAAAAATCTGCACGACAATTTTCCTGGCACTAGCTTCCAAACTATGAGCGCAAAGCTGCTGCTGAACATGGCTGATAGCATCGCAAGACTGAATGATAAGAAGGATGCCCGACACTTCTTGATCATGATCTTAGGTGCAATAGGAGACAAATTTGCTGCCATGAACCGTCAATATCGTAACGCGGTGAAACTCTCCAAGATTTACGAGCAGCAATTCATAGATGCCATACCCGAAGATCATTTGGCCGATCCAAAAACACCCCCAGACTGGGACGAGGTCGACATTTTCACGGCTACGCCCATCAAGACATCAAATCCGAGGGACCGCGGGGCAAATCCCGTCGAGGACAATAAATTCTTGTTCAAAAATCTCTTGACCGGTCTGAAAGGCATGTTCTATCAGTTGAAAGAATGCAACCCCGAACCGCCGGCAATGGATCCTGGCAATGCCCCTGCAAATTGGCACGAAGTGTCTCATGGTTACAATGCTGACGAGGTTAAGGTCATCACTCAACTCTTCAGAGAGGGTGCCTATGTTTTTCGATACTATAGCCCCCTAGAGCAACCTCCTGCTGAAACGCATTATTCTTCACCCGTGGAATTTCTCGCCAATCACTATATGGTGCAAAGTGGCAAAGAAGAGAAGGATCTCCTCGAGACTTTTGCTACTGTGTTCCATAGTATTGACCCAGCGACCTTTCATGAAGTGTTTCATTCAGAGATACCCCGCCTTTACGAGATGATGTTTGAGCATACTGCTTTGCTCCATATACCCCAATTTTTCCTTGCAAGTGAAGCCACATCCCCAAGCTTTGCAGGCATGCTGCTCCAATTTTTGATGGATCGAATAGGAGATGTTGGCACATCAGACATTAAGAAGTCCTCTATTCTGCTTAGGATGTTCAAGCTCTCCTTTATGGCGGTCACGCTGTTTTCCCAACAGAACGAGCAAGTTCTGTTGCCACATGTCACTAATATCGTCACCAAATCTATCCAGCTTTCTACGACCGCTCAAGAACCAATGAACTACTTCTACCTACTGCGATCTCTATTCCGAAGCATAGGTGGCGGACGTTTTGAACTCCTATACAAAGAAATCCTACCGCTACTAGAGATGCTTCTTGAGGTGCTGAACAACCTACTTCTGGCTGCTCGGAAACCCCAGGAGCGCGATCTCTATGTTGAGTTATGTTTGACGGTCCCCGCACGCTTGAGCAATCTACTACCACATCTAAGTTATTTGATGCGTCCATTGGTCGTAGCACTACGCGCAGGTTCAGATCTGGTTGGTCAAGGACTCCGGACATTAGAACTCTGCGTCGATAACCTGACGGCTGAATATCTGGACCCTATAATGGCACCCGTGATCGATGAGCTCATGTCTGCATTGTGGGACCATCTACGGCCTAATCCTTACAGTCATTTCCATGCCCATACTACAATGCGCATCCTGGGTAAGCTCGGTGGGCGCAATCGTAAATTCCTCCACGGCCCTCCAGAACTCTCGTTTCGGCAATTTGCGGATGATCAATGCAGTATCGACGCGAAACTTATTGGATCAAACAAAGAACGTCCCTTTCCCGCCAACATTGGTATCGATCTCGCAATAGCCAAGCTAATGGAGGTGCCAAAAGCGCCCGCGTTGAAGAAAGCAGATCCTTATTATAAGCAGCAGGCGCTGCGACTTGTTAGTGCTCAGCTCAAGATATACATCGGATTCGACAGTCTTCCCGACGATTTTGGGCAGTTAGTACGGTTGCAGGCCACTGACTTACTCGAGGGCAATTTTAATGTGGAATGGGACACTCTACAAATGGCGGATCGTGAGAAGTCTGTCCCCAAGAAGGATTCGCAAGAAGATACTTTAAAAAAGTTATTGAAAGCTTGCATGCTGGCGGCAACATTTCAGGAACTTCCAAGTCTTGCGACTGCCGCATCTGGTCTTCTTGCCGATGTATGTCGTCACTTCACCATCCTAGAGATTGGTAGAGCTTTAGCTCATGCAACTCAAAGGGAGAGAGAGTTTGACGTCAGAGCTGGAGAAGGTCCATTGTATCTCGATAGTCGAATCCTTGCGGAAGCCATCGCTGAAAGCCTATCCTCTGATAACCAGGCCCTTCCTACGATCGCAGAAGTGGCTATCCAAACGGTGTTTGATGCATCGGCAACCATCTTTGGATCTGGCGACAAAGTCCACAAACTTCCCTTCTTCTTGCACCTGGCCGACCTTCTATGCCACAGATGCCATGAGGAAGAGTGGTATACTAAGGCTGGAGGAGGCTTGGGCATCCAGGTCTTCGCCACCAGAATTGATCTTGGTGACAATTGGATGATTGATAGGCAGGTTAAATTTGTTCGCGCTCTGATGTATGTCATTAAGGATATGCCTCAGGACCTATCAGCAAATACACGGGTCCGAGCACTTGAGACTATTAAGATTCTACTGCTTAGATGCAACAAAGGGGTTTCGAAAGACGATCTTACTTCTCTTAATAGCAGACTTTACAACATCTGTGGTTTTCTTGTCTATGAGTTAGCGCACATGAATAAACACGTGCGTGACGCTGCTCAGAAAGCTTTCGCAACGATCGCCAAAGTAATTGGTGCGGCAGTTTACGAGCTTATAGCTCCTGTCAAGGACAGACTTCTCCAGCCAATTTATAATAAACCTCTCAGGGCTCTACCGTTTGCGACACAAATAGGCTACATCGAAGCAATCACCTATTGTTTGAGCCTACAACGCAACCTGGTAGAATTCAACGATCCTCTCAATAGGTTGTTGATGGAATCGCTAGCCCTGGCTGATGCAGAGGATGAGGTACTTGCTACGAAGCCTACAGAGTATAGGACAGCAGAATCCATCGTCAATCTAAGAGTCTCATGTATCAAACTCTTATCGCTGGCAGTGGGCTTCTCGGAATTCGCAGGGCAACACAACACCAATAGCCGGAGCCGTATAATCTCTGTATTCTTCAAGTCACTCTACTCGAATTCATCAGAGGTCATTGACGCTGCCAACGCTGGCCTGAAAGGTGTTCTGTCGCAAACTAATAAATTACCTAAAGACCTATTGCAGAATGGTCTGCGCCCAATACTGATGAATCTACAAGATCCAAAGAAGTTAAGCGTCCAGGGCTTAGACGGACTTGCTAGGCTCTTGGCTCTACTTACCAATTATTTCAAAGTCGAGATTGGCGAGAGGCTTTTACTCCATATGACTACTATTGCCGATGGACCGACCCTTCAGAAATCTTCTTTCTCGCTGATTGAGCAGAACCCCCAAATGAAGATCGTTGTGGCAACTTTGAATATCTTCCACTTGCTACCAAGCCCCGCGGCGACTTTTATAACAGATCTGATCAACCGTGTATTAGAGCTTGAGGAGTCGCTTCGTAGGACCCATTTCAGCCCATTCCGGGAACCTCTACTCAAGTACCTAAACCGCTACCCGAAAGAGGCTTGGGCCTTTTTCTCGGTAAGACTCTCTGAGATGAAGTATGGAAGGTTCTTCGCACAGATGCTTGCCTCGCCCCGGAGCGTATCACTTCGTGAGGTTGTCATATCGGATGTCGAGGGTTTAATCAGAGAGTCCTTCGACCTTCAAGAACCCGAGAAAAAGGACGTAGCTTCTGTCAACGCCATACACATTGTGCATTCGCTTTGTGGTCATACGAGCGACTGGTTACGTCAGAATGGAAATCTGCGACAGGCATTGCTAAGTGTGGGTAGGCAACTTTACCACAAGAAGAAACTGGACAAGCTTGCGACGGACTTACGTCTTGGTGCTGATCGAGCCGGGGAGCAGCTAATGGACATATTTGTGACATCTTTACAGCTCGATCCACAGGACCTTGATTTCCTTTTCCAAGTAATCGATAATGTTACTGCTGAGGAGATCAAGTCACACCCGTCCTTGCTAGCTTTTATCTACAGCCACATAATCTCGAGTGAATCCCATGAGTACTGGCGGAGTATCGTCATGCGAAGCCTAGACCTTTACAGTGTTCGTGGATCGTCGCAAAGAACAAAGACTTTCGCGTTCCGAAACTTAGTTAATCCGATTCTCGCAATGGATGTTATGCGAAGCTCACAACAAGCTCTGGGTTCGGGTACTGAACGACGGTTCATAGACAAAAGCATAGTTGAAGCCATTCACAACAAGATCTGGAAACCTCAGCTTACTGATATCAGCGAAGACAACGGGCAGCCTGGCGTCGATCATTCCCGCCTTGAGCTACTCCAAATGTCAGCGCTACTTCTCAAGTATCACCACAATCTGGTGTCTGAAGCTCGTAAAGACGTTATCAAATTTGGCTGGAGCTACATCCGACTCGAGGATACGATCAACAAGCACGCAGCATATGTGCTCATAAGTTACTTCATCGTGCAATTTGAAACGCCCTCCAAAATTGTCAATCAGATATATGTTGCTCTGTTGAAAGCTCATCAAAACGAAGGCCGGGCTCTGGTAATACAAGCGTTAGATTTAATGGCACCAGTGCTTCCCAAGCGTTTGACCGGACCTGGGGACACGAGGTTTCCAATGTGGGCGAAATGGCCTAAGCGGATTCTATCCGAAGAAAGTTCTAATCTGCAGCAATTGATTAGCATTTTCCAATTCATGGTTCGACATCCCGACTTGTTCTACGAAGCCCGTGAACATTTCATTCCCCACATTATACCTTCTTTGTCAAAGATCGCTCAGCTGCCAAATCCTTCCAATGAACACAAGAAGCTAGTACTGAGTCTCATCAACATGATTCTTCAATGGGAAGAGCAACGTGTGCGAGGTCCAGAGCGTCCACCCTCGCAGCTAAATGAGTCTCCGCAAGCCAAGAAACGTAGACTGGAGCTTACAAGAAGTGGTTCCGCTTCGCCAGCACAAAGCCTGGCGCCTCCTCCAGCCGTTGAAAAAGCGGAGTACCTCATTCCTCCGCCTTTACGGACAGTTCTCATCAAGTATCTTGCCCAATTCATCTCTACTTTGCCCGAGAGATACCCAGTACCTGCCGTCAAATTAAGGGATCTTCAATCTACTACACCGCAGGTGACTTTGCCACCCAATGAAATGTGTACGAAAGCCATAGGTCTTTTCCATGACTTACTTGCGCCACATCTATGGGCTGATTTGGATGTTGATTTATTCCCCAGAATGACCGAGCAGATTTTGGTTTCCGACAAGGCAGACAAAGCTGATGAGAAGACGGTCACTAGTATTATCAACACCCTTCAGATTGTCCGGGTCATTATGAACATGAAGACGGACGACTGGGTTCTATCACAGCTTGCGCAGATTCAAAAACTGCTCGAAAAGCCACTTCGCCTTGAGAATCCTGAGATTCAAGAGTGTCTCCACACAAGCGATGAAGAGCTAGATGGGAAACGTTACATTAGACCTCTACTAAAACGTATTTTTGATGCGCTTCCGAAAGAAAACCGAGAAGAGGATGAAATGGAGGTTGATACTCCCTCAAACGAATTTACGACCTTCTTGTCTGCCGTTGCTTTAGAAATGATGACCGCAGGAAATCTCGTTTCAAGCATTAGTATCTTTTGGACTTTAGCAGCCGTACGACCGGCTGAGATTGAGCAGCATATCCCGCACATTATGCGTGCATTGCAACAAAAACTGGCGAAAGACCAAGTTGCACCCCAGGCCGCGGCACCAGGGTCGATGGGCCTGCAGCAGGGGATGAGACCAGGGGAAGCAGCTTCTGGACTTGACGCTCGAGAAATGGAGATTTCCTCGCAGCTGACCATGAAAGCTATCCACATAATATCACTGCGAATGGCCACACTTGGCGAACAAAGGCGGCCCTTCCTCAGCGTTCTGGCCTCTTTAGTAGAGAGGTCTCCTAACGTAATGCTTTGCGAAAAGATCTTGGAGATGGTAGAAACGTGGATATTCGACTCGAACGAACCATGGCCCACGCTCAAAGAAAAGACCGCTGTGCTGCATAAGATGCTGATGTGGGAAACCCGTTCCGATCCAACGCTTTTACACAAATTCTTAGACCTGGTTATCCGCATCTACGAAGACCCAAAGATTACGCGGACCGAGCTTACAGTCCGGCTTGAGCACGCATTCTTAGTAGGAACACGGGCACAAGACGTGGAAATGCGCAACCGATTCACGAGTATTTTCGACCGCAGCCTAACGAAGACAGCGAATGCCCGTCTCCTCTACGTCTTGACCTCACAGAACTGGGATACGCTGGCTGAAACCTTCTGGTTGAGTCAAGCGATCCAGCTCATCCTTGGGGCAGTCGACATGGGCACGACTATCCAGTTACATCCAGAGGATTTCAAGATGGGACCGCCAATGAGCTTCTATGGAAGATCACAAACAGACTCGCGTAAAGATAGCATGATGATCGAGGACACATTCGATGATTTCATGTCAAATCACCGACGCTTCTACTTGGAGCTTGGTGAAGTTAAGATTCGTGAGATCCTTGAGCCTCTTTGTCAGCTGCAACACACCGACTCGAATGTGGCCTATGAAATTTGGGTCGCGCTGTTCCCTCTATGTTGGTCGTTATTGCCACGAGATGATCGTAGTGAGCTTGAAAAGGGCATGGTCACTTTACTCTCGAAAGATTATCATCAACGGCAAGTCGATCGAAGGCCGAATGTTGTGCAAGCCTTACTTGAGGGCCAAGTCCGAGCCGAACCTAAATGCAAGATGCCAGCTCATGTTGTGAAGTTTCTCAGCAGGACATATGACGCTTGGTATACTGCTGCCATTGCGCTTGAGGAAGCTGCAATGACTCCTTTGATCGATACGCCATCAGTCCGTGAAAGTAATCTTGATGCTCTGGTTGAGGTATATGCGGGTTTACAAGAAGATGACCTTTTCTATGGAACTTGGCGGCGTCGATGCAAGTTTGTCGAGACGAATGCCGCTCTATCATATGAACAGAACGGAATGTGGGACGCGGCTCAGAAGCTATACGAGGCAGCCCAAATTAAAGCAAGAACAGGAGCCATACCGTTTTCACAAGGCGAATACATGCTTTGGGAAGACCACTGGGTTCTATGTGCACAAAAATTGCAACAGTGGGAAATCCTGAACGATTTTGCGAAGCATGAAAACTTCAATGATCTTTTGCTAGAGTCTGCCTGGAGGAATCTTGAATCGTGGTCAGGACAGGAAACTCTCGAGCAGCTCAACTCCATCGTCAAGGCGGTGTCTGATGCGCCAACGCCACGTAGAACCTTTTTCCAAGCTTTCATGTCATTACTAAAGTTCCACGAGAAACAAGAAAGCCCACAAGACTTCAACAGAGTTTGCGATGAGTCGATCCAACTTTCGATCAGGAAATGGCATCAGCTTCCGAAGCGTATTACCAACGCTCATATTCCGATCCTACAGAATTTCCAACAGCTGGTTGAGCTTCATGATGCAAACGTGATATGTACCAGCCTCTCTCAAACGAACCAGACGAATCTTGATCAAAAGTCTCAAGAGCTGAAACTTTTGTTGGGGACTTGGCGAGATCGATTACCCAATGTCTGGGATGACATCAATGCATGGCAAGACTTGGTCATGTGGCGCCAGCACATCTTCAACCTAATCAATCGGACATACCTCGCTCTCCTTCCACCCCAACAGAACAACGCTACTGGCAATTCTTAC
>JAABUO010002097.1_pt1 | contig 24759 bp, 17 predicted proteins | sample 5559291 | NCBI WGS metagenome assembly JAABUO01 (sample SAMN10711878, study PRJNA513372) | rock metagenome | isolation source: Antarctica rocks | place: Antarctica: Victoria Land, Finger Mt sud
AGCCATCAAGCTGCAGTTGTGGGACACTGCAGGTCAGGAGACCTACCGGGCGGTCACGCGGTCTTACTTTCGAGGGAGCAGTGGTGCATTACTAGTATATGACGTGTCGCGCAGACCGACCTTTGAGCACCTGCAGCAGTGGCTCGGAGATTTACGGGCTATGGCTGGAGACGCGGTGTGCGTGATTCTGGTCGGCAATAAGTCGGATCTGGAGGAAAGAGGGGTCAAGACGGAGGAGGCACAGAGATGGGCAGAGGAGAATAAGTTGACGGAATTCATAGAAACGTCCGCAAAGACAGGCGCCAATGTACAGACCGCCTTTGAGCACACCGCTGCCGAGATTCTGCGCCGCATCCAGAAAGGATCGTTTGACGTGAATGATATCTCGCACGGCGTTCGGCTCACGGAACGGGCAAAACCAAGTGCGGGCTGCTGCTCGTCATAGATCGTCCAGCGAGACGGTTGTATATAGGGGTTGGGGAGTCTTTATAGATGGATCGTCCTTTTCCCAGTCAACGCCCTCCAGCGCGGCTGTCTGCCAACTGAAGCGCACATCCGGCGTCCATCCAAAGACAGGGTCGCGGTGTTGCTTGAGCCAGTCGGACGAACGTGGGTCCGATGGGTACCCGCTACCCCAATCGCCATCATGTGGCATGGCTGCAAGCACTGCGTCGCGGGTGACTTTGGCGCAGATGGAGGCAGCCCCGACAATCGGCCAGATGCTGTCTGCCTTCTTCGACACCGTGATTTGCGCTTGCGGGAACACTCGAGCCAGCTTGGCTTGGTGCTGGGACGGCGGACCCAGCGTATCCACATACACTTCCACCAGCTCATGCTTTGCAGCAATCGCATGCAGCAGGTCCAGTGTGGCAGTCAGTGCTTGTGCATTGAGGTTCGTGGGCGCGGGGGCAAGCATAGCAGCGGATATGTCGCGGGCACTTAGCACGCCTACCGTCCATCCAACGCGTTTTTCTTCCATGATACGCTCCACCAGCCTCTCCCTTACTTCCGCAGTGAGCGTCTTGCTGTCTGCAAATCCTGTCTGCACCAGCGCGTCTGCCTCTGCAATGGGCACAAACGCGGCCCCGTAGACCATGGGTCCAATGACAGGTCCTCTACCGGCTTCATCAATGCCAACCACAACGCGTTGCTTTGTTTCCTGCAGGTCGTGAAAGTAGGTGTAGGATTTGTGCTGCTGGATGCTGGCTCCATCAATGCTCGGAATCATGCTTCGACAACCACGCCAGCGTCAATACGAATACATGGAGTCAGGGCGCTATCACTAGTCAACGAAGCCCGTGTATTTACAATTGCTCCTGGGAAATGGTGTTGCCTGAGGAATTTGTGCGGCGGGTTTGGGTAAACAACAAACACCTCCCCATCACAGACCTGCCAACGCCCCGGAATGTCGCGCGCCAATCAATTTACGGATATTGGTGTCACCGGAAGGAAAACTGGCATCACCATTTCCAATGCCAGGCGCGACGAGCTGGGCATGGAGGACCTCGATGCGTACTTCCCCTCGCCGAAGAGGCGCAATATAGATGAGCGGACACAATCTCAAACAGAGACGATGGACTTGGAGTCGGGCATGGCTTCGAACATGTCCAAAAGTGCTCGCAGGAAGTCGCCGGCCAAGACACATCTCAAGTCACCTGCGTTGCGCCTGCTGTCGGCTCAACGGGCTGATGAGCGGCGCGTGTCAGGCGGAGGCGCGCGCAAATCGTTCAGCTCGCCGTCTGTCGCTCGCAGGCTGGATTTCAGTGTAGAGCTGCAAGCAGATGAGGACGAGGACGAACAGGACGTGAAGCAGGATGACGACGGGATGCTTCTCGTCAATAATGATAACAACGGGATGCTTCCCGTCGATAATGATTACGACGATAGTATGCCGATTAGTGGATCCCCGCTGCCCAAAAGCCCTAGCGAATCCAAAGTTAAAGCAGCCGCGAAGAGCAAAGCAAAACAAAACAACCTGGCAAACTTGTCAAAGGGAAGGATACAGGCAAAAACGAATAAGACACAGCGAGCGAGGCGGGAGACTTCTTCAGTCCCACCGGAGCGCAAGAGCGCGCGCACTCGGATGCCGCCGTTGGACTTTTGGCGGAACGAGCGCGTCATTTATTCGCTAAATTCATTAAGGCAGCCCCAGATTAGAGATGTCGTGCGTATCGACGAGCCTACACCCTTACCTACAAGATCGTATCCGAAAAGCAAGCGGAGTCGAAGTAGAGCGCCCAAGTCTACCGAGCTGGAGGAATCCTCTCTGGACGAGGATGAAGGGAGAGAGGAGATTGTGTTGGCGGATGTGATTGACTATACGACAGGCGACGAGCACCAGCGTGTCATTGCACAGACTGCCGCATCCGTCCACCCACGTCTCACTCTGGCAAAGAACTTCAAATTTGCCAATGTATTCAAGGAGGAGGGGTACGCAGCAAGCGGCGTTGTCGAGCTGCAACCAAAGCAACGCAAGCCGCCTAAACCGACGCACCACAATCTGATGATCTTTTACGTCATTAGCGGCAAGGTCCAGGTTGGGGTGCACACGAGCAACTTCCGGCTCGCGCGCGGTGACCACTTTCTCGTCCCGAGGGGCAACACTTATGAAATTGTGAATGTCGGCAAGACAACAGCTACGATTCTGTTTTTGCAGTCGACGGATACGGCGTACAATCTAGGGCTGGATAGCGACTAGGCCGTGTAAATATGTATTACAAATACGTCATGACATTACATGACTGGCGGTCTCAGAAAGGGATGAGGTAGATGCTTCATATATACAGCCCGGTTATGTGTACCCTCTCCGCCCTCCATTACTCATAAGCACCACCTTCTTCTTCTTCTTGCCAGACTGAGGCGTTGATGGGCTACTCGATTGAACCTCATCTTCCCATCCTTCCAGCCACCCGCTTTCTTCCTCCTCATGTTCCTCCTCCGTAGTCGGCTCCACAAGACTGGCGATAGCAGGAGTTCCCCAGATGGTCTTTGGCGGGGTGGATCCAAGCGAGATCGTCGACCCCACACTCCCGGGTTCCACAAGACTCGACGGATCGGGCTCGAGCGAGACAAAATCGGCCTCCGTCCACGCTTCCCTACGAGGCGCGTCTTTTGGAGCACGTACTGCTAGGAGCCGCTCGCTCTCCCGCTCCGCCCGAATGCGATCTCGCTCCTCTCGAATCTGCTTCTCAGCATTCCGCTTCCGTCGCTTCTCAATCTCGTCGTGGAAGGATTTGAGGATCTCTGGCTTCACGACATCCGACCAGTCGCACTCGAGAAAGGCGACCTCACAGCCGGCCGGGAGATGAGCAAGATACTTGACTCTCTTGCGCAGGTCATGGTCGACTATATGGCCGCCTGATATCCGCTCCACATGGACGAGTAGGGTCGAAGGGAACGTTGCGTACGACCCAAATGCCGTTCGCAAGATCCGAATATCGAGTGGAGACAGGTAGAAGTGCGCTGCGTTACGAGCTCGGTAGAAGTAGTAAGGTTCCTCAAGACTCAGCAGTGGTGAAGTCGGCTCGGCTACAGCGACGTGTTCTCCCTCGTTATTTGACTCGACATGCACATCCTCTACCATGGTGTTGACTTTTCGGATGGCTTTCTCTGTCCACATGCCTTCCTCACCAAACATGAATTCATCTTCCTTCTGCATAGTTTCAAGTTCAGCAGCCTCCCTCGTGTACTCGTCTCGCATATACTGTGCAGATCCCTTCATCACCCGAGCGTAGTCGAAGACCTCTGCTGCGTAGTGGGGTGGTAGCTGTTCGTCTGGTTTACACGGGACATCCGCTCCGTCTCGTGGGAGGGCCAAAGTTGTGCCAGGGTGTCGCTTTAAAAGTCGCAGCAAAACATCACCGCCCTCTTTTGGCAACTCAGAACTTGCTCCATCGTGCCATTTAAGAGGCCTTGTCTCAAACAAGTATACCGAGTCCCAACAGATTGGACACTTCTTCCATTTTGCCTTGCTCACTCCGTTGTCCTCACTTGCTAGGTAGCGTAAAAGGCAAGGGAGACAGAATATATGACCACATTTTGCCATTCTTGGGGCAATGGGAATATCCGCAAGGCATATTGGACAGTTCGTACTTTGCGTCTGCGGCGAAGCAAGCACTTGAGTGATGTCAATCCAATCCAAATGCACGTCGGGGTCAATAATCTGTGCTCGATAGTCGCCTTTAGGATCAACAATAAATCTGTAATTGGCATTCACGAAGCGAGCCTTATCAGAAGGATGATAACCACTACCAAGTCCAAACGGCGGTGCCTTCCGCCCTCTACCATGCAGGCCGCGCGATAGATGAGATTGTTGTGGGTCTTGTCTAGGTGGCAAAGAGAAATTTAGCAAGTGAGAAATATCGACCTGGCCACGTCTGCTGGTCGCTGACCCGTTCGTCAGTGCTAGTTCTGTATATGCATCGCTGTCTGGATAGTACGCGCGGCCTTTCCTGGGCTTGTTGTGGTTTTGGTTGCGCTTCGGAGGGAGGTTCATACGCGCGCCAGCAGCAGCCGCGCCTTGCATTTGCGAAGACGACGCCTGCTGCTGAGGCAGATTGGACATGAGCCCCGCGCCTGACGATGGTGCTGCTTGCTGGTGGTTCTGGTTTGAGTATGGCTGCACAGACGATGCTGGGGTCTTTGACATTGCGGGGCTTGGCTGACCCTTCCTGACCGTGGCGGCACCTACGGGCGACTGCTCCTGAACGCGGCCTTGCGGTGTCCTTCCTCTCCGCCAACAGCGCCCCCTGCGGCCGCTGGGCTTCGGCCTGTTGGCGATGGCGGGGCTTGGTGGTGTGGTTGGGCACGTCGGCTCCCACAGCGGCGAAATCAACAACACCACGGATGTTGGCGGTGAGTCAGTCGCCAGGCACAAATAACCATATTGCCATATTGGAAGAGAGACAGACAGACACGAAGCGAATGGGAGATGGATCAGAGTGATGGGGACAGTCTAATCACGTCTGCTTTGCGTCGAGAGGGATTGGCCGGTCTGGTGCAGAATGGGAGCCTGGACGCCGAGGAATGGGTTGCCATGCTCATCTCCACATATCCAAGCTATCTCGACAGAGACTCGAGAATTGCCATTTATGACGTCTCTACCGCATTGAACAGCAAAGATGATCAGTTCATGAGTTTAATGGCGGCCCAGATTCATAAAGAGGTCAGTGTGGAGAGAACAATGGCCATGTCCAGTAACTTTGTCTTGCTGGAATGGACAAGTCATCTGCTAATTTTGCTTTCCAAATCAGGCGTTAATGAACATCTGCCTCTTCTGGTTTCCTCGCAGGGCTTACTCGTCGACAAGCTTGCACGCAGGTACGTGAAGAAATCTTTGCGAACGGCTGCGCTACGCATGGTTCGTCGTTGTTTACGAATTGCCTTTAAAAACAACATGGAATTTGTAGAAGTCTATGCTTCTACCCTCTGTCGTGGTCCTGTTGGTAATGCATTACTCCTCGATCAGGTGGCTCTTGTCATTAGACGTCAGCTTTCTGGTGACCAACATGCACAGCTATTTCGAAAGTATGTACCTGACATCTGCAACTTTTACGCAAAGGAATTGGTAGGCACTCGAAGTGTCCTGCCCGATCATTTGCGGTCGGCGTTGAGCAACTTTTTTTCCAACTTTGTTGACCAGGATATCATTTCAAAGAGTATATTCCCTGCTTTTGAGAAGGCACTTTTACGATCACCGGAGGCTGTCTTGGATGGTAATATATTCTCCATATCTGCTGACCCAGGCCCTCTTGTGTCTTTCGTGAAGGCGCTGCCTATGTCTTTTGACCTCTCTGACATTCTCTATACACAATTGCTCAAACCCATTCTAATGGCCATCAAGTCCAGTAATAGAAGATGCCGAGAAGGTTTGCAGCATGCTTTCTCGGCGATTCTCTCCTGTTGTCGAAATGAGGAAATTGTAAAGGAAATTTTGGATACCATTACTTCACCCGTTCTATCTGCTAGTATTACTGCTCCCGATCAACGAATCATTTATTACAAACTCTTGGGTGATTTTACACCCTCTGTTCCCTTGAGGGTCGAAATTTGTAATAGTTTGGTGTCTCTCTTGGCAAAGGAAACCAGCGAGATGGCGTCCCTTGCGTTGATTGAAATATCTTGCAAGCTAATATCCGAATATCTAATGGAAGACGTGGCAGTATCTGAATGTATGCTGCAAGCAATCAGAAAGGGCATGAACGATAAACGAATTAATGTGCGTTTAGCCTGGCTTCAACAGCTGTCCCAACCATTGTATGAAGTGAAATCAAAAAAACGATCAAAGCCAATACTTGACATTGTCAAGAGCCCAATTCTGCGAGGGTTTACGGAAGTTTCAGAGTCACCATTACAAAGCCAAAACCTAATTTGCGGCTTCCTTGCAGTGGCACTATTTCCTGAAAGGGATCTACTGCAGATCGTCTTGACAGCGACTCCAAAACCGAGCTTTTTACTTTGGGACAGGGCATATTCGAAGTTGCCGTTCTCGTCTCTGGTGTGGGCCGCTCGCGCTCTCGCAGAATGCATGCCTAATTTGACCGACACGACATCTTTGGCCAGCGATCTCTGGGCCAAGAGCTTTCTCCACCTAATTGCAAACCCCAAGCGTCTTGTCAGACAAGCAACGTGGCCATACTTTGAAACCGTTGCTCGGAAGCATCCACAACTAATATCTACTCTGCTTCTGCAGCCCTTATGGGGTGTCCTTCAAGTACCAAATTCCTTCCACCCTCAATCTTTCTCTCGCGTTATAACTACCTTAATTTCATTAGTCCCAGATCCCCAAAGTTTACTTGTGCAGTACGCTGTATTGGCTCATGCGCAAGAGATCGGGGCAGACTGGATCAAATTGTGTCAAAGTACCTCCCTCGATCCTGCGGAAATATGTTCTCGTCATTCTGAAGCTTTTGTGTCAGAAATTGCAATGTATTCCGACGGCAATAGTGCCTCGACTCAGCAGATGCAGGCCGCGTATAGGGCTTCCGCGCAATTGGCCTTTGTGTCTCCTCAATCCATTGTTCCTCAATTAAACAAGCTGCTTGCAGAAGACCTGAATCCTGACGAATTACAATGGATAGGAGAAGTGGAAGCGGGCATTTGGCGTACCGCAAAGGATCAAACTTTTGTCAACGTTGTGAATAATACACCTCATATTAATGGTGATGTGAAAAGGGACGCAACCTTGCAATGGGAGTCCGAAATTCGCGAGCAAATCGCAAAGGCAAAGCCACAGCAGAAGAAGTGGAGTAAAGAACAACAAGAAAATTTCAATGTTCAGCTGCAGAAGGAAGAGAAGGTTCGCACAAGATTAAGCCCTTTGATAAATCGGGTTCATCGCGCTTTTGGTATCATTAGTGCTTTATCACATGGTGTGTCGAATGGCGCTGACTCCTGGTTACCTTCAGTCGTGAATCTGCTGCTCAATGAGACTGTACGAAGAGTATCAAAACTTTTGGGGATACCACTTGCGAAATGTTTTCTGGCCTGTAGCTCGCAGCTTAGGCAGTCACTTGGGCACTGGCGTCTGCTCATAATTGTAGCGATTTTAAGGGCCTTCGGTCTGAATGCTGGTCTCGAGTACGAAGATGAACCACTAAATTCGTTGGTAACGCGGGTTTCTTATCGGTTGAGGTCTTATTCTGACAATAACAAACTCGACGCTGTTTCCATGTCATTACTACTTCCCTTAATGCAAATAGTCCTTGAGCGCCATGGGATCTCAGTTAAAGGAAGCGAAGCAGATGAGCAAGTATTGTTGGCACTGGAGATCATGTCGCTCCAAAATGATGCCATAACAAATATGAATACTTCGAAAGTTCCACTATTAAATGTCTTCTTCGTTGCAATGGAGCAAAACCTTCCCAGCCAGAAGTCATTCAAGGATTGTCTTGTGTGTTTGATGCAAAGCATGGGTGAGAAACTCAATTCCGAGGAAAAGTCCGTACTTGTGGCAGCTTTACTGTCGCCAGAAATCACTGTTCGCTCTTCTGTTCTTCAAGTCATTGAAGAGAGTGTTGATGTTGATGAGACTGACGATTTCGAAAACATCTGGGTTCTTATTTTTGATGAGTACAAGCAAATTGCAGATGGTGCGGCCAGCGTTTGGCAAGAAAATGATCTAGATGTGGCAAAGATTGAGGTTTCTAAATTACTCAGTCATTTAGATTGTGAAGACCAGATTTTAAGGACAGCCACAGCGAAGTCAGTGGCTGGATTTGTCCAAAGCCATGCGAACAATTTTGACAAAATTTACGAAATACTTTGTAAGAAGTATAAACATAAAGCATTGCCGCTTTTGCCTGAGTATGATGATTACGGAATGGTCAAAAAGGAAAGTATCCATTCCAAAGATCCCTGGGAATCCAGATCTGGCATTGTCCTAGCTTTCCACCATTTGGCTACAATTTTCCCCGGAAATAAAGTTCCCGATTTCATCAGCGTCCTCATTAACAGTGGTTGCCTCAGTGATAAGAAGCCAGCAGTGAGATCGGAGGCTCTGGCGGCCGGCATAGCTGTAATCTCTGCACATGGGAAGCCCCAAATTGGGGAATTAACGCAAATACTAGAGAAACTCCTGGACCTTCCAGACAAAGGATCGCAGACAGATGATCATATGCGTGTGGCTGTAATAGTGCTCTATGGGACTTTGGCACAGCATTTAGTAGAGTCGGATCCGAAGCTGCCGGTGATTGTTGATCGCTTAATCGCGGCCTTGAGCACGCCTTCAGAAACTGTGCAGATGGCGGTTGCGGAACGTATATCGCCTCTTATAATACTCCTGCGTCATCGATCGCAGATCGTTGTTGAAGAGCTCTTAAAATTGCTTCTAGATTCACCGAAATATGCAGTCCGTCGCGGCGCTGCTTATGGTCTTGCAGGAGTCGTTAGCGGCCTAGGAATCAAATCGTTATTGGATCTTGAGATTATGGACAAGTTGGAAGAGGCTGTTAAGGACAAGAAAAGTCACAGTCGACGAGAGGGTGCGTTGTTTGCCTTTGAAATTGTGTCGAAATTTGAAGGAAGGCTTTTTGAGCCTTATATCCTGGTTGTCTTGCCATTACTTCTAAGTACACTGGGGGACCCGAATGTTGGAGTGAGAGAGGCTTCTGGCGATGTTGCCAGAACTTTTATGACTACAATAAGTGGCTATGGCGTCAAGAGAATACTGCCCACCTTACTGCAAGGCCTAGATGACAACCAATGGAGGTCAAAGAAAGGATCTGCGGAACTTTTAGGTTCCATGGCGTATCTTGCTCCTCGGCAACTCTCGCTATTTCTCCCCACCGTTATTCCACGGCTGACAGATATATTGTCAGACACGCATAAAGAAGTACGGGCTGCAGGAAGCAGAAGTCTTTCAGAATTCGGAGAAGTCATCAAAAACCCAGAAATACAGAGTCTTGTTTCTACCTTGCTAAACGCAATGACTGATCCAACCAAGTACACAGAAGTGGCTCTTAATTCTCTGCTCAAGACTTCCTACGTGCATTATATTGATGCGCCTTCTCTTGCACTAGTAATGTATGTTTTACAACGAGCTATGAAGGATCGATCCGCGGCTACCAAAAGAAAGGCCGCCCAAATTGTCGGGAACATGGCCTCTTTAACGGATAGTCGAGATCTCATACCCTACTTGTCCACGCTGATAGTACAGCTGAAGGTTTGTCTGGTCGACCCCGTACCAGCCACGAGAGCAACAGCTGCCCAAGCGTTTGGAAGTCTAGTCGAAAAGCTGGGCGAAGATAATTTCGGTGAACTCTTGCCCAGTCTTCTGAGTGTCCTCAAATCTGATGTCACGGGTGTTGACCGCCAAGGTGCAGCACAGGGCATAAGTGAAATTTTACATGGCTTGGGAGTGGAAAGACTAGAGGAAATGCTCCCGACTATTCTTATGAACATGTCGAGCTCGAAGTCATATATACGGGAAGGCTTCATGTCTCTGTTGGTCTTCCTGCCTTCTAGCTTTGGGACCAGTTTCGGAACGTATGTCGGGCGTGTCATCCAGCCCATTCTCTCGGGTTTAGCGGATGACGTGGAGTCAATTCGGGGCTTAGCATTGACTGCGGGTCGTACGATTGTGAAGAGTTTTGCGAGTCGGGCAGTAGACCTTCTACTTCCAGAACTAGAGCAAAGTTTGGCGTCAGCTAGTCATCGCATCCGATTGAGTTCTGTTGAACTGGTTGGTGATCTGTTGTTTCAACTCGCAGGTATCAGTGGACAAATTAGTGAAACGGGCGAAAGTGATGAAGAGATCGTGGAAACAAATCGTGGAGCACTGACTCAATTGGGAAGCCAATTAGGTGAAGAGCGGCGCGATCGTATTTTGGCATCGCTCTATATTTGCCGACAAGATACGTCAGGTTTAGTGAGAGCAGCTGCCCTGGATGTATGGAAAGTATTAGTGCACAATACGCCTCGAACAGTAAAGGACATACTCCCAACACTGATTTCCGTTATTCTCAAGAGGCTTGCCAGTCCAAATAACGAAATACAGACGATCTCTGCGCGGACACTAGGCGAGATCGTTTCTAAGAATGCGGACTCCGTCTTACGACAGCTATTGCCGGCAATCGAAAAATCGCGACATACTGGGGACTCCGATACTAAGCAAGGCATTTGTCTTGCTGTATCTGAGATCATGCAGTCTGTAAATGCTGAGTCCTTGTCTTCGCATGAAGGAACGCTCGTTAATGTTATTTCTACTGGTCTTGCGGACCCGGATGCAGATGTACGAGATGCTGCGACGAACGCTTTCGATGTTCTTCAGCAAGTGTTCGGAACGAAAGCAATTAATCATATTCTTCCTGATCTCCTTGGTCTACTGAAAGACGCCTCTACCTCTGAGAATGCACTTGCTGCTCTGCGCGGAATCATGTCTTCGCGAGCAGGTGCAATATTCCCAATCATCGTACCAAGGCTTGTGGCGCAACCAATATCTCCTTTCAATGCTCGAGCGCTTGCAGCAATGTCTGAAGCCGCCGTTGGTCAAGCATTGAATAAGCGTATGAAACCTATCGTGACTGGGCTTATGGAGAGCATTATCTCTATGAAAGATAGTGCAGATGTACTCGAGTTGGATAAAGCTTTGCAAAGCATCATCGGGACTGTACACGATGAAGAAAGCTTGAACACAATGATGGCATTGATGCTAGAGATTGGAAAAGGCGATTCTTGGCAGAAACGTGTTCTTTCCTTTGACAAATTCGGTTCTTTTCTTACAGAAACAAGAATACCATTCACTGACTACGCCCCCGATCTTGTTCGAATGTTCATAGCGGCTTTCGATGACAATCATAATGAAGTAGTCAAGGCCTCTATGGAATCTTTGACTTCTCTTACAAAGTCTTTGAAGAAGGATGATTTAGACGATTTGGTGGCTGCTACTGAGCGAGCGATTAGATACGTTGGTGTGGATGGTAAGGAGCTGAAAGCCTTCACGTTGCCCAAAGGCGTTAACAGCGTTCTTCCTATTCTCCTTCAAGGCGTCATGTACGGGACGTCAGAGCAGCGGGAGGTGGCTGCCAATGGTCTTGGTCACGTAATCTCTCGAACTCCAGCAGAACAATTGAAAGTATATGTCACGCAGATCGCAGGACCTCTCATACGTACCCTTGGTGAGAGATATAATGCGGACGTTAAGGCTGCAATTCTTCAAACCCTACACGCGCTTCTCTTGAAGATCCCCGCTCATCTCAAACCTTTCCTGCCGCAACTTCAAAGGACATTTGCTAAATGTTTGGCAGACCAAAACAGTGCACTGCTACGGTCTCGTGCAGCAGCTGCATTGGGAACTCTAATTACTATACAAACTCGAGTCGATCCGCTCGTTGGTGAGCTTGTCATTGGCGCGAAGAGTGCCGACGAAGGTGTGCGAGTTGCAATGTTGCAGGCTTTGTTTGAGGTTGTCAGTAGGGCTGGTGGGAATATGAGTGACGTCTCAAAGCTTTCTGCACTGGCTCAAGTAGAGGAGGGTATCGAGAGTGGGTTATGCGCAAAGCAAGTCGCCGACGTAACAGGGTCGCTTTATGGCCACCTTTCAACAACTGAAGCACAGCGTCTCCTCAAATTGCACATAATGAAGACACCACCAACTGTGGCATCAACGCTGGCTCTCAACGCCGTACTCTTAAAGGGCAACGAGGTGCTGAGTAAATTGAATGCAATCCAATCCATCATGCAATACACGTGTGCAGGTCTTCGGTCCAACGAATCTGCCATTAGCGACAACTTCGCAGTGGCTGTCGGCAAACTTCTACTCGTCGGAAGTGAGCACAACTTTGACACTACGAAAGTCATGATGGAGTCCCTGGCAACAGCAGTGTCTCAGCCTGAGAGTGGATCGAATGATACACGAAGACTTGCTCTTGTCGTCTTGAGTGTTGTTGGTCGTGAACGCTACGATGCAATCAGGCCGCACATTGATTTGCTAGCACCGGTCGTCTTCTCCTGTGTCCGCTCGCTCATCATTCCTGTGAAGCTAGCTGCAGAGCGGACTTTCATATCTCTATTTGATCTGACAAACGGTGATAAGGGATTCGAGGTAAGCGACTTGACATATCCCACTGACTTTAAGAAATACGTTACTGGGCTGCCTGCGAGTCTAGGAAAGAGCATGTCAGATTACAAAAACCGTGTTGCTATGAAAATAGCTGCAGCACAGCAGGAGCGAGAGGGAGCAGGAGCCGTGGAAAGCGACGAGGATCGCGCGGAAGTCTTGTCTGTGGGTGTATAATGATGTATGGCTTTTAAACATATAGAGTTTCCTGGTAGGCAGGCGCACACGACTCGAATCATTTCAGGAAGTTTGTGGTGTAATATATCCTTCCCGCCAAGCCAAAATGCTGCGCGGGTTATGTACATAGTACATAATATATTTCTATGATTGTTCTTCCTCGACACTCCCATCCTCCTCATCGGAGGTCTCCTCAGGATGAAACATGGGCGGCCGATGCGGAGACTCGGAGAATTCAGGCGGCATGGGCATCTCGACCTCATTTGCGAATTCAGGGATCGAAAGCCCTAGTCCTGGATGCGAATAGACAGACTCTGCGCTCAGAAGCCGGTGATGTGGATGAACATGCTGATCGTCGGCGACGTCGAACTTGTAATTATGCGATGGCGGGCACTGCTGAGGATGTGCTTCCTGCAGAGTGCGCGGCTCTTGCAGTTCGCGTGATTCCTGCAGGTTGTGCGCCGAGGACTGGGGCGCCTCTTGTGGATATTGTAGGCGCTCGCTGGCAACTAGCTGGTACAACGACCGACTAGGCGGAGTCTCTCGGTAAGAAAGGCTGCGTTGGTGCAATTGCAATCTGTGCTGAGGAGTTGTAAACTCACTCCGTTGAGGAGTCGTGAATTCGGGGCCATTGGACATGGGCACCATTTCATCTTGTTGCCAATACCCATTCCCATCTCCGCCGGTAAGGCTAAGGATAGACGACGCGCTGCTAGGAGGGGTAGGGAAGGAAATGCTTCGCTCAATGCCGGGTCTGTGCTGATGGGCCCCAGCAGACAAGCCAGCATTGAAGTGTCCGTAAGGAGGTCCCGGGTACTGTAAACTCTGCTGTCGTCTTTGCGCTGCAGCCATGACTGCAGTTGTGCGGGCATAATTAGCGGGGTGGTAGAGGAAGCTTTTGATGTCTTCGACAAAGAGGGGATATAAATGGTCTGTGATATTTTCCTGTTGCGCAAAATTCAATGCGCGATCAAACGGTATCCAAACACCTTTCAAATGCATAGCCCCAACTTTTACAACGTGCCGATTCTTCTCGGATTTAAGGATCCCGTCCCTCCTTCCGCGAGTCATTCCTGCGACATTTAATAGTTTTGTGCCATTGATGAAATCATTGTCCTCTCTCCGAGCCACGCATATGCCTTTTGACTCGACCTGAAAGCACAATGTTCCCTCGTCCTCCCATAATGTAGTGGTCACCTTTGGCTTCATGCCAGGCGGAGCATTCTGGCCCAAAAAGTTTTGTTGTTGTATGAGCTGCATATTACTCGGCTGGCTTGACTGAGGAGGCATGGTGGCACCAACCAGGTCGTAAAAGAGTGATGCACCACCATTCATGCCTTCCATAGCAGCTACGTGTTGTTGTCCGTAAGGCAAATGGGAAAGGGCGGTATGTCGTGCACTCGGCGCGTGCTGTTCATGGCCATGAGGAGGGATCTGGTGAGTAGTCTGAAGGGGATGATGGTTTTGTACGGATGGCCCTGGAATGCTTTGATGCTTGGGGACTACCAATTGGTTCCTCTGCTGCGACTGAGGTGACTGGTGGTCCGCATACCCGAAAGAATTGTAATATGGTCCATTATCGGTATAGTCTGTAAAGTGATGGATTTGAGGGTGGTAAAGGTAATTGCCTTCATCCTGAGAGTGCTGCCTATGATCATCATTGGCCTGCTGCAGATGAGGGGTCTGCTGTTGGTGCTGCTGTGAACAAGAAGATTGAGGGGCGGGCGAAAGATGTGAAGATAGCGAAGAATGCGATGAAGACTGGTTGGATAAGGCATGCTGAGGATTCGGAGGAGCAAATTGGCCTTGTTGATGCTGGTTGGTATGCGGTTTGTGCTGCTGCTGATGCGAATGCTGCCTCCCATGTTGGTGCAAATGCGTCAAATCACTCATGTTTCGGGACGCCCGGAAGAAGCCAATTTCCACAGGTGAGTGAGGGGACGTCCAGACAAGGGGACGGGCAGCGGTGAGAGCTCTTCAATCCCGCTTTGAGGAGGCGGGCCCGCCGGATAGGAAATTTCGGTGGAGACCAAAAATCCCAATTCCTCCACCCCAAAAAGGAATTGAGGCAGCAGGACCGACGTTAAGAGAGGAGAGGAGGTGAGGATGCGAGGAGCGGGCCTCTCTTGCCGGAAGAGTCGGGGGGAGAGCGTTGAGGTCAGAGGGAAGGGTGGGTTTCGTGGTGGGTTGGGTGTGGTTTGGGGAGGGTGGGCTAGGCTCCACCGGGGCGGATTTTTCCTCCACCAAAACTTTTCCAAGTTCCTTCCTCTTTGGGGCAATACCTCATCCAATTCGGGGCAGAGTGGCGACTGATTGGGAAAGAGCAGGATTGGGGGAGAGCAGAGGGCGCGAGAGGGCTGTGGAGTTATGTAGATGATTGGCCCTTTGTGGATGCCGGAGTCCGGACCTCCGACAGTCTTATTACAGGCGTAGATGAAGACGCACCTGGTTTTGACTAGTAGACAAATGCGTTTGTATCCCTCAAAGATCAGGAGGAGCAGTCACTCCGACTCGTAAGTCAAGGAGGACTGAAGCACTCAGACTCTCAGACTCCTCTAACAATAGAATGACCCCGAAACGCGTTCAAAAGCACCATGACCCTCTTCTGCTCCTCGTGAAACACGTAATGACGCGAATTTTAGCATCTTGTCGAGCCTATGTAGGCCTGTTCAAGGCATGGAACAATCCATCCTATCGTGGCCCAAACTACGTGAACAAAAGATCAATGCACAACTCGAGGGCAAAGGGCATAGACGTGTGGCTCCTGTGAGCAAGCGGGCAGCTGCAGGGTCTCGAATATTTGCTCATTGCGTGGTATACATCAATGGCTCCTGTGCGCCATTCAGTGACCTCGTCATCAAGCGACTCGTTGCGCAACACGGCGGGAGAGTGAGCCTCGGGATGCATGGGAAGGTGACGCACTGCATACTTGGGCACGGTCTTGCCATGGGCAAGCAAAACAGACATTTCTACGGAAAGCGAAAGATCAGTCATGTCGCGTTTGTTAGGCCACAATGGGTGGTGGAGTCTGCGGATGCCGGACGGCGCCTGGACACGGCCAAGTATGCGTGTCTGTCGGTGGAGGGAAGCACGGGAACGCATGGTCTTGCACAATATATACCTTCCCCGTCATTGGCGTCACCATCATAGATTACTCATTCAGACATAATAAATTAAATAGACATCCATTGGCTGCTGCCCTTCACGTACTTGTCCAGCAGGAGTCCGACATCGATAAGCACCCAGCGGCAAACCACCCGCGAGAGGAAGTCGACGCAACGCCGTAGACTCAGATCCATCCGAACCCGTGTTGTTATGGATGCATTGTCTGCATCTACAAAAAACATGAGACGGTCCATGGTCTGGGCAGCAATAAAAAACCGATTCAGGGACAAAATGTAGTCCTCGAATGGCCCGCCCAGCGGTAGTCGCGCGTCAATGCCCTCTATTGACTTTAGTGAGATACGTTTTCTATGCCTCCGCCATCCAAGCAGATTCACTTGCTGTGGCACGAACTTCCGCTGATTTTCGGCTGGGCGGGTTGCTGAGACTGGTCCAGAGACTGGTCGTGCGTCACGAATATCATTTCCAAGTTTCTTTGCAAGACTCGTCTGCAGTCCATCCATTGCAGCCTCAAGGTTCTGCAATCTGTCGACTGCTTTGACCAAATCACCGTCCCCCTCCCATTCGCCAATACTGAGCAAAACACCAGTCAACAAGCCCAACGCCTGCATTTTTTCCTCCAGTCCTCGAAATTTCACTCCTCTGACGCCCCATATTTCCCGTGGCAGAAACAGGTTTTGGGTTATATTACCGCCATTTGTACTCGTCATTGCTTTGCAGACGCTTCGCATGAACCAAAACACCCGTGACATGCTTTCTTTAGGGCATGGCTCCATCGGAGGTATCTCTTCCATACCCTTTACATCCGCAAACAAAGCTACCCCTGCGTCTGTACTTCGAACCACCTCGTTAGAATATAAGTCACTCGAAGGCAGGGAAACAGCTTCTTCCGAAGGGCTGATGGCGCTGCTGGGAGACCTTCGGTTGGTAAACGGCCGAACAGGATGAGCATATGATCCGCGTGTCTCGATATTGGAGAACGTCCGATAACCGATGGATAAATCCTGTTGAGTAATGGGCGCAGAGACGTGGCGTGAGCCAGCGCTGTTGACCTTGGTAACCGCTGGTAAGGTGGCTCTTACAAAATTCGTGTCTATGCTGAGATTTGCAAGGTGTTTGTTCTCTCGTGCTCGTCCGCCCATCCCTGAGCTCTTCAAAAAATGAAGCGAGAGGTTGTTTCGTTTTGGGTCAAGCAATTTTTGACGCGTAGTCCACTGATATACATCCAGATCCAGGTCCGTCCCGAAATCAAAGTTCAGACCATGACGACTCGAAGCATCGGACTCTCGGTCCCGAGAGTATCCTGATTTTGTTGAGGATACATCATCGATCTTGTAGGACCACGGACTCGTCTTATCAGTTGATATTTCGAAGACTCTGCGGTGGTTGCTCCCGGTCGACTGAGTGGATGAGCGACCTAATGAAGAGCTGGAGGGACAGGTTGGCAGCTTCGACCCATCTGCTTGCTGCCTCTTCTCAACCGTACCGTCATCATTCTTGAAACTGAAATCTTGGAAATGGCCATCGAAAGGATTCGTTTTGGTAAAGGCCGAAGACAGGCTAGAAGTATCGGAATGGACTGTCGTCTCGGTGAATATGGTATCGAGTAGGTCTACCCTCTCCTTGTACGTCTCCAGTATCCCGCTAAGTCTCTGCAGATCTTGTTCGGAAATAGTAAAACCCATGAGCTGGCGTAGCAGCGAGCATGCCTCCTGGTATGAACGAAGGGCGCCGGAAAAATCATTGTTCGAATCAGCAATGACAGCTTTATTTGCCAAGGCCACCGCTTTCGTCAGCAAGTCTCTCTGAAGCCCTTGAGAGGAGGCATCGAAAATGGAGGGGGATTCGCGATTCACCATAGCAATTCGACAACCATCCCTTTTCTGGCCAAAAGGGTCTCCCCATCGGACCTCTGTTTCCATTGCCGTTTCCTTCTTCTACTGCATGCTTGCCAGCTATCTCATCAAGGGTGTGGTGTGCGTTTGGGGGAGGGAAAGCTCGAGCGCTTAATGGTGTGGAGATGTGGACGAATGCAGCAACTGGTAACTCCCGACTCCGGAAGTGACACAGAAATTCAGATCTGAGCATGCAAAGCGTATCATGCCAGCACGAGAGCTCCTGCAGGGGAAGCTCCCAGAGTCCACTGCCGCTCTCGTAAAGGGTCACCAGAGGATGCTCCGTGACTTTGTAGCATGGAACGAAGCGTGGTGAATTGGACCTTTCTCGTAGGAATCGAATAGAGCAGCAGCACAACACGATTAGTCCTTGTATAACAGACCTGTATAACAAGTTCTGCTTGCGTGACTCGGACGTATGTTGGTCAGGAAAGATCTACGTTACCATTGTTCATCAGATGAGTCCTTTGCTCATCCCATCTCATGAGCAAGCGACCCAACGACGACGATCCTAATAACGAGCCAGCATGGCGATTTGAGGAAGAAAAGACCGCGCAAGACAAGACCGAGGAAAAGCCGCCAAAGAAAAGCCGTGGGGAAGACCGGAAAGGCGTCGATGGAGAGGGAAACCCGTTCTGGACAATCTCGTCAACCAAGCGCGTCACGAAGCGACAATACAAGGGACGCACGCTAGTAGACATACGCGAAACTTACGAAAAAGACGGCAACATACTTCCTGGAAGAAAAGGGATCTCTTTAACTCAGGAACAGATCCATGCATTGGGGGATACCATGGCAGAGATTCTTGAGAGCGTCGACGCACGCGACTCTGGCAAGGACGAGGAGTAAATTTGTACATTTGCAGAATCATGAGGTCTCTTGCATGTCTATGTATGTGCTGATGGATCCTTTGCCCCGCCATGCATGTCTCGGGTCCATGGGAGACCGCTTCCGCGCCAGATCGCGTTCAGAAGGCTTGCCGTACCCGCCGCCTCCCGGAGTATTCACAATCATGCGATCCCCCGCCAGCATTCTGGCCGTGTTCTTGCCGCCCAAATTGATGACGCGAGCAATTGAATTCCCATTGGCATCCTTCACATGGCGTATCCACAAATTCAATCCACATTGCGCGTCATGTCCCTCATGCAAGCCGTATGGGTGATATACCCGCCTTTCCGAGAGAATGCTGACGGTCATGGGAATGCGGAATTCAATATTGCGGATCACACCGTCTCCTCCACAATGCTTTCCAGCTCCACCCGATCCCTTGCGAATAGAGAATTCGCGGAGAATAACAGGGTAGCGACGCTCGAATATCTCCAGATCTGTGATGCGCGTATTTGTCATGTGGGTGTGCACGCCAGACTCTCCATCGAAATCTTCCCCGGCGCCGCTACCGCCTGCAATCTTCATGTTAGAGCAATTTCATACAATTCACACAGTTTCATAGTACCCAAATCCCGGGCTTATGCGTCCAGTCGTCGGGTCCTTGCCACCAGAACCAAACGTTAAATTATTGCAATCACCTTGACTTGCGGCAACGGCATCAAAAGCCCGAAGAATAGTATCCGTCACACGCTGACTTGTGAGTACATTGCCACCAACAACTGCTGCTGTCTCATATGGGCTGAGCAAGGAACCTCGTGGGATTTTTATTGTGATAGGTTTAAGACAGCCTTGATTCAAAGGAATAGTCTCAGAAACCAGACACCGAAGGCAATAGATGACAGCGCTAAATGTTACAGCCTCTGGTGAGTTGAGATTGCCATACATCTCTGGACCAGTCCCCTCGAAATCAAAAACCGCGGTACCTTTCTCTTTGTCAATCTCAACACGCAAGCGAATAGGGGTTCCATCGTCCATGAAATCCTGAGCAACGAGATCCCTACCCTCAAACCGCCTTGAGACTTTCTTTAGTAAATTTTTGACAGCATTTTCTGCATTGGTTTGAATAGCCCGCATATAAAATAAAACGACTTCTTCGCTATACTCATCAATCAAAGAGTTTAGCAGATTGATTCCTTTCTGGTTTGCGGCCACTTGAGCCTTCAGATCACTTATATTGTCCCGAAGGCAGCGAGTCCCTGAACTGCCTGAAGTTTTGGCTGGCTCTTCCAGCAGCAGCTGTACCATCGTTTCTTCGTCAAATTTGCCTTCAGATACGAGCTTCACAGACTTTATTACAGCACCTTCCTCAGACATCTCTTTACTTGCCGGAGGCATACTCCCAGGAAGTATACCCCCAATATCAGCATGATGAGCGCGCGAAGCCACGTAGAAGATGATGTTTTCTCCATGAAAATGCGGCGTGACTGCGGTTATGTCGGGGAGATGGGTGCCACCAAAAGAGGGATGATTGGTCAACAAAACATCTCCCTTTTTCAATTCACCGCGATGAATTTCCGCCTGCTTCTGCACGCACGTGGACATAGAACCTATAAGTCAGTTTCATCATTGACATCAGCTACCAAGGTGCACCGGTAAGTGGGGAGCGTTGGCTACTAAGCCTCCATCTGCATCGAAAAGCGCACATGAGTAGTCTAGACGTTCTTTGACGTTGGTTGAGACACTTGTCTTTTGCAAAGCACGACCCATCTGCTCGGCAATAGCCATAAAGCGAGATCCAAATACAGACAAGTATATAGGATCCACTCTCTTGGTGCTCAACTTTGGCGTTGTCTCACGGCGCTCATTCTCACCTATATCTATAATCACATGCGTTGACAAAATAGTTGCTGACGATGTCGGGGAGACGATGATGGTTTGCGTATTATCTGCAATAATGCTCGGCCCCTTGATCTTACTACCTGCCTCGAGATCTTCGAGCTTGAAGATAGGAGTCTTTTGCCGGCCACTTTCAAAATATACGTGGCCGTCCCCACATTTAGTTGCCGGATCCACGTCTTTGGTCTGCAAGTCTTTCAGCTGGTCATCAACCGACTTGCCAAACTTCTCTGTGCTTTTCCCTGTTCCTCGAACACGTATGTCATCGACTATAATATCCCGGTCCGGAAGTGTAAAGCCAAATTCCTGTTCATGCTGCTTAAGGAAGGACTCTCGAAAATCCCACGAATCAGCAGGCTTCGAGATCATCAAAGACGTATCCGTCCCCTGGTATCTGCAATTCAGAAATAAGACATGGTCAATTTGCTTTTGCTCGAACCCTTGCTTCTTCAACAAATCGCTTGATTTTCCTTGTAACACTCGTAAGCGGCCTTTAAGCTTGGGAATAGCGTCAGCACATAATACTTCGGAGCTAGGTTCTTGCTGCTCGGCAACCACATCGGCCAAAGCCATGCCGTAAGCGCTCAATATTGAACTATAATTGTGTATCAAGATTTGCGATATGCCAAGAGACTCTGCAATGGAAACAGAATGCTGCCCGCCGGCTCCACCAAATGTTGCTAGTCGATGTGACGAGGTATCATGGCCCTTAGCTTCAGTCAAAGCACGAATTGGTCTAGCCATAGTCTCGTTGGCTACTTTGATGAATCCATAGGCAATCTCATCCACACTAAGCCGTTGATCCTCGGCTAGATCTGCATTGATCTCGGTGGCAAATTCTTGGAATTTCTTACATGTCGCTTCAACATCCAGACTCTCGTCTTCATTAGGTCCAAAAATCTTTGGGAAAAAATCAGGCAGCAATCTACCTAGCAAAAGATTGGCATCAGTTACAGTCAAGGGTCCCCCTTTTCTATAACAAACAGGTCCAGGGTGCGCACCAGCGCTCTATTGTTAGGGTATTCACATGAGCAGCTAACCTCTGGACCGACAGCGAACAAGCCATTTTTCCAGAATAAACGCGAACCACCGCCAGCTGCAACCTTCATAAGTATCATATTCAAATATTTCTCACAGTGTTGATGTCCAGCTGGGGCGATTGAATAGTCACACCAGCTGTAGTGGTCTCAAATACATGCTCATATGTTCCTCCATAGCGCGAGACGTCGGTCGAAGTGCCCCCCATCTTTGTTAGCATTGCAAATTCGGTTTGTTACATCAAAGCCTATAACAGGTATTTTGGTTTTCTCATCATAGGATGTCAAGGCATAACCAACAACTCCGCCAGCTGGTCCACTTAAAATTGCTTTGAGGCCGGAAAAGAGAGCGACATCAACCAAGCCACCATCACTACATTAGCTTGTTGAAAGACACACAAACCTCTGCATAAATTCACAGCGAGCCCCCTCGCCTTTGCGTGAGCTCTCGCTTCCTAGGCCTCCTTCGAAGCCAGACTCAAATCCAGATATGTACCGTCTTACTACAGGAGATAAGTACGCGTCGGCAGTGGCAGAGTTTGCCCGAGGGACGAATTTAATCATCGGCATTAACTCCGAAGACAAGCTGATGTGGGAGAAGCCAATCGACCGTGCCACCTCTCCAATTACTTGTTCATGGTCCGGAAAAGTGTAGCTGTGCGCCAGACAGACAGCTACACTCTTGATCCCATTTTCAAATATCTCACGTAGGTCCGTTTCAATTATTCTTCTGTCGGGCCTTTTCAGGATACGTACGGGTTCTCCAGACCGGCCCATGCAGATATCTTCATCCCCCTCCTCCACCCTCGTCCTATGATGCTCCGGGTCCTCAGCATAGTCTTCCAAAGTTACTCGCTCATCCACTTCCAGAACTCTCGTGTATAGAACCTCAGGCTTGTGAACTGCAAGATCAAATATGCTGGGTCTAGTTTGATTCCCTATGATGAGGCAATCTTTGAAACCCTTCGTCGTCACGAGAGCACAAGGCTCTCCTTTCCGTTCCAGCAATGAATTAGTTGCTACTGTTGTGCCACATCGTATGGTGTCAATGGCACTTGTGTCAAGTTTATCCTCACGGGCCAACCTCTTGCCCTGTACTTGTTCCAGAATCCGCCGGATAGCTTCCAGCGATGCATCCTTGTAGTTATGTGGATCTTCTGATAATAGTTTGACGATAATTGGCTCTTTCGTCTCGCCAGCAAAGGTGGCTATGGCGTCCGTAAACGTACCGCCGCGATCGATGTGAATAGACAATCCCATAATCCTATCCTCCTATGATCTCCGTTTCAAACACACTTCGTCAAAAGATCCATACAGTTTTTCCTTGCGTCATCTTTCAGCTTGTGCGACTCCAAACACGAGCAATGACGTATGGAACTTCATTTCATATGACTACTGGCGTCTAAGTACTACATACACATGACAGGCACGAAGAATTAGACAGACGCTCGATATGCATTTAATTACGAAGATCTTCTTACTTTCTTGACATTACATCTGGTTTCAAATTACCTGCACAATAGCCCATACAGTCTTGCTGTATCTTTGTTGAACCACAGTACTGAATGTCGGTTTGGACTTGCTCAATTCTGAGAAGAAGTAAAGAGATGGATTTTTTAATCAGGAAGACTTCATAGGAATGGTCGAAAGAATTGATCCATCCCCGTTTTGCACTGTTTCATTCGTCTCGTACAACTTTTCATGGCCGTCTACGAAGAGATAGACTCGTCCAGCTAGGCATTTGGTGGGATGTTATTATTCAGTTTTAGTTCTCGCATAAATATGGTGTTTTGTTTGCAGGATTCGTTTCGAATCCAGTGAAAAGCGTGACGTCGGCATTGCAACAACCCGCCATTCGCATTCGCACTTCCACCACCTTCCGCTGCCTCCACCTTTGCCGCATCAATCACTGCCATGGAGGCGCTTCAGCTGAGAAAGAAATTCCCCGAACTGGGAGATGGGATTAATGGCATTTTGGGCGACTTCAAGTATGTTTGCAATCCACTGCACGGGGAGCATGGCTAACGTCTAGTAAAATGGACTTGGACGGAAAGGGCTACATTGACAAAGACACAGCCATTAAGGCACTGACCGCTCATAATGAAGGCTCCTACGACGAGGTGCGGCAGGTTTGGCGGGAGGTCGTTACAAATACGACGTCCGGCGTAGACTCCCGTGATTATGTGGAAATTGTGCACAAGCTGCGCCAAGGCCAGAGCAAGGGAGCCTTTAATGTCGAGAAGAGTAAAATTACTGTGACGGGGACAGGGTCGAGCTCTGGAACCACGCACACGATAAATGAAGATGAGAGGACTGAGTTCACAAGGCATATAAACAGCGTGCTAGCCGGAGATCAGGATATTGGTAGCCGCCTGCCTCTTCCTACCGACACTATGCAGATTTTCGACGAATGCAAAGATGGACTGGTGTTGTCAAAACTCATTAATGATGCCGTGGCTGATACAATCGATGAGCGCGTCCTCAATAAACCTAAAAACAAAAAGATGAACCAATTTACGAACACTGAAAATGGCAACATCGTCATCAATAGTGCCAAAGGTATTGGCTGTACGATAGTAAACATTCGAGCTCAAGATATTATTGATGGACGGGAGCATTTGATTCTAGGTTTGATTTGGCAAATCATTCGGCGAGGATTGCTGAGCAAAATCGACATCAAAATCCACCCCGAACTCTACCGACTACTCGAAGATGACGAGACTCTTGAACAGTTCCTTCGACTGCCCCCAGAGCAGATCCTGTTAAGATGGTTCAATTTTCATCTCAAGGCAGCAAACTGGGAGCGTCGTGTCAATAATTTTAGCAAAGACGTATCCGATGCTGAGAATTATACTGTCTTGTTGGCTCAAATTGCTCCACAAGAATGCACTCGTGGACCCTTACAGACAAGGGATCTTCTTCAGCGAGCCGAGCAGGTCTTGCAAAACGCCGACAAGTTGGGTTGCCGCAAATATCTTACGCCAACTGCCATTGTGGCTGGAAACCCCAAGCTCAACCTTGCGTTCGTTGCACATCTATTTAACACCCATCCAGGTCTCGAGCCTCTGGAGGAAGGAGAAAAGCCGGAGATTGAAGATTTTGATGCTGAAGGCGAGCGAGAGGCGAGAGTCTTTACTTTGTGGTTGAACAGCCTTGATGTTGACCCAAGTGTGCACGATTTATATCGGGACTTGTCGGACGGAATCATTCTGCTGCAAGCCTACGACAAAGTCATCCCAAACAGCGT
>JAABUO010002099.1_pt1 | contig 24741 bp, 36 predicted proteins | sample 5559291 | NCBI WGS metagenome assembly JAABUO01 (sample SAMN10711878, study PRJNA513372) | rock metagenome | isolation source: Antarctica rocks | place: Antarctica: Victoria Land, Finger Mt sud
TTTCAAGTTTCCAGCTGTTTGACTTCCTGGCTGCTGGTCAGTTCGACCCTGTCTCTGGGACTTACTGGGTCCCAGGGATGCCAGAAATGTCAGATCCTGCTGGGTTGCCTGATCAGACTACAGCTCAGCCAGAGGCCATAAGAAGTGGTGGCCCTCAATGCGGGACCCAGCAAGAGGGAGGGGAGCTTTGTGCTTCTGCGCCTGCACTGCCGGAAGCAGGGACATCAGCTGAGCAAAACAGCAGCACTGCTGACTTTGAGCAGGGCAGCCTTGAAAGGTGCATGCAAATGGACCTCTGTGCATCAAATGGTGCAGCAGTTACAGGCGGTGATGAACAAGAGCCTCCTGATCAGTTTGAGGATGGCCAGCAGCAGAGCACGACACGTATGGTTGTGGATGCAATCACGGTGCAGTCAAGTCAAGGTGATGCAGCAGGTCCATTGCACATCACAGCAAATGCAGCTGTGGCGGAGCTCAGGGTAGAACATTTAGATGCTGGTGCTGATCTGCCGGTCGCTAGGCAGTCCAGTCAGCTTCCTGACAGTGACTACATACAAGGTCATGCTAAGGATGCATCCGCAGCTGGTGCTGAGTCTCCTGACAATGGTGCCATTAGTCAGATTCAATCTAGGCCCCTCACTTCCAGTAGTACTGTGCATGAGCAGACAGAGGCAGTGATGGTGAGTAGTTCCACAGCTGCCTGGCAGCAATCTGAGTCAAGCATCATGCAGCAGGAAGTGCAGCTTCAGCCAAGGTTCTATGCAGCCATTGATCTGCTGTGTCACAGTGGCATGCACAAGCGGCGGTCAGCACAGTTCCTGCAGAACTGCCGATTGGCAGGGCTGGGTTTTGATATGATGGCAAGGCAAGGTCTGGTTTTGAACTTCATGGACAGCATGTCTAGCTGCTGTCTAGGGGTGCAAAGTGCCGGCCCAACCCCACAGGCAGCTTTGCAGGCCTTGTCTAAGGTAGGCTGAATCTTTGCTGAAGTGCAAATGGTCATTGTCAGCTGCATGTGGTTGAGCCAAGCTATCTTGAGCCCCTGCTGACCTATGAGCAGTGCTGCTGAGGTGTCCAGGACAGTTGCTGAAGCTACTTAGTGCATTTATGTGTTGCAGATGCTTCAGCTTCTGTCATTGCTGCCCATTGGCTGGGAGTGTTCTTGCAGCACCTCAGTACAAGCTCACCCTAATTATAATGGCCTTCTGGCTGTGGGCAAGTGTGTTGTGCATGTGTGCAGGCTCTCGGCTTCATGGTGAGCCAGTTTGGTGAAATTGGGCTAGATGGCCCCAACAAGCAGAGTGTATCTGACCCTGACGCTTCAAACTTCAGAAACGTCTATGCAACGATCAGATTCCTCGCAGATCGAACGAGCTGATGTAATTGCTCAGCAGTCAGCCCGTGATCACGTGCTAGTACCTAGCTTGATAAGCTGAACACGTGCTGGAAAATGCTTGACATCGTGAGTGTATTGCGCCCAAGCCCGTGACTCAAAACGCGCGAATTCCTGCACGGGATGGCATGCAATATTGACCTATGACATTCATTAATGACCGGAATCAAATATCAAGCAGTTTGTCAGAAAGGTGATTTGTGATCGTCCAAGTATTTGCAATCGAATGTCATGTGCGTCCTCAACACAGCAGTTGATGTCCGTGCAGCACAAAACAATGCAAGGAACGCAAGTATGGCATGCGAAGCCAGGCACAGTCATTGTGCGCAGATGATGGCATGGAAGATGTGACAAAGGATAGAAATGGCTTTTTGCCTCGGCTGCAATGGATTGTTCAGAAGACATCACACAAGGAAGCTTCTCTTGCTTTGACATATAGGCTTCCCTTCAGATCATGCAACGCCTATATGTCAAAGCCAGAGAAGCTTCCTTATGTGATGTACCTGTCTGTGCAATTGCGCAGCAGATGTTGGTAAGGCCTAGTCAGAGCAGGTAGACAAGTTTCTACCTCGCGGGGAATCCACCAACATGAGTCAGATCACGTCAACATCTTCTGTCAGCAGTTTTGAAACCACAGTCAGACCTGTCCCCTGTTGGTAGTTTTGCACTGGCCAGTACTTTGGGTACGAGGACTGCAGTCTTGTCTGTGGCGAACTGGTTGAACCGCATCGCAGCGCATCATCGCACAAGCTTGAATCAGAGTAGTCGTCGTTTCGAGAGTATCAGAATGTTGCAAGCTTGCTACCCAGCTGAAGTCAGCACCAGTCCGTTGTCCTGCAACGATCTCAGGATTCCGACGTCGGAGGTTGAGTTTGACCTTGCGCACAGGCAAGCGCAAGCCGTCAGCAAGTTGTATGCTAGACTCAATGGAAACACCTTTGGCGTAGCTCCCACCGAAGCAGTAGGTGAGGGCCAGGCGATAGTTCCGGCTGCTCACGATGCACATGGCTTACCTTGGAAACCAACTATGCACGAATAAGACCGGCGTGATGCTTGATTACTGCGTAGCAACTAGAAGATTGTTTCCATTCAGGAACTTTCAGTCATGTCGAGCAGCCTCACCTTCCACTTTCAGCTTTTGGTAAGCGCCATGGTCTGCACAGCTGCAGTGATGCAACAGACTGTTGAGGCTTATCTTCACTGTCTGTCTTGGCCAGGAGAGTCATGGCAAGGCACAATACGGGCCAGCCCTTCAGCGTACGCAAGCAGCTATCAGCGCGAGGCCGAGATGCTTGACACAGGCAAGCAATAATCATTTTAGTCGTAATTTACAACAGCAACTAGCAGCTAGAAGCTAATAGCTCAGACTGCCGGCAATCTGACCTCGATACATGCGTGCGCAGCTGCATTGAGCCAACGGCTTCAAGCTTTACGCATCAGAGCTATGGCCTCCAGCTATCTTGCTCCTGCTCGAGGCCAGGGAGGACTACATCAGCAGGGCTACGCACGTAACCGTGACGAGGTAAGGAGTATCGCCCTCGCACGCGCTACAGAAGTTCAAACCGCGGGTCAATACCGAGCAACACACAGACCTGTTGTCTCTGCTCAAATAAATGCTCATCGTATGAACAAGCCTTGTCACCCTGCTGCTGCAGGGCTTTGCAGTTCAAACAGGGCATCCTTCATATCACCAGCAAAGTGCTGCTATACCTGTACACTCAGCTAGAAGCAGTATCAAGAGCACCAGCAAGAGGCAAGCGGCTCAGAAAAGTTTGGGGGACAAGGTCAGACGGACAATCTATATCTGTGACATTGATCAGCAGGTGACCTAACTCACTCATGACCTAACTCATAAGGCTCATCATATAGCTGATCCTATTTGGACTCATCTTGTTGCATCTTTGCAGGTCACAGAAGAGCAGTTGGCCAACCTGTTTCAGGAGTGTGGCCGAGTGGTGGACTGCCGTGTGTGTGGTGACCCCAACTCTGCTATGAGATTTGCTTTCATCGAGTTCCTTGAAGAATCAGCTGCCAAGATTGTAAGCTGCACAGCAAGCTTTGTTAGTGCTGTACTACATGAAATTGTTCGAAACTCAACTTTTCTGTTCTTTCAGGCACTCACAAGGAATGGGACAGTTTTGGGAACATATCCTCTGAGAGTACTTCCATCCAAAACAGCGATTGTACCTGTCAACAATCAATACTTGCCCCGCACTGAGGAGGAAAGAGAACTGTGCGGCCGCACAGTGTATGCTGCAAACATTGACAAGAAGGTTGATCGCACAGATGTGCAGGCATTCTTTGAGACCCTATGCGGTACGTCACCAAAAGTTGGACATAAGAGTACACCTGCTTTTCAAAGCTGACACATCTTTATCATGCCAGTGCCTGACTGTCAGGCTCTGACTGGAAGATTTGACTCCAACATGACTGCTGACATTGTGCTGCAGGCCCAGTATCCAAGATCAGGCTCCTGGGGGACTACCACCATCCTACACGCATAGCGTTTGTTGAGTTCACCAATGCTGAGAGTGCCAGAGCAGCGTTGAATTGCAGTGGAGCCTTGCTTGGTATGCCCTTTGCTTTACTGTTTTCCACTTGACGCTTGAGCCGGAAAGAGCATGCTCATGCATGCAACAGACAAGTAGCTGTCATAGGGGGTTCATGAATGTGAAGGAGGTTTTACACCACTGCTCTACACCCAAACATTCTAGCATTTGTATTGCTGGTTTGCATGTCAATTGTAAGGCGCAGCATTGTGACTGTGACTGTGGTCACATCAGCCTGCCAAAAAAAATGTGGCGATATGCAGGATCCACTCCAGTGCGCGTTTCTCCATCCAAGACACCTGTCAGACCAGACCCCCGCCACGATGACACACCTGTGCCAAGACGCAGTGTGTGCTGATTCCTCTGTATTCTCAGGCAGCAAACAACACCTTGAAACGAATCTGAACAAAGTCAATGAATGAATACAACTGGAGTTCCTGAGTTGGGATGCTGTACAACATGGGAGTTGGGTAGTTTTTGCCAGACACAGACCTGAGAAGCTGACACCTTTCCTGATTTTCTGTTGCCTCAATTGCATGTGAGGTCCTGCTTTGTACCGCTTTGTGCTGTGTCTGTTGTTTCAGGTTTTGTGGCTGAATATTGAATAACTGTTGACCTGTGGAGTAACGGCAAGTTGTGCACGGAAAGACAGCCAGATCTAGGGTATGATTGCCTTATGAGCAGACATCCATAGCAGTAGTCATGCCATTCACATCATTCTGTTTTGCTGCTTGACAGTTTATTAGTTTGGCCCAAGCACCCACAGTAAGAGACCGTGAATAGACGTACATGAGTACTTGTCTCATCAGCTGGAATACTGCTGTGTTTGCAACGCATGTGATGCAGTGTGTAGCAAGGCTTGTGTGAGTAGATTTTGTACACAGAAGCCTTATTGTAACAAATTATGCGTCCTCTAATGAACTTGATCGCAGGGCACCACGTTGTACTGCACTGTGCACTCTGTCCTAGTCTTTCAAGGCAGATCATGTGTATAATAAGCAGCAGCAACAAGGTCAAATGTGCCGAGCTATGACCTTGGTAACAAAGTAGATGCGCAAGTTACATCAATCTGTGCACAGTTGAAACAAGTCCTGACAGCATTGTTGCATATAACTCTGCACTCTGGTGGACACACTGTCCTCATTATAGGCAGGGAAATGAACCTCCCAGGTGTCCCAATCAAGTGCATTCTGAGCTGGACAGGTAATTGTTCTGATGGGCCTTAGGCCCCTGACTGCATTAGTGAGAAATGCCTCAGTCCAAAGATGTCGCTCTTGCTTCACAGCAGCTTTGCGCTGGGTGCGAATACCCAGAGCCTGACATGCATCAAGAACCTCTCTCTGCTTAATGCCAGCAAGTGCACCATCAACAGCTGTTTGAACCATCAGCCCCATGTCAGTATGCTGCACAATAAACAAATTGCTGATGAAACCTTCCAGCAGCTCGCCATCGCAGCTGCAAAGGAGGCCTTCAGCAGCTGTTGCTGGCAGCACGTCTGTATACCGTTGTCTGCAGGACACACACTTCAGTCAGCAAACTGTTTCAAATGGTCCACTGCCTGTTGCAGAGCTCAATGACCGGTATGATGTGTATAGTGTGTCTAGTATACTGCTGCAAGCATAGATTAATCTGTTCAGCCTCTGGCAGCAGTCTTGGGCTGAGTTCCCAGTCAAAAATTGCAAGCGATGACGTGGAAATGATTCAAGTAGTAGACACAGCTGTCTGATGTCAGTGACCGCCCTGGCTGCTGAGCTCAGAGAGTATTCAGCTCAAGGTGCTGTCGCCTTAACCAACCTTGTAACAGCCCAATCAGAGTGCTTCACATCTGGCAACTGGCGAGGCGGTGCCATACAGGCGACTTCAATAGAATCTGTTTCGTTGGGCAGCACCAAAGCCGCAGCATATGCCAACAGTGCCCCAGAACGGTCTACGGTGGGCCTGTAGGTGTAGTGAACTGCTTTCCACCAGGCTTGAGCATGTTACACAGGGCATGCAGGACATTTGGTTTGTAAGCTGGCAAGTGAAAGGGGACTTCCAACAGGGGTCAACGTATTGGGCACTGCAGCCCAACCTGTTATCAATCACAAGGGTGACCATGACAGGAACTGCTGTCTCCCTATCCTTCTCTTGCAAGTGGCAAGAAGACACTGCCAATTGAACAGCGAAGACGACTCTGTCCCAAAGACTGATGGTCGAATTGGACTCCTGAGGGTCATATATAACTGATCAGCCTGTGCTGGCTTTCCTTGTAGATTGACAATAGGTCGTAAGCTGGACCTACGTCACGGTCTCCAGGACCATTGGGCTTTCTGTCAGAAGCCAAATCCTTGGCAGCACCGTTTCTTGCTGATCTGAGTCTTGTCAGGCCTGACGAGAGACGCGTGCAGTGTTGATCCAAGGAGCTGATGTACCCCCTGCTGGTCACCAGAAACGAAGTGTACGGCGAATTAGGGTATGATTTCAATAGCTCTGCAGCTGTGCTCGGTACAGCTGCTTGCAGCGTGGTTTCTTTGACAAATACAGGCATTTTCTGAGCCAACTTGTTCATGCCAGAAAGACTACAATGCTTTAGGCAGCCAACAAGAAGAAGACAAAGGTCAAATTTGGAGGACATCAAGACAGTTTAGAACCCAGGACCTTTACAATCTAATGAATGAAATGAATGAATGAATGAATGAAGAACAAACTTGAAACCTTGCCTGTGATCTTGTTGTGCAAAAAAGGACCGCATGGTGTTGGTGTTTGTGGAAAACAAAGGAGCATACTGCTGCGTGAGTGCATGGAGAGCCGGACACTCAAAAATCATGTGCATCTCATCTGTAACAGCCACACCTCCACAATGTGTGCACACCCTATTGGCCCTGGCAACATGCTGGCATCCAGCAAAACGGCCAAGAACCACTGGCAGCTGATGAGAACCAAGTCTAAATTGTAGAAACGGCTGCATGCGCTAACCAGAAACAGGTAGCTGACAATAGCGCCTATGCTGGCTAAAAGGCTTAAACCAATGATATTATAAGCGTGCAACAACCCCAACAGTAGGAGGACAACCCTAGGACAACCCTAGGACAAAGCAGGGTATAGTCATGGGTGCCGTCCAAATGTTGACGCAGGCCCTTCACAATTGCACCAACCTCCAAAACAGGGATGACACCCCTGTCATGAGGCATGGCCATGGGCGGCCCAGTGGACTGCAAGCAAGTAGCTATGGAGCCAGAAAAGTTCTTGGCAGAAAAAACATCATTAACGTTGTCAAGCAACATTGTGTGAAAAAGCAACCCAACAGGACTAGCAGCTATGTTGTTCCAAAATTCAAGAGTCCGCCGCCACAAAACAAACTGCAGAGGCAACAATCCTAACCCCTCAAGCAACATAGCACTAGGTGCAGTATACTTGACTCCACAAGTGTGCCTAAGGTGTTTGTCATAGATCGGTTGTAAAGCAGTCCGCACTTTCTTTGCTGCGCCACGGGGGCTATGCACGCCCCACAATTCACAGCCGGAATGCAGAGATGGCACAAAGATGCTTTGCAACAGGAAGAGTTTGAGGTCGACCGTGCTGCCACAGCCCAAGAGCCAGCTGCCTTTGCCTTCAGAGGGGTGATAAGGTGAGATATGCTCCCTGGTGCATGAAAGTGCAGACCCAAGTATTTGAAAGTGTCAACGCGCTCCACCGGCAGGCCATTGCAAAGCCATGCACATCAAACAGTCAGCTTGTGCTGGTTGGTCTCACATGCGGTGGCATTACATCAACAGACTACAAAGGTTGCCATGCAACCTGTGAAATTTGCAGCTGAACACCCTGAACACCTTGAGCATGACATGTCTTGAGTAGTGACGCCTATCATCGAAGATGTTATGTCACCTTTCAAATGTTATGCAAATCAATATACTACATCATCTAAGTGGCGAAATGTAGCTTGACACAAAAAAGGAGATAAGCTGGTATAGTATCAGAGTTCACCAAAACTATCAATCACTATCAAATGCAAAGCTAAGCATGTCCAAGATAATGCCTGGTATAACTGGATTCCAGACTGCAGCTGACTTGTTGATAATGCTAAAGGGAAACAGATACTCTTCATGTGCAATAGCAACCCTCAAAACTGATTATAGCCAAAGCAATGCGAATAACCCTCAGTAAATCTGTACTTGTACAGTCAAGACATTTTATTGTTGCCATACCATGATGGTCAATCCAGTATGGTCTACAGGGAGTGCACAAGAACTCAACACTAATTCGGGAAAACACAACACACTCTGAGCAGTCATTCAACTGTACCACAAACTTGACAACCTGCAAACAACTTTTAATCAATCTTGTGCTCCTGAATTTTGACTCTCATCAACCTCGGCCAGGGCCGCTGTGTCGACTGTCACAGCTTTGTTCACTGTTACTGGCTGCTTGTAGCCTTAAGCTGTCAAAGTCCAATTTCCTCACAGGCGCGTTTGAAGACAACTGCATCATTGAACAGGCCATCAGCACAGGCGTCAGCCTGACCAGTCAGCTGTGCAGGTCTGATCACTACAAATTGCACAACAGGCTTCCAAGCAGGTCACCTGTATTGGCGGTCGACTCTGCTTGGATTTGCGGGGTGCATCTGGAGGTCTGATGCTTGATGCTGCAATGCCCCTGCCAGAAGGCGTTGTTGGGCTCGTGTCCATATCAATCTGTGCCAAGAGGCTGATGTCAGCACTAAGGACCCCTTAGGGTTGCCTACTTCGACGACGAAAACTGGTCAGAACGGTGAAGTCTACCTCTTGCCCACACGGATGGCTCGTGGATATTGAGTGACTACCCTGAGCGGAGCACACGTCCTGGGCAGCTTGTCTCGAATGGCTCTGCTGGCACTGCGTTGTGACAAAAAATAGGTCAGAGCACTAAGACGCTTGCTCCAGGTTCAACGGCACGTGAACAGCTTATCTACCTGGTTGCTATCAGTTTGGGTATTGGGCAACCTCAAACCCTGAAAAGAAGGTCCGTTTTTGCGAGAAGTTCGGTCAAGTGCGTCGAGGTTGCTATCAGGGCGGTGGGCAAGTGACAAGCTTTGAGTCTCCACCAGTGGGCTTTGCTGCATGCTACAACTGGATAAAATAGAGGCTGTCGCGACGCAACAAGCGATCTGCTTGATCGTAGAGCACATTTGCAGACACGAGGAGCAGAGCCAGTGTTGTTCACAGGGACACAACTGTCCCAGAAATTGATTCAGTCACGTTGATCGCATCCCGATCAGGGTTTCAAGAAAAACTCGCCAGGCGGTTACCACTATTGGCATTGTCGAGCTAGACGCGGCGCGCTGTTATTGAATCCTTCGATACGATAAGCCGCGGCATTCTGCAACCAATTGCCCGCTCTTCTGTTTACGCTCTGATCACGGCGTTCCGTGAGGTTTTGTGGATCTTTGCATCACGCGACACGCTTGTTCAGCAAAGCTTGCTGGCGGTACAGCCCAGCCGTGTGAGCTGCGTTCAAGCAAATGGCGCGGGGTAGGGGGCAACACATCAGATCCACAGGGGAGGACTCTTCTGGAGAGGTAGGCTTGTTTTGGAGTACCCTTCTGCTCTACCTCAGGCATGTGCACGAAAGCTACCCTTGGTGATAGACACGTTACGATGGCATGTGTGTTCGTGTACAGGTTCAAGTCTGCCCCTTATGTATTGAACCACTTGACGCTGACGAGCAGCAGTTTTACCCCTGTCCCTGTGGGTAAGTTGGTCAAACTGACTTATGCTGCACTCTTGCGGTCATGCTAGATGAGACATGACATATGAATCTTGCTTCTGCATATTGTCAAATTTTGGGTGTTTGCAGGTATCAAGTCTGTGTCTTTTGTCACAAAAAGATAGAGCTCTTCTGCAACAACCTATGCCCTGGTTGCCGGACAGAGTATGGGTCTCAAAAAGAACCATTTGATCCTGCATCAAGGCAGAGCAGCAATGATGTGACACATCCTGCTCCTCCCATGCCATCAACGCCAGCCAAACACACACTTACTCAGAGCGCTGACGCTCCCACCCCACAGAGTCAACTTCCAGGCATCAAAGGAAATGGTTTGCAAGCAGGATGGCCTCCTCTGTGGGGGCCTTCTGCTGACAGATCTGGCAGCAGTGTGAGCACTGCGCCGGCCAGTCAGTCTCCCATAAATGGTGCATCTGCATGGCCATCCTTAGCTGCCAGCCAACGGCAGATTCAGCCTTCCACTTCCCATACTCCCACCTCTTCCCAGCTGTCTCAACATCAAACAGATCAATTCACCTCAGCATGGCAGAGCCATCAGTCAGATCAGCAGCAAGAAGAAACTGCTGCTTCATCAGCCAGTGACCGCGTTCGTGTCACTTTGCCCGCCCCTCTCACTGCCAGTCAAGTACCTTCTGTGCAAGCAGACCCAGACGGTGCTGCGCTGCTACAGAAAGTCCAGTCTGCTGTTGGCAATGGTGAGCTCAGCATAGAAGAGGGCACAAAGCAGCTGGTAGCGTTTCTGAGGCAGAGGGAACAGATCAACAAAGGGAAATCTGGAGCTCATGTGCCCAAACCACCACCAGGGTTTGCTACAGCAGCTTCCCTTGCCTCAGCAGGCAAACCTCAGCTTCCATCACAGCTGCCAGACTCAGGCCTCGCAAGTCAGTCTGACAGAACCACAGTATCGAGTCCGTTTCCTGCCATGCAACCAAGCTCATCCTCCACCCAATCTCAAGCAGCCAATCTGCTCTCCAGTGCGCAACTCCAGCCTGGCATTGAGGCGCCTGCAGCGCGGGGGGGTCTGCAGTGGGGTGGGGCCAATGCAGCCCCAGGATTACACCAGTGGGGATATCCTCAGGCTGCAGACAACACGTCGCCCTCTCAACTGCTAGTGAACAACAGCAGCACCATGCCGCCTGTGTCTTCCAGACTGCCCAGCACAGCTGGCATGTTCCCTGTGGATCTGGTTGCGGCCAGTGCTGCTCTTTGGGCAGCTCCTGCTACAGGTGAGCTTTGCTGACCAAATACTCCCCGCACATGCATGCCTTGGTGACAAAACAATACCAATGCAGGAATGTCATCAATGGTGCAGTCTTTGCATTTGTGATCTGATGTAAATCTTGTTGTCATGTGTGTATCATGGACAGTCAAGGACTTTTCTGCAAGTGAATTTGCAAGTCTACTGCAGGCGCCAATCAGTTGCAGTCCCTGAGCTCTCTTGGGTTCTCACAGCCTCTTGTGCCCAGAAAGCGCAGAGGTCCATTGTATGCAAGGACAGGGCATGCATCTGGCAAGGGCAGTCAAGACTTGGCACCCCAGACCTCACCGTTTGGGGTGTCAGCTGAAGGCAAAACTGCGCAGCAGCAGACGCAATGGCAAACTCTAGGCAATGGTATTTTTGGGGATCATCTTGCTGGTTCACCTCAGAGCAGGAATGGTTTCAGCACTAACAGCTCAATGTTTGCTGGCATGCAACCACACCTAGATGCAGATGGTCAACAGCTGCAAACTCAAGAGTATACAAATGGACTGCCTGCAAATGGCAGTTTGTTCAGTCAGTCTGGCTCTTGATTGTGTTCAGTAGAGATTCACTCTTTGTGAGTCATGTGCGTATGACTGCTTTGCCAAGTATCGTTGGCCAATTCTGTGGGATTCTGTCGGACCAGTCGTTCAGTGTCAGCAATTACTATTTCATATTTTTGATAGTAAACAGCGACTGACTCCAACAATGCATGAAAGACATGTCTTGCCCAACAGACCAAGCCCTTTACCACTGTAATGCTGCAAAAGCAAACGGTACATACTGTATAAATCCGAAGAAGGCCTTCTCCGGCATTGTGCATCAATAATGATGTGTAGGTTTGTTAGCTGAGGACGCTCGATCAACTCTTGCACATCCACATCCTCTTCACAAAAGTGACGATTGTCTTATCAACAGCTTTCAGCTCACTTTCGGGCTTTACAAACTCAACATGCATGTATTCCATCGTGAGCTAATAATGTTTTCGTACAAAGAAAAACATGCTTCTCATTGTACAACACACTCATGAGAGCAAGCTGTCAGGCTTCTTGATGGTGGAAGTTTGACGTGATGGACCCTGACTGCCTCTGCTGCCATCATCTTGGCCTGCTACAAGACTTGGCATGAGAGGGGAGGTGGAAGTTCGCTCCTTCCCAGAGGCAACACCGTTTGTTGGACTGCGTGCAGAAGGGCTGTTGGGAGCAACCAGCCCTGTGCTTGTCCTTGTGCTTTTCCGCCTGGGTGACTTAGGCCCTGACTCAGCCTGCATTGTCAAGAATCATTGTGTGCATACATGACCTTGAATTCAGCATCATCACCAAAAGTGCGCAAACAGAATCTTCCAACAAGATAAGTATGGAAATGCAAGGCATAGCAATTAGATGAATTTAATAGTGCGGTGGTATCACATTCTTTGAGGCAGCAGCTGACCTGTGGGGGCTGAAAGCCCTTGATGGGTTTGGTAGAGGGTCGCCTCATGGTGCCTCTATTGACAAGTGCTCTACCAGGAGACACGAGGGAGTTCTGCCGTTCCTGCACTGCCTGCACTGAACAGCAGTCTGTCACTGCTAGACATAGCTTTGCCTGCTGCAACAGGTGACTCTGCGCTCTTCACTCCAGCACGGGCAACCCAATAGTATTGGCTGCACAGCTGACACTTTACACTGCTCTTGGTGCGTTTGCCAAAACATGGCTGTGCTGTGAGTTGCTGGCTACATTGCAATCTGCAAAGGCGCTGTTTTGACAGATTCTGTCTCAGGTTGCAGAACGCCTGGCTCTTATGCCAACCATCAAAGGCTTCATGCACAAAGACAATAGCTGAACACGGCCGCAGGATAGCTGTGCAGTAGTCCCATCGGCTGTGAGGGTGAGTGTGACTGTGGGAGTTATTGCTCAGTCTGTCATTGAGCCCACTTGGCTGGACCTGTGCACCTTGTGCCTATGCTTTGCTGTATGACATTTTCCAGTGACCATCAACCGTGAATACAAATCTAGCTTGCCACTGCTGCTCAGCAGGCATGTTGCATCAGCCTGATGCCACCAAGTCAAGTACTGCTTGGGCTTCAAATGGCTGTTACTGCTGGAACATTGCCTTGCATGAGCCCAACGCGATTCACATCCAGTCCACTGCCGTTCTGGTCAACTGGCAAGGTTTGTGGACAGCTGGCACATGATTGACTGATAGTGTGCTGATCTGCTAAGGCTGCAAGGCCATGCCCATGACTTTGAAAGCTGTTTGCTGCTGCAAAGATGCTGCTGCTGACTGTCTGATGCCATGCGCTTGTCATGGCATCAGCCTTGCCCACACCTCAAACAAAGCTATGTAATGTCTGCAGCCTGTAGTGTTGTGCCTAGCTTTCCTGCAATATGGTGACTTTTGCTGCTGCCCGACTGTGCTGCAGAATCACTGGAGGCATTGTTTGGAGCAGCGATATTGCTGGCTAATTGCTGAGATACTGCACATGCTGTGCCTGCTGCCTCTTGACCAGTTGCTGCATTCATCGGCAAGAAGGTGCCTGATTGGTCCTGAAAAGCTGCACTGACACCCACAAGTTTCTGGCTGGCTAATGCAGCCTAAGTCAGTGGCTCAGTCTGTCTCTTCCTATGTCTGTGAGTATGTCTGTCTGTCTGGCTTTCCCACTGATAGTGTTGTCACCACACAGCCTCACAGGCCATACATCCAGAGCAATCTGGGGTGTCTGACTGCAGAGCCTCTGAGCCAGCAGTGCTTAACGTTTCTTTGCACATGGATTGAATCAAGCAGCAGCTTTTGATGGATGTATGCACAACAGGCTTAGGGTTAGGTGCCTAAAACCACCTGTAGGACATAGCTGACATACTGCTCATTGGAATGAGGTAGGTGATCAGAACAGCAGTCTGCTGTAGGTGAGGTGCTGATACTCTTGCGCACATATTATGCACAAAACCTACATTGTTATGTGTTACCTCACAAGCAATGGGCATACATGCCTGCATGCTCATGAGAACTCCAGATACCTCTATTACACATGGCACAATAGAACTTGTGATTTCCCTCAAGCCTGCGTGAGATGAAGCACCAGCAATCATGCATATGCATGCAGCGTGTCAACTGTATAGAAAACTGCATTGCATGTCGGAGGGCAGACACTAGTTTGATTGCATGGCTGACCTGTGAGGCAGCAGCCTCAGCTTGGGCTTGCCTGAGGCGCACCAGCTCCTGCTGGGCCTGTTTCTTGCGCCAAGCTGACTGTATCAGAATTGCTGCTTCATCTGCATCCCCCCTTTCAACACTCTTGGCTGCTTCCCTCTCCCTTGCCACCTGTCACAACACAACATGGTCATGCCTTCACAGGGAAAAAACCCCTGTTAGGTTAGGTTAGTTGCCAGCGCTCAGGCCATCAGCCAGCATCACATCTCAAAATAAGATGCATGAACTAGGTAGCAATGTTGCCTGAGGGGTTGACAGGATAGGCAGCCAGTCTCACAATAATTTTTGGGCTCACTGCAAAGCCACGACGTTCAACCCAGTGTTGTGATCAGCAGCAGAAATGTATCACATGGCGTGCAGAGCCTGCGTATGCGGTGGGAACAGCTGCTTCAGGATTGCTGTTGGCAGGGAGCGCTTGGCATGTAGCTGAGCAAGCACACCTGTTGGTAGAAGCCCTGAATGGCATCCTGCCCCAGCACCACAAGCATCAGCTTGACAGCAGCCTCCTCCTCCAAGTCTTCCTCATCCTCAGAAAGCCCCGCAGCCAGGGACGAATCTTGCATCGCACTTCCTGGATGAGCGATGAGCCACATCATACACACTGTCCATGAGTATTGCACACAGCATCTCAATAGGCTTGCACACATGTGTAAAATCAGTTGAGGTATGCCATGACAAATGTCACCAGCTGCATGGCTGAGCAGAGAGGAAACGACATGTGCCTGGCACGCTTGCTGCGCCAAAGGTGACCACTCTCACAACTCTCTGAAAGCTCACCTGAGCTCATGATGGGTTCCAAGCGGCGCCGCATGGTCTCCATACCCGGGGGCAGCCGGCTCTGCACTCTCTTCAGTGTGCTTATGCTGCCATGCTCACTGGCAGCAACCAGGGACTCAGCAGTGCTGGACTGGCCTTCAATGGACCCCAGGGACAGCTCCTGTAGCAGAGCAGCTTCCCTGCTGGCTTGCTCTGTCTGCTGGTGCTGCAGCTGGACCACCCGGGTGTTGAGCTGCTTCAGGGTGAAGGCTTGCGCTCTGAAGGCCTTGTCGCGCTCGGCCACCAAGCTCTGCATGACAGAAGCATGCATGTAACTTTCACGCTGCCTTGTTGCGGTTTAGATGGCTGCACTGTATGTAACTGTGATGCGAGCTCTGTCACAGACTGTGGCGGTCGTCTTGTGCCAGAGCTGACAGCAATCAAGTACAGGCAGACTGTGATGAATCAGAGTGTATGGCAATGCTGCTGGACAGAGCTATGCCAACAGTGTCAGGTATGCCATTGTCAGTGTGTCTTGACAGCATGGGTCTCTTCTGAGTAATGAACGCATGAGGCATGTAGAACCGACAAGGGCATTGCTGCAGATGAGCCGCACAGGGCAGGAAGAGGCAAAATCAAGGAGACCTTGAGCCTGTCCACCTCCCTCTTCAGGTCCTCACGTTCTCGCTGACGCTCCACAGCAATCTGCTTGAAGCGGCGCGCATCTGTCTCCTTTGCATGAGCCAGAACACTTACTCTGTCTCGCAACTTCTGTGAGTCCTCCTCTTGCTGCTGGATCAATCTAGCTGCATTTCTGTCTGCATTGACTTCATCAGGTGACCTGCTGCAGCTCTGCGTTGAAGCCAGAGTTTTGAAAGCCGTTTCATTGCTGTAGGACGCAACTTTTCATGTAAATGTGCATTGGACAAATCGCATGCACATGCAAAGTTGCACAGGTCTGTTGGTGTAGTTGGTGATCACGTGACACTGACACTATCAGGGTTGCCGGTTTGGTCCCGGCATAGACAATTATGCTGGCCCTCATATGCCAAGACTGCTTAAGGGCTGTTTTCGCAATCGCGCACAAGATAACATGCTGCTGAGGACTACAATCATATGGAGGGTAAGGTTGAAGGAGTGTTTTCCTTGCCTGCAAGGCCTCATGCATTCGCTTCGCTTCTGCTTGCAACCGCACCACATGCCTGTTGTGGGCTGTATTAGACGCTTGAGCCTCATACAGCTCCCGCTTGTACGTCCGCACTTGCTCATGCAGCATCTGCCAGAAACCACGGCTTGTAACATAGTAGTATGTATTTCAGCACATATTTCGAGTAGGTTGTGTCTTGATTGCACAATACAAGCTTCCGAAGCAGCAGGTTGAGCTTGAATATTGCATATCTGGCCTGACAAGGCAGAGCTATGCTGCTTACCCGGTTATCTTCAAGAAGAGCACGGAATTGTGGTGGCAAATCTGAACTCTGCACTTGTCCAAATGTCTCCCCAAACTTGGGGGTTTTGGCAAGAGCACGGCGGTTTGCCTGCACCAGACGTGACAAAGGTGGTAAGGTCAAGCTCGGAACGCATGTGCTTGCCTGTGAATAGGTGCACGCAAATGGACCAAAAAAGCTGCGGAAGCTCGTCGAATTCAAGAGACTGACTTTGATAAACTCTCGCTTGTCATGTCTCAAAGTCTGCAAGTCTGTCTGCCTGCGGACTGAAGAGGCTTCCGCCATCAACATCTGCTCCTCCGCCGTGGGACCTTCCGCAATGGCAGGCAGGCTCGCCATCGCATACCGCTGACAACTTAACATCGAAACATGCTTTTGACCGATGAAGAGACATCTTCACGACGGGGATAGCTATGCAGGTCTAGCATCCCCAGTTCAAAAAGCCACAAGCCATTTGTGCTTAAAAACACATCTAAACTAACTTGTGCCATATCACAGACTTGGCGTGATTGCTCGTGCGGGTGAACGCGGATCACGTGCAAGGAGCGCTAAAGCCATCTGTGCCATTTAATCGCAAGCGCAAGCATCCATAGAAGCGATTTACTTCACGAGGCATCGTCTCAGGTATAGTTGAAGACGTCAGACATGGCCCCACGTCGCCTTACAGCCACTAGCGCCTTCTGGAGGACACGCTCGCCTGCTGATGAGGACGCGCGTATAGCTGAGAGCAACGATCTGGGCACCTTTGTGGCGAAACCTCTGCCTTTCAACACAAAAATCCCGCTGGACAGCTTGAAAGGGTCTCCTGCAGAGCATGTATCACTCTGGCTTCGCAAGCACGGCCAGGCATGCCTTCTGTGCGGCACTGCGAGATGACGTTGAAAGCCTCACCATTTCAACCTGAACTCACTCGCAGGCCATCAAGCCAAAGCTCACAGCCGAGCAAATCAAGCAAACACAGCAATGCTTCAGGCGAGTGTCAGGGTGCTGCTGATTGTGAAATTGATGTTGTTGATATTCTGCTTTTACAGGACGTTAACGCTAATGTCACATAGATTCCTTGCAGGCTCATGGATGCAGATGGTTCAGGCGCAATTGACTCAGGAGAGCTAGGCAGTGCATTCAAGGTATAAGCTCCAGCGTCAACCACTGTCATAAGCCTTTGGGCTTGCAACTTGTCTGTCTGGTCCTGCACAGCATGTATGGGCTTGCAACCTGCTTGTTTTTGCAGCTATTGGGCATCAAAGCATCCAAGAAGGCAATCAATGAAATGCTAGCAGATGCTGGGGCTGGCGAGTCAGGAGAGGTTGGATACGATGCCTTTGTGCAAATCATGACAACACAACTTCTTTCCCCAGACCTTGATCAAGGCTCTGAACGCACTCCAGCCAGCACTGCCAAAGCTCAGGGTCCTGTCTTGTCGTTTGACACCAAAGTCAACGAGTATCAAAGGTAAGCAGTTGCTGCATGGGCTCCAGGACACAAAACAGCACCCAGATAGCATTGTCATGGATGCGGTTGCTTGCGAGGTCAACCTTATTCCTTTGTTGTACATTTGCAACAACGATGTGGTCCTTGCAGAAAGAAGATCATCACAGCATTGCGTGAGCGAGACAAAGAGTTGCTGGGCATGCTATCAACAACACCGCGCACAGAGGGTAAGCTAAGCTAGACACCTGTGCAAGCAGCCCGGCTCTGCTTGTACGCTCTCAGCTGACCTTGTGCTTTACTTGCAGTCGCAGACACACCTGCACAGCCACCCCTCACATCACCACCTGCATCTGCCAGGCCCGCGTCTGCCAGCTCTGTAGTTGTTGAAGCTTCACTCAAGGAGCATACTGCTTTGATGTCTGGTAAGGGCCTACTGCTGTACATTGGATGTGTCTTGTGCATTAGCAAGTACCAAGTTCTGCCTATGTCCTCACAAACCTCTGTGTGGCAGGAATTGTAGCATTCAATGCACGCCATCACAGAGCCAGCAGGCCACTTCATACAGCTGCAGGCAGCACATCAAATCAGCCAGCAGAAGCAGTTGCAAAGCGTAAATCCCCCAGAAGAGCAGGGCGCCTACTGCCTGAACAGTCCCGCAAGCCGCGCACGGCAGGCAAGCAGCCTTGCATGCAGCATCAGCACAGCACAGTCACGCACAGGCTTGATGTGCAGCCAAATGCACATTTGACAGCATTGAAAGCTCAAGGGGAGCTGGACTCCATAGCTAAGCCTGTCAAGTACAGTCATCAGCAATTTGGTGCCAGCTTTGCAGTTGTAAACACAGACCAACCTCGAATACGGCCTGCCACAGACATGTTTGGTGTTGCAGCTGTAAACAGCACACAGGGCACGGGCATGGGTCTGGTCATGATGCGGCCAGCTAGCAGCCTGTTGTGAATTTTCACATGTAAAACTCTGCAGCATTGCATATTTTGCAATTGGGCCTTGCTCATGCTTGGTCAAAGCGTGTAAGAAGCTTGACATGCAGTATGGATCACATGCACTGCATGTCAAGTTTCACTGATCAGGCAATTTCAAACGTGTTGCTGCTGCTGCTGTGCACGTTGTGTAAGATCAATGACTGAAAGGAGACTTGCAAGGCATACATGCAATTCACAATGCACAGTACGATTGCACAAGACAGGCTGCTCTGGAGGGACAAGACTTGTCCTGCACAGACGTAGCTCATCATTAGTGGGAAAGCGTAAGCATTGTTTTTATTATTGTTGTTACAGTGCGCAACAACATTTTGCCTACACAGCAGCTGTGTGGCACCAAATGGTCTTGCTGCCAACAGCTTAAAATGTCGATGTCGAGTATGTCCATGATATCAGGCAGTGCAACTTGTTGCAAAGTACATTGTAGTACAGATATCCGAAGCGTGCAAGCCTCACAAGAAGCTAGAGACATACAATAAGACAGCATAAGCAGAACAAAGTGTCACAATCAGAAAGACATACCACTGTTTGCAGCTGGAACAACTCAAACATGCCTACATAGCTAGACTTGCGACTGAAAGCTCAACGCATGAACAGGATCATGCTTTGGGTATCAGCAGCAGGCATGCTATCAACTTCAGTGAGATCTTATGCACTATATAGCAACAGTTTGGTCATCTCTGCTGAGGATTACATCTTCGAAAACAGACAATCACTTTCCTGCAGTAGCAGTGGTAGATACTGCATTGGATCCAGAGCTGGATGATCTGGTTGACTGATACCACAGCCCACCACTGGTGTTGTATGCAGCAGCCACAGCCTGGATCTTCTGGAACATGGGGATGAGGATTGGATCAGCAGCAGCTGTGACGCTGGTACTAACATTACCACTGCTGATGAGGGACATCAGCACATTGTATGCCGGCTGCAAGACACCCCACACGTCTACCATTGTGTCCGCTGTGCCAGTCCCCAAATTTCCATTCACAGCCCTTTCAAGCACCTTGCTCACGCTGCTGTTGCTGGTCAGCTGGCTGATGACTGACGCATCTTGGGCCATGAAAGCCTCGTAGACTGGTGTGAAGGTGGCGGTGTAGTTTGCCCCTGGGAGCCCAAAGATCTCACCCACATTGCCGTTGGGGTTGTAGATGGTGTTGAATGCAGAGATCTTGGCGGACATGTTGGTGGGTCCAGCTGGCACCCAGTTCATGGGCTTCATCAAAGTCCATGAGTCCATCTGAATGCCTGTCACACTGCTGATTGCCTGCATATCAGCAGCAGCAGTCATCCTCGTCCCATCATTTAGATTAAAATGTTTCCCTTGAGTTTCAGACAATCGATCCATATTGACACTCTGGAAAAAGCCAAGCAAGAGCAGTGGCAGACAGGGAGCAAGCAGGATCAGCAGCAGCTGATGGCAGACATGCATTGCTGAAATGGCTTTTGCATCTGCACTTAGCATGTCAGCAAATATTGCTGCAGAGAGCTGGCTTCCCCTGTGAAACACAGAGTTTATGGACTGCTTGATATCTACGCTATATGTCGCAGATAGACAAAGGCAGACAAACCAGGTCATGCACACTCTCAACACCAATAGGAAAATGCATTTTGCTGTGCATGTCTGTACAAATGTCAGTGGATGGCAGACCAATCTCACAAAGTAGTACAGTCACATGTTCGCTATGCATCATGTATGCCATGAGAAGCTCAAGACTTAAGTATTGTTGTGCATGCGAGTGGCTGGCAGATCTACCTCACAAGACAGAGAGGTCATGTTGGCTGTACATCTTGAGTAGCCATGCTCCAGCACAATCTTGTCCCAGTAGTTGGGAGGTGTGGGGTTGGCAAACCAGGACAGCTCATACCCAGCATTGCCAACGACCACATGCATGGGCCCACCTGCTGATCCATCAGAGTTGGTGTTCTGGCAGATCTTCTTGTACACAGGGCAGGTCCTCTCATAGATGTGGTCGTGACCATGGAAGGTCACATCAACCTGCAGATCAAAGATACAAACTCGAGCTGTGAAAAGTCACATCTGCCTGAAATGTACAGACGTAGATGTAGTGTACGATGTAGAGTAACAAGCAAGGCTTGCAACTGCCCAGAAGCTGTTTTAGTGTCTGCAGAGCAGCATAGCTTCAGCTGACAGCTGAACATTGCTTCTTTAGGGACGCATCGTGCAATGCTTGGATGCCTGCCAGTAGCTTGCAGGCTGAGCCTCTGGGCCAAACTGCCACGGAAGCAGGCAATGATGCCTCTGCTGATCCATCAGCCAACCCACACGGGTCTCATCAGCAGGCATGAAGTGCAGATGCTTGGGCTCACTAGCACTCATGAAAAGGAAGACAGTCAGTTGATGCCAACGCCTCCAGGAAACAGGCAAAGTCACCTCAATTGCATCAGAGCAAGCTCACCTGGTACTTGTAGAAGACCTGCTCCAGAGCATCCCTGAGATCGTCGGCCACCTGAGTGACAGAGGTGATGCTGCCTCCACTGGTGGAGGTGGTGTAGATGGGCCTGTGACCATTCACCACAATCCAGGGAGTGACGCTGCGGTTCACAGCTGCCAGGTCGGTTGTGATGAACCTGCCAACACAGCCAACAACACTTCAGGATTGCTGCTTGAGGTTCAATGTTAGACTTCATACACACTGCAACAGCTGATGGTCTACGTATGGTCTGAAACAGGCCTACTCTGTGTTTGTTATGCAGAGGTCCCACGGCACAGCACAGCACAGCACAGCCCAGCACAGCACAGCACAGCACAGCACAGCACAGCACAGCACAGCACAGCATCAGGGAGGGGGCTCACAAGTATTGGGGGGAGCCCGGGGAGAAGTCCAGCTCAGTGGTGTAGCCCAGGAAGTGGATGGGGCCATGGTTGAAGGAGTACCAAGAGGGCGTCCTGGTGGTGCCCTGGTCATCAACATACGGCATGCTGGTGTTGTAGGGCTGGTTGAAGCGCTGATAGAAGGGCACGCCGCACTCTCCACCTGTCACACGCACATGCCTTTGATGCGTAAAACCTCAATCATAGTGCTGAGAAAGTTTGATGCTTTCGAAGTTATAGTCAAGCTGCACACTGCATGCTGGTGGCTACTTATTCACTTTGCTGCTGGGGAGTGGATTGGTCAGCTTACCAGAGTCGCTGGCAGTGTTGTAGCGGTCTCCAGAGCTAGGGAAATCACGCTCGTGGTTGCCTGCCACCAACATGACTGGAGCCTTTGTGGCCAGCACCTCAAACTGGTCCATGAACACATCCCACATTGTCTCCTCACCTCTGCATTGCCAGAGCATTGCATCACAACAGGTACACATCCTTAGATTCTGGAGTTAGCTATTCAGTATCATCAAATACGAGCACAGGCCTCAGCGAAACTTAGGCGAGGAGGCCCGAGAGCCTTCATCTGCTTGTTTACTGACTCAAAAAGCACAAAATTGATATGAATCTCTGAGCAAAGCTTGCCATCAACACATGGCAGAGCATTTAGAAACTTCATTGGAGTGTGAATCATAGCAGCAAGGGCTCTGCCAGCAGTCTTGATGCAGTCTATGCAGTCACGTACACTTGAATCAAGTGTCACAGCTGCTATTCATCTCACAGAAAGAAAAGCATTTTGCCTTTCAGCATTGGTTTGCAAAGAGCCAGAAGGCGAGGTATACTGGGCTTCCCATTCATCCCACAGAGTCAGACTCAGCGGTCATCCGCCATCTCGCTAAAGTCTAGTGACTTGTGACTAATGACTTGTGACTAATGACTTGTGACAGCACTGCACCAAGTAGAGTGTGAAAATCTGACCTGGCATAGCTGACATCCCCATTAAGGAAGGTAACAGTCCAGTTCTGGGTGGTATCTGCAGCCATGGCATTCACTGTCCCTCGGGAGGCGCCCTGCTGGTACTCGTTGTCATTGATGATCTGCTGAATGGTCTGGTCTGCCTGCCACATGCACCAACTTTGCGTCAGCGTACATTGTGTCAACAAGCCTCAGCTCAGCTGGCAGACTAACAGGGAACGGCCAGGCCATGGAAAAGCTTGTCTGGCTGTTGTGCTTGCATAGCACCCATAGCACTTGACACTGAACTTGAGGTGCCATGGCCACATCATGGTCGATCAGCAACATGAAATCAAACACACATGGGGTAGCAAAAAAGGTAAACAAATGCTGTCTCATGACACATCTGGCAGGAATCAGCGTCAGCATGCTCCCAAATGGGGCTGCAATTGGATGCAGAGCGACCATTTGCCATTGCAGGACACTGACTTGAGCTTGTCACCCCAAACAAGAAATGGCAGCATGACACAGCATGTTGCCATTGAGCTGTCAAAATCAAACAGGAGTCCTGATGCCAGCAAGATGGAGTTCTGTCTTCACAACCAGCCGAGCAACAAGATGTCAAGCAGAGACACGTCCACTACTGTTGACAGTGTGCGCAAAGTCAATGTCTGAAATCACAGCATGAGATCAAAGCACGACATCAAAGCATGACATCACAGCATGATATCAAAGCATGAGATCAAAGCATGAGATCAAAGGCCACCCACCCTTTCTGGGCTCCCTTCTGGGGAGTAGTTGAGCATGTCTGCGGCAATGTCGTAGTCATACTCGTCTGCGCTGTCCAGTGTGGTGTGACCCAAATCTGCCATCATCAGGAAATGCACTGTGGAGGATGCCCCCACTGGGGGGCCTGTCAGGAAACTGTACACTGAGCTCATGCCTAGACTCTGCAGTGTACAGCACTCAGTTCAGATGAGTTGATGGCAGCTACTGTCAGCTGCTCCTCATGAATCCACAGTGGGTAGCAGTCAGCCCAGATACATCAGTTGCAGCATAGCCATGAAGAGAGGCACATTGCTTGAGCATGCGCAACTGCAAGGCAAGGCTACTAGCTGAAGTCTCCACTACGAACAAAAAACAAGCTTCAGAGTGGTATCAAACACGAAAGATGCAAGATTGCAAAGGGTAATACAAAGATATAAGGCAGAAAGCAGATCAGCTGTCAAGCAAACATGCTGGCATATGATTTGTGCAACACACATCTGCAGCATGCTACCAGCTCACCACAGGCAGTTGATGTTCTTGCACAAAAGCATGACAGCACTGATGCATGGCACACTTGCAACTTTAGTCCATGCAGATCTGTGAGAAATCAGGAACCATGCATGTGCATGGCATTTCAAGGCAACTTTGAGTAACTGACCATGTCTCCGTACTGGTAGTAGTATCTGGTGTTGTAGGACAGATTGCTGAGAAGGGCGCTGTGCAGCATGCCAGGGTCAATGTAGCCTGTGGAGTTGGCAGGAGAGCCACACATGCTTGATGCATTGTATGTCTTGGTGGTGGCAGACACCATCGTGGTCAGAGACCCATTGGTTGTGCCGTACATGACCACAGGTGTTGTCACATCTGCTGTTGTCCATTCCACCATCATTTGGCTGCATTGTGGTAGGCACTTTGTCAGCTGCCAAGCAGTTATTGTGCATGATGCTCCAAAGTGCTATGGAAGCTGTTGCACAATAGCTTGCAGGAACACCGCTGATGCTGCAGAAGGTGCATACAAGTGGCCACTGATGTGTGTGACTTACGTGGGAACAGATGTCAGGGCCAGATGACCGTGTAGAGGCATGTTGGGGTTTGCCACAGTCAGGTTCTGCGTGCTTCTGCCCACATATGTCATGCTGCTGAAGGGGTTTGACATTGAAACATTGCTGAAGAAGTAGAAGGACATGTTATGGCGCTGGTTTAGGATGTTCCAGCTGCAACACAACAAAATGCCATTTATTGTTCGACTTGATGAAATTTTGTCAAAGCATCATTGCGGCTGCAATAAACGCGGAGGTCCATTGCAGCAGTCCTATCCCAAACAAGTTGTATATCTCGAGGGCTTACTTGAGGGTTCCGCTTCCTGTGGTGAGGTAGTTGGGAGAGCTGTCGACAGCCCACATGTATTTCAGGGGTCTACTCAGATCTGGGTTGCCAGTAGCGTAGTACAG
>JAABUO010002100.1_pt1 | contig 24739 bp, 14 predicted proteins | sample 5559291 | NCBI WGS metagenome assembly JAABUO01 (sample SAMN10711878, study PRJNA513372) | rock metagenome | isolation source: Antarctica rocks | place: Antarctica: Victoria Land, Finger Mt sud
GGATGTTGGCGCATTTATGGATGTTGGCGCATTTATGGATGTTGGCGCATTTATGGATGTTGACGCATTTATGAATGTTAACGCATTTATGAATATGCCTCAGCTTAATGCGGCGGAAATCTGAGACATGAGATTTAACGGATATTTGGGATATTGGCCGCATAAAGCGCCAAAATCTGTCTCTGCCACCCTTTACAAACTGCCGATGTAAGCTTTTATTATATTTACGAAAAAGAAACTACGAAATCATTAAAACAGCTCGTTTAAACTTTAACATTTATAAGAAGTTTGTTTAATTAAAAAATTAAGATAAGAAACAGAATAAAATACTCTGAGACAAGCTTAAAATGATGATCACTTTTAATAATTAAATGATGTAATTCGTCTGAAAAGATAACTCTGTCGTCTTGTTTTAATTAACTATGTTTAACGATTAAACTTACATCATTCGCGATAAAAAGAGATCTTTTAAAACGTTTATTAGTGTTAAGACTGTAAGAATCTCATTCGATGATAAATCTCGTGTAAAGCTTTTAATTTCGAACTTCGATGACGTTTATAATCATTACATGAAAGCTGTTAATTAAACTGATCAGTTACGATCTTTTTACGCATATAATCGTTAATGTAAATTAAAAAAACACAAGATCTTATACGAGTTCTTAATTAAAATCAGCGTTATTAATGTTTATAAACTCTCTTTACATTCAGAGATTTCGAAGAAGACTAAATACACTGTTCATAGCGAGTTCAAAACGACTCTGATTACAGATTTAATTCAGGCATCTGAAAGACAGTTTCTGAAGCGAAAAAGAACGTTAATTAAACCTGCAATTAAACGTTCAATGAAACGTTTAAATGATCATTAAATCTGCAAAAGAAAGAGTTCTGAGAACTGTCGTGAGTGCAAGAAGATAGATTTAACAGTCAGGCCTAGAAAGCGACAAGCTCTCGATAAAATTACACTAAATTTGAGTAATAGCAAGCGGGGAAAGCGTTTTATCTTTGACTGTGATATCTGTGATATCCCCCTATGTAGAAACGATCCTTGTTGAGCTGTATATCATAATAGCATCTGAATAACATCAATAAAAGGTTCCTATTGGTGGACTAAGCGAATACGCTAAAAGGGGCCTCCCGGCAGTGGTCAAAGGGATAGATCCTGTCGTAGAAACTTACTCCACAATCCGATTACTCTCGGCAAGGGTATCATATTACTCCGCTTCCAAGCATACAGTGACATAAGGCAACCCCAGACGTCATCAGGCCGTATTCCGCTGCTGCGGATGATATGGTTCCATGCCCTTCGTGATCTCCTCCACAATCTCCGCTGCTTCTGCCACGCTTTGCGCTTCAAAGTCATAACGCTTGCTTTCTCGCTCTCGGAAGATGATGACCTTTGATCGCGTCAGTGATTTGCTCTTATGCGTTGATCCCAGCCCTCGAAAGTGAGATTGAAAATATAAGCCACCCACCCGAAACGACTTTGGATGTCTCCTACTAACTTTACACCCCACAATCATACTAAAAGGAACTCGGCTCGTCTTCGCGCTCGTATCAAACAATGTCTTCCCCGCCTCCCCTGGAAGGATATGCATATAATCCTCATCCATCAGCAACACCCTTTGGTGCGATGGCGTAAACGACATCGGCTGCTTGCGAATAACATTATACTTCTTATACCTCGCCGTGCTCCCGAGCACATCCTGCTTCTGCGATAACGGATGCATCATCTCCGTCGTGCGCTTGCCCTTCTTCGGCACCTCCGCCGTCAGTAGCAGCGGCGCGTTCGGTGAGCTGCTCCCTGGGGACCCGGAAATCCCGAGCGCGCCATCATTGGCGAAGCGGCGACGGACGAGATCGAGATCGGTGCGGTTGCCGATGGCTTCGACGGTACGGTCGACAGGGGCGACGGTATTGGTGCCGGTAACTTTGAGGATGTGGTAGGCTTTGTCGAGCTTCCAGCGTTTGGAGACGGTGTCCAGGACTTCGGCGATGTAGGTATCAGTGGTTACTTCTATAGTGGTGATTTGGGTGAAGGCTTCGAGGCTGGTGAAGTGGATCTTGAGCATTTTAGCGGAACCTGTGCGAGGGGTTGAGTGCGAGGTTGGGAGAGTTGCCTTATCGGCTGGGGCAACTGGAGGTCTGCGAAGGCCAGTAACAAACGGCCGGTCCGCTGCAGCACTGGGTGTCTCCTTTCTCTCGTATAAGTCTTGCTGTGGCGGGATAAGGGCAGCTGGTTCTTCTTTATTCGGAGACATCTGTTGCTCATACTTCGGTGTCAGGCTTCGGTTTTCCTTGTACTGAGCTTCATTAGCTTCTACTAGAGCGAATTCATCATACGGTCTCTCCCTGGATCTGCCTCGAGCAGTTCTGTTGTTATTACTTGTAAAGTCCACCATAGGTCTCGTTCTCATCAGGGCAGGAAAGTCAAATTCAACCTCCCCGTCATCGACCATCCGTAGAGTCCATCTATTCACGTTGAGCTTAGGATTATCGATGGAAGGTTTGAGCCCTTCTTCTTGATACCTCCATAAGCTTAGACCAATGGCATCGGCGACTGTGACCTGTGGCTTTTCACCCGAATCGCTGTCTTGGATATTCCTCTGTAATGGCATATCGTAGGGTTTGGTAGGACTCTCTGAGAATGGGGCGAATATCTTGATATATAGAGGATCAAGAACCCCTTTCCCAGAAAGTCTTGCAAAGGCCTCGATGGGATTCCTAGGCTTAGACTGTCTCGCTCTGATTGCTTGACCGAGGAGACTAATGGGCTGAATCGTACTGATTGGTCTAGCAGGAGGCAATGCTTGTAACATCGACGATGGCGGATTTTTGGTAACCCTTTTAGGAGACTCAGGATCTAGTGATATTGTAGATGGCATTTCAGTCAACGATGATGCAGCAAGCGGACCACGGACGCCATCGAGAAGAGATCCTGAGTCGGCAGTCTCTGCGAACTCTGAAGACAGGCTGGTGCGGCCTGACTCTTCTCCCGAGTCTTCATCGATGGTGTCAGCTAAAGTGCCTGCTAGTTCCCTTTCGTCTTCTTTGTGCTTCTCGGCAAGGAGGTTGCTGGTCTTTGCTGCTTTAGCAGCTTTAGCAGGATTGATATACCGCCGCTTAAAGATCGAAGGGTCCAGCTCATTCTCGGAAGACATGTCACTACTCGTGGTAGTGTCTCTCCTGGCACGTTGCTTTACGGCCTCTACGGCCCCAAGAGATCCCCTTCGCAGTCGCCCATCACCAGATCTTCTAGAGGGCGAAGTAACAAGGATATCAAGGTCGTCCATATTTGAGCCACGAATTGGTGATGATCCTGACCGTATTCTGACTGGCATTTTGGCAAATCTGATCTGCTGTGCTGCTCTTGTAGAATTTAGCTTATGAAGCAAAAGGGATTTCTTATGAGGGTGTCTCACCGTTGTGTCCCTTCCGTGTCTTCATCGCTCTCATCGCTAAGATCACTGCTGTCATCCTCATCATGTTGCTCGCGGCGACGTCTCCTTTTCACGGTAGGGCCCGGGCCTACTGTGTCATTACTACCTTGCCCAGTGACCATACCCCCTTCCTCGTCTTCCTCATTGAAACCTGCAGGTGGAATACCAGCAGATCTTGGTGGTGCAGCGAAGTAATCGGAGGCGATAGCAGTCGGAATTGGTGGCGAATATGTCCTTTTGATTTCCGCAACGTTGGCCGACCATCCGGCGGCGCGAAAGGCTGGGTCATTAAGAACTGCAGAGTCGACATTGATCAGACGTTCGCCGATACCATCTTTGATGTGCGTAAGGTAAGACGTTCTAAGTTGCCAGATAAGGAAACTACGAAATAGAAAAATTAACAAGCGATACTCTAGATAGATCACATGTAATATAGCTCATCTTGAAATTTCGTGAACTCGAGCAATAAGGAAATTCGCATGTGTATGGACTCATCTTACTCTTCGTTCTGAAGCAAAGACATGGGGATAAGGACGTGGTTCAACTATTTATATTTAGGAAATGTGGGAAATCAGGTACAATCCAAACAACGATAGCGAAATATCCTCAACACTGCTCGTAATCGGTAGTCTTCCACATGGGATGCAGTCTGTGCGATCGACATCGAGAGGACGCTGAGTTCCTGGGTTCCGGTTTGGCTTGCTCTTGTAGGGCTGCGTATTCGATACTGTAATCTATAAAGCTAGGTTCTAGTGTAATAAACACAGCCGTATCCCACAACCGCCAAGAGCTCATGGAGCTTTTGTATAATCTGATAAGGAGACTTGTTGTGATCTTTGAGAAGAGCTAATTATGCCTCTCGTTGATTACGCTGATTCAGATGAATCTGATGAGGAACAGAAGCAGAAGGGGGGAAAACCACTCAAAGAAACCAAAACTCCCAGCAAACCTGCCTTTCAAAAAGTCGTTGATCGCTCAAACCCCCATAAAATACGAGTCAGTCTGCCAGAACTTTCGAAAAGTACCCCAGAAGATAGTGAAGATGCTACAGAGCCACCAGCGAAAAAAGCGAAAATCGGTTCTGGAGGATTTAGCGGCTTTAACTCTCTACTTCCTGCTCCCAAACGAGCTGCTGCGACCAATATTGGATTAGCAAATGGCCCTCGAAAAGGAGGGCTCGGCAGTGGTGTCAATCTGAAGACGGGAGCTACACCAGGCTTCACTCGGGAAGGGGAGCCCAACATCGATGGGCCTTCTGGGGAGGTTGGGAGCGCCGGAACTGAAGATCTCACGACTGAAAGCGCTGTCGGCGAGCACAAAAACGAGCGATCTGTGTCATTACAAGCTGAGGAAATGCTGGATAAACCTGATCACGAGCCAAAGAAACAAGGTAATCCGGTCATGTTCAAGCCTCTCTCGGTTGCTAGGAAACCTCAGAAGAAGAAAAGGGTCGCACCCACTGAAGGTCAAGGTGCACACACAACTAAGGAAACAGTTCCTTTGCAGCAGCCAAAAGCGATACCCAAATCCTCTTTGTTCGCTATGGGAGATATACATGAGACCCAGAATACTATGACCACCCCGACCGAAGAATACAAGCCCCTGGTGTATCAAATCCCTGAAGTAAAAGCTGATCACTCGCCCCTTATACCAAGCACCAACCCATACGATGAGGACAACGATCCGGTGGAGCATCTTATTGTGCAGACCAGTATAAGCTCTTCAGACGCTCCCCAATCCCTAGACACAATAGCCGCAGACCTTAATCTCTCAGCATCTGCAAAACGCCAGCTCTTTGGTCGTAATGGAAAAAATCCTTCTGCAACCAACATAGTGAACTTCAATACCGACCAAGAATATGCTGCCAACGAAATCCTTCGCCAAAATGGTGAGCAAGTCCAGCATAACCCAGTGCGAGCTCTCGCGGCGGGCAAGCACAGTCTCAAGCAACTGGTCAACGCTGCTAGTAATCAGAAGGATGCGTTGGAAGAGCAGTTCGCTAGCGGAAGGAGGAACAAAAGGGAGGCTGGCAGCAAGTATGGGTGGTGATTGTCGATCGTTGCTCAGGCCCATGTAGACAGTTTGGCATCTTCTATCTTAGCTAGGGCGGCTGCGTTTTGAGCCCGGTCAGGCCGTCCACGTCCCTTGAGTTTCCCGAGAAATCGATTGGCCTCCTCCACTGCTTCGAAATTGACAATTGGAGGAGTCGAAGTTGGCGGTTGGGTGGCCTGTTTGGAGGATTTCGGCTGGCGAGGAGGCAATTTTGGCAATTGGGTGATGGGTTCCGACGGTCCACGACTAGGCTGAGCTGTCTTCTGGGTTGCTACTTCCATTGCCGGCCTTTGAGGTGTTGTGTCGGTCACGTGGGAGGCCTCCTGGACAGGTGGGTTGTTTATAAGGTCCTTCTTTGAGGGAAGGCACGACCAATGAGTCGCCCCCAGTGCTATCACAAAGTTCCTCGTTATAGGTTCACCGTACTGTGGTGCAAGTGTATCTTGCGGACGAACCACAGCGGGCAGGAGATCCTCGACCGGAGAATTGCCTCTGACCCAAGCATTCTGAGCCCAGGGAAAATTGTCTATGCTTCGCTCACCGAACTCTAGGCAAGCCATTACAGGCAGAAAATACTCGGCCAGAAAGTCGTTGTCGAGCTGATAAAGATAGAAATTGGCTTTGGTCATGGTTGTCGACATGATTCTTGTGTGGCAGAGGTTATTCAAAGAGGTTACAATCAATAAGCTATCACTGTTGGGTATCTGTGAGAGGTGCCTCCTACAAAGGAGATGAATCGCCTTTATATACCCTTCGAAAAGCGCTACCTGACTATAAGGGAAGAGTATGTGATAGGGCGAACTTGCTCATCGGGCCCAATGTTTACATGTCGGCTGGGTGCTTCGACGCGATGGAAGAGAGATACTTCTGGAAGCATGTGGAATGCCCCATGGGAGACCCCACTGAGTAAGAATGGTTGTTGACTACGAAGAGTTATTGGGTAGAGAAAGTAGTATAGAGAGGTGTAGGCGGATGGGAAGAGGTCGCTCGTACGACCCTTCTATTGTTGATGATGGAGCGTAGTCGACTAGATCAGTCGTCAAGTCTTACTCGCTGTCATCTCGAACCAAAGGAGTACTCTTCTTAATGGTATGCCGCAGCGCTGGCATATCCTCCAAGTCCAAATAGCAAGGAGTCACACAAACAGATGCTTTCAAACCTCAGCTCCTCAATCCTTCTACATACCATAACAAACACCCTGAACCAAGTGTCTATACTGCCTAATCTTCAAAACCGTGAAGCAATCATGAGAATTTGCAAGCAAAAGAGCGTGGTTACCAAAAGAAGTTCCAAAAAAAAAATGCCAAAAAGCTCGGCTCAACCCCCTCGACGGGGATCGAACTTACGAAAACTGGGCCAGATTGCCGCGTTTATCAATTCGGACTCTCACCCTAGTGCTTCGTGGCTGGGCCGCATTCAATGGCCCGCTTAACCACTGCACCATAGGTTCTGGTCGTTGGAATGCAGGGCAATGTTAGGGTATATAACGACATGGGCTCCTTTCGTGTATTCCTACTTAGGCTTACCTGAGATGGAAAGAGCGATGTGATGTAGGTGTTTGATGTATTCAGCTATGTACAGTATTGGTCTACAATGATCTACAATCGAAAGCAAACGCTGTAAAAACTATGCATGAAGCACTTTATCCACCCTTCCTCCGATCTTGAATTCTCTCACAATCTACCTACCCCGTCTCCGCAACCTCCGTGAACCACTGCCTCAGCGCTGTCGCCAATACCCCCGGCAACTCCCTCATATCCCTAACTACTAAATAATACCCAAACGGGAAACCGTCCAGATACCGCTTAATCCGCAACTTCGACTCCCCGCCCTCCATGCTCTCAAACACCGCCTGGCTCATATCGATAATGCTCTCCCCCCTCAACGCATCCACAATTACAAACACGATCATAATGCGTTCTTCCTGCGCCTGGCGCACGAGCCGGCGTATACCCTCGTGGTCCTCGCACACGCCATCACTGATGATGAGTTCGAGCTGCCAGAGATCGGCAACGGCGTTGCGGGATTTGGCGCGGGCGTCGCGGAACAGGGATATGGATTCGGCGACGAGTTTGCGGACGTTGGTGGTGGTTTGCTGGAAGCTGAAATGCTGGAATAACTGTACGCCGGCGTCGGATGAAAAGGGTTTGTCGAAGTCGTGCGCGACGGTGACGGAGTCGCCGAAGCCGACGATACAGATCTCGCCGACCTCGAGCATGCTAAGGCTTTTGGCGACAAGGGCGAGGGTTTCGAAGGCGAGGTGACCGCTGCCGCTCTCGCCCATAGATTTGCTGTCGTCGACGGCGAGCATGACTTGGTAGCTGCGTTTGGAGGGGACAGAGCGCCGCATCCAGATTTTGTCGCGTTTGTACTCTGAGGCAACATAGGGGATGATGCGTTTAATGTTGAGGCGTTTGCCGGTTCGGAAGTCGCCACGCATTTTGGTGGCGAGGGTGGGAGCGAGGATGAGGCGGAGTTGTTCGGTTAGGGAGAGGGAGAGGGAGCGGGTGAGATTTTCGTAGTGGAACCAGAGGCGGCGGGCTTCTTCTGGGGTGCGAGGTGTGGTAGTTAGGTCTGGTTGTAGATGGGTAGTTGAGAGATTGGTGTCTAGGTCATTGATGTCTTCCTCGTTATTACCTTCTGTTCCATGGGTCTGATGCAATTGTCGTTCTTGAGTTGGGCCGACCACCGCTCCTGGTCTGGATTGCTCTTTGTCATTCTTCGAGGTCTCCGGCTGAGTGTCTACATCATGCATAACATCGTCATGGTCTTCAGCCTGATAAGCATCTACTTCGTCAGGCAAGAAGTCGTGAGTTTGAGCTTGCATTTCCGAGTCCAGAGCATGAGCTTGATCCTCAGTGGCTGCACCCAAGGCTTGGGCGTCAGCCTCGGCTGCTTCGTCATGAAGATGCTCAAATTCCTGTTCTGCTTCTTGTATCTCTAGCTTATTGGGTTTCTGATCTTCCACGGAATCTAGCGCATCGCGGATCTGACGTCGTTGCCGGTGCCATTTCTCCAGAGCATCTCCCAGCTTCTTCAAAGCTTGGCTTCCACCAGTTTCGTCGGACCCTTCATCCTCTCCGTTCGCATTCTCGGTGTTTTCCTGGGCTTGGCCCAATTGCCCGTCCTCTGCAGACGCCTGGGGGTCGTCGTGAGCCGATGAAGTCCCTTTCGCCCCTTTGCTACCTTGAGTACGATTATCTTGGGTTTTGTCTTGTTCCTCCTGCTGGTCTGTATCTTCTCCGACGCCTTGGGCATCACCTGCAGCAGTATCGTCTGGATCAGCAGCCACATCGCGAGTCTTATCGCGGAGAAGTCCGTCGAGATCTTGTTCCTCATCCTCTGGCTCAGTATCTACTGGTGATCCAGCATCTTCTGTTTCTTTCAATGCCACGCCTTCCTCGATGCCATCTTCTTGAGGTAAGTCAGGTTCATTGTGTTTTTCTTCTGGTTCGGCTGGTTTGGCACCATCCCCATCTTCGTCCATTGCATCTGCTTCGTTCTCCTCGGCTTCGTTTTGATCAACATCTGATAAGTTGTCCAAGTCGCTGTCGTCGGGTCCAGACATTGCCGTAGAATCATTGTCACGGTCTAGATCTATCTCCTCTGGCAGATCCAGGGTTTGCTCTTCCTGTAGATGTGGATCAACTTTCTCCAACTCTTCGCGTGCCACCTCTTCATTTTCGTCGGCTGCTTCTTGGCTTATATCGTCATCGCCTCCCGTTTCTTCGGTATTTGGATTTTCTGTTTGACCATCTTCTGCTGCTATCTGCTCATCTCTCCGTGTTTCACCAGTGTCCTTAGAACCCTCCTTCTCTTTCTCCGTATCTTCTTCTTTACTACCATCCCAAAGTTTCTCATCTACAGTTGATGGATCTAGGTCGTCCACATCGCCGGTTTCTTCGTCCATGTCATTCTCTTCTCCGTCGCTTCCTGATGCGCTTCCGTCTTCTTTGTCAGGAGCATCGCCAAGTTCCCCTTCAAGCTCATCGTGGTCCATATTGACAGCGTCCTCTTGATCCTCTATTTCCTCCTTGTCTTCGCTGTTTTGTCCCTCTTGCGCGAGTTCGGAGAGGTCTTCGTCATCCTGGATATCTTTACTGATATCTTCAGCTCCTTCGCCATCTCCAAGCCCTGTTCCTTCTTCTAGTTTCTCTGATTTCCCACCTCCGGCAGCCGAGTTATCTGATGGCATGCAAAAACCTTCTGAGGCTATTTGAGAAAAGGACTGAGCCAGCACAGATGCTAGCCTACAGGTGCATCGGTGGAGTCTTGCATATCGATCCAAAGCCTCCTTCTGGATATCATGATATTGTTGTGCTATCGGTAGTGCCATAGCAAATACTGCACCTGCAACGTCTAGGCCTCTACCATCTCCGGTCTGGATGCAATGTATCTTGAGCATAGCATCTTCGAACAGGTTCGTGATATCGCGCATATGGGACCTCTTAAGACTATCAGCTAAGCTAGCATCCGTTCGACACAGCCAAGCTGCATCTTGATGAGAAGATGGCATTGACGATCGGGATCTTTCTATACCTTGTACGGCCACTAGGATGGAGTCCACTGCTTTCGAAACATTATTATCGAGCTGTTCTAGGTTGACAGGGCGCTCTCCGTTCATGTATGCATCCGACGGAATCTGGTTTGTTTCGGTCCACAGCTTTATCTGCTTCAGCACGAAAGCTATGTGAGGGGCTTCGACTGTCCACTTTTGCAAATCAAAACAGAACTCTTCCAGCAGCTTGTGGGCTTTTTCGTAGGTCTGTTCATGAAAGGAAGAAGAGACATGAGTTGGTAGATCAGGTAAGGTCCCGTATGTTTTGATCATGTTCGCCATCTTAGTTGCCCAGCTTTGCAGACGTTCAAGAATACAAGTGGAGTTGGAGCCGGAGTCACCAAGTTTGCCATGCTTCTCGATGATGACGCATCCTGCATCAAGGACGCCAGGAAGCCACAGCACTGCGCGCTTGACGCTTCTGGTGCAAGGCTCACGGCTTTGCTGACTATATTTAAGTATATAAGAGTCCGGTACCCGCAGGTTTCGTATTTTCTGGATTGTTTGGTCAAGGGATCTTAGGTCCTGACAGCAGCTGATTGATATAGTCCTTTGCTCCAAAATAACCGACAAAATACTCTCAAGACATTCGATGCTTCGAGTAAACTCTCTCGGGCTTAGGTCCGCAGAATGGTTCCGAAAATTCTCTTTTGCCTGAGGTATGATGCTCAATATCTTGTGAAAATAATACTCTGCTATAGAGAAGTCGTTTCCTAGAGAACTCTCGTCAAGAGCTGGAATATTGGCGAGCACCGTAGACAAAGATGCCTGCTTTGCCAGCATATCTGCGCCTAGATTAGACCGGAAACCCATTTGTCTCAATTCTTTTAACGTCCCTGCAAAGAGCTTCCGTTTGCGAGACTTGAGATGCTTTACTAGTCCACCGTTATCCTTTGTCGTTGTAGGCGGTGTTTCCTTTTGCAAGACTTTAATGTTATCGATTAAGTCGTTCGCAAACGCTTCCACGAGAGAAGCAGCGTCAACGGCTGTGGAGGGAACTCTGGTCATAAGACTTATATTCTCTGCCGTTGTCACGGGTTTTGTGAACCGTGCCGGCTTCGTGTGCCACGACCTGATATGTTGTCTACATATCTCAAGCGGGCGTGAGTCGAATATTATTGAAGGACCTTGATAAGCTTCAACAGACGATGGATATAATAAATCAGGTCGCTCAGGAATCCCTTGAGCAATCACAATCTGTACAGACTGAGCCAGTAAAGCTCGATACTTGCGAATGATCTTGAACAGCTTATGATGTGACCGCTTAGCACTGTCTCGTAGAGCAATAATGTTTGTGTCTTTCCAGCTGGCAAGTAGCAGAACCTCTTTGATATTCTTTTCGATTTCGTGTCGGCCCTTGTGTAGTGAGTCCCCAATTGTCTTTTCGAAATGCTTGTAGTAGCCTAAAAAGTTGGTGACGGTAGCATGCACAACTTTCATGGCGGGCAAATCCTTCATCAACAATCTCAGATGGCCTACAAAGCATTCAAGCAGGAGAATTCTTTCAGAGAACTGCCCCTGTGAGGTTGTAGCGAGGAATTCTCCTAGCGTGGTAAACAGCTGTTCGGCGTATGCCTGAAGAACGGTTCCAGAACTCAGCATAGAAAGGGGTGCCGCAATGATAACCTCGTAAGCGATGAACCACCACGAATTAGCATCCTCGTCGCATTTCTGATCTTCCATGTCCAAGAGTCGTGCCCAAGTCGATAGCTCAAGACGACGCCAGTCCACAAGTAAAGCCGTGAGTTGATCATAAATAAGAGCCGCGGAGTACTGTCTACTTGCAACGACTTGCCATTCATGAATGAAGCCGTGCACTTGCTCAGCTTTGGTCATGATCTTCGCAATTGGCTCCGTATGTCGTAATTCTAGTAATTCGGAAGAGGCTCTAAGGACCTCTTGTATCGTTGCGTGTTCTGGCCAAGCATCCCTAAGGTCGTTAAACCTGCTCCTAACCTTCTTTGCAAGGTTTATGACTCTCCGCGCCTCAACCAAATTCGCATCCACATAGAAGTTATACAGTTCTCCAGCGCCAGATGGGCCTCGCAGATATTCGACAGCTTTGCTCAGGTTGAGTATGAACCCAGACATCATATCTGCCGCCGGAACCGCACATCTAGACATGCCAGAGTCGTCTTGCCATAGCCTGGCAATACTATCAGAACCGTTTTGTAGCATTTTAAGCAGATTATATGATGTGCTTCCACAATTCTTGAAGATGTCTCGGTGGTAGTTAGCAAGATGCTGAGCTAGCATTTTCGGGCTGTCTTTTCGGTTCACAGTGTTACTTCCCTCCAATCCATCAGTCTCGTAATCTGGGAAGAGGCTGAAGAATTCTTTTTCGTCGTTTTTTCCGTCATCCTCTTCACCACCACGGTAGCGATACATTGAAGACCTGGCCATCTCTTTCCTCTGATCTTCTCCCAACCTTTCTTTCCAGTCTTCATAAAAAGTATGAAATACTTTGAACAGAGCTCGCTCACTGACTTCTCCCAAGCCACGACCAAGACTCTGGACTGCGGCGAAGCCTTGAAGAATAAATTTTCGTTTATCTACATATTCATTTTGCTCCTTACTGAGATCTTCAAGAGTCTCGACCGACAGGTAGTCCGGATGCATACCAAGGAAAGGGGTGGATTTGCATATCCATTGCATCCCATTGTCACGGTAATTTCGCGGAGTGGCCAAAAGTAAGGTTATCGCCAGACCAACGTCCAAACCACGAAGCATAGCCACTACCGGTTTTGTAATGTCATCATAAGCACGGTAACCATCGGACAATCTCGCTATAGCTTGGGCGATATTCGACCGTAAGAGCTCAATTTCCTGACTTGCTTGAACACTGCCATCCGTGTGCAGCTGCAGGGTTGATGCACCAGGAGATCTGGAAATTATCGATTTGTGTATGTTATTGAACTCTCCCTGTAGTTGTCCAAGCGCAGAGACTCGAGGGCGAACTATCGCTGTTATTTGTGGCTCATCGCCAAGAGCCTTCAGTTGCTGTTCCACAAGCTGAATCCGAAGACTTGTAACTTGCCCAGTGAAGACCCTCTCAAAGCCTTGGAGAGCTTCGAGTTTACCCTGCAAGTCGTTTCTGCGTTTCTGGTGACGATCCCGTTCTATCATGGGCCTTAAGGCCGGATCGAATGGTCTGTCCGGCACATAGAGCACCAAGAAGCCAGTGAAAAGTAGGATCCAAGAGGAAGATAACCTGGCCATCGATTCGCTACCTTCGTCAGAAACCTCGAGCATGCTCATGATTGATGGATTCAAGAAATCTTCGAGAACCCTATTCAGATGATGTGACTTCGGTAGTTCGAGACTCGTCTTCAAAGGTAAAAAGTCAAAGTCGAGGATGTTATCAAATGAACTGTGCGAGATTTGCAGAAGACATTGACGGCATTTAGCGAGCGATTCAGCATGTAGATCAGCTTCAAGCGTGTTGAGGATCTGGAAAATAGTCAGTTAGCTTTGAAAGTCATGGATATTAAAGACCACAAACCTCCAGATGTAATGTGCTCAATAGCTTTTTAAAACTATGAATATGATTGAGAGTCATGGAAGCTGACAAAAGGACTGCATTCTTCGCGAAAGCTTCCACCTCTGCACACAAAGATGATAGTGACTTCAAAGGTACCTCGGTCATGTTATTCCTGTAGCAAGTTAGCGCTTGTCTCACGCGAGGAACATCCTACGATTGGCTTGGAACCTACAATCTGTGTAAAGTCGAAGCCGGCAAGGTATGGCGCAAAGTTATCAGTGCCCTGTTCGGGTCACTTATGCCTGTAGAAACTGCAATAGAATGGAGCATGCTGTTAGCATTGCTCCAATGTCCAAGTCGCATGAAATCTTTGCTCGGTCTGCCCGCAAGGAGATCAAGCATAGCAAAAGACTTTGTTGAACCATCGTTGCTAGCAAAAGCCGCGTACTGGCGTAAGCCTTCAAATTGATCACAGAAATACGATTCTTCGTTGGCTACATCGTCGGTTGAGAGGTTTTCCAGATCCGGGATAGCGTTGCGTATGCCCTGAAGATGATGAGTGTATTTCGTGGGCAGTGAGGCTGTGCTTACTTACCTCTAATTGATCGTCTAGTTGTATATCCATAGGCTTCAATCCTCTATACATATCTGCTAAGGACTGACCCAGACTTAGGATCTGTTTGAAAGGAGCGCCTGACGTCAGTCTCAAAACATCGAAATGGTCTGCAAGTCTTTCTACTTGAAGACAAGCTTCCAGTTGCTCGAGGTTTTCAGGGACCGACGGTCGAAAAACGGTCCAGAGGACTTCCATGCTGAGGCCTGAAGATAGTTGCCAGGAGGGATTGAAGTCATCGAGTCTGTTCCGCAATTCGTGGGCCAACTCCAACGTAGAGTCGTTGGAGGTTCCCAAATCAGTAGCATTAGCAACCATCAAGCCGCCTAAAGTCTGATACACCTGGAAAGCACCCTCGTCGAAGGTGGTGGATTGCGCGAGATCGAAAACATCTGAAAGAAAGAACACTATCTCCCTAGCGAAAGCAAGAGTTGACTGGCAGCGCTGTTAGTTTGTTCTATTCTCAAAAACACGAAAATCGACATACGTCATCAACAATGCTTGTCTCAGGTCCTTTCTCGTTGATGGTGTCTAGAACCGAATCCCCCATGCCTTTTAAGAAGCTTCCCAACGGCTGTGTGGAATCGTTCCTGAATGTCCTTGAAAAGTTTGAAGCCAATGATCTCTCAAGTCGTGTCATTTGAGCTGGTAATCTAGACTCCAGGTTCCCTTCCACAACCTCGAGCTTCCGTAGGTAGTGGAAGACATCTACGAACAGCTCAAAAGCAATCCCGAGCAGATTCAAATTTGACATCGGACTTTTGAAGGCAGTCAATGGAAGTAAGACGGCATTATTGTAAGGGTGAATTGTCTATTTTAGAGACAAATCTATCAGTATGTGTCCTATATGGGCCTGCCACATGACACAGACTGACCTGCGAAACCCCGAAATCAGGCATCAATTCCCTTTTATCAGCAAGCTTTTGATAGGTCTTCATGATTTGTTTCACTGTATTCCCACCAGACTGTGAAATATGATGATAGACTTGCAACACCGAAGAGAGTGAAGCCTGTTTTGATAGTGGTATTTGGATTAAACCCTTGGCAACTTGAATATGCCACCGACTGCACATTTCGTAATCTGACCAAGATAGATGATCCAAGATGATGGATAGAAGCTCATAGAAATTTACATCACTCAAGATAGGATTGTCAATAGTTTCAAAGAGCTTAAATCGCGAAAGACTGGGTTCACAATTGAATCCCACTACGTTAAGATCCACTGAAGAAGCCGAAGAACGCATAAACAACTCGATTGACCTATTACGCATAGCCCGAGAGAGCTCGCCATGACGGGGATCCATTGTCAAAATAAGTCTGAAACTTGGATGAGGTTGAACGATACGTGCTGATCCGTCCGGAGATCGGTTTTCGTGGATGCTGAGAAACCCATTGGGCTCGAGGAGCGAATTTAGCCTGTCGAGGACCGAAGGGCTGCATAGGTTGGCATTATCGAGAACGAGCCACTTGCCTTCTTTGACAGCTTTGATGAGAATGCCATCAACCCACTCAAAGCGAGCTCTGCTATCATGAGCAGAGCCTCTACTAATGTTTTCATATTCTTCTGCGAATCTTGAGTATTCGAGAGACGGATAATCCAATGCCAACTCTCTGGTTAATTGAAGGGTCACTATAAGGTCAGGTTGTGGAGCCTGCATGCATTGCTCTAAAGCAATTAGAGCCTCACTTGGAATTACTGCTGACAACAAATTCCTTATCATAGTCGCGTGGACATAGTCTCGCATTTGCTTGACGAGATTTGCAACTTTACGTTGAGCATCGAGTTGCCCATATCCGCCGATTAGATCCGTGGTATCCATGTCAGCATTCATAGAAAGGACAACAATATCAGCTCCAACGGAGCTTGCCAGTTGAAAAATAATTTCAGTCTTTCCTGAGCCTGAGGGTCCCACGAGTAGGCAAGGCCAATTTTGTTGGATACAGATCATAAAAGACTCAGCTATAGGCAGATTGATCTCTGATACATCAACGCTCTTCCTTGAAACTGGCCGATGTATTGTGTTTCGTTCCAATCGGCCAAGGCCAATCTGTAGTGATTTATGGCTTACATTATGGAAGTAGCTGTGAGGGAAGTTAACTCTTGGTAGGTATTGCTGCATCAACCTTTGCACAGTAGTTACATCTTCAGGGGTTCGAAGGCGTTGCAGAATCAAGATATCTTTGTAGTCAGTAATAGCTCCAACCAGCGGTTGTCGACTGCTAGGAGTCAACAGGTGAAGCCAGCGGAGAATATCACGTAAATTAAACTCCCAAGGGCCGCCATGTGACCCGATTCTAAGATCATGATGTACAAGATGGCTCAGGGACGTGACGCACTGCGTCAAGCTCTCGATTTCCTCAACGGAAGCGTCAGGATAATTTCGCCTGCAAATCATCAGCAGATCCCCAGGCGTAAACGCGTCAGCAAACACGACAGTAAAGCGATTGACAAATGAGGCAGGAAGGCCTTTTCTTCCTCCACCTTGGTGGTGTGGGTTTTGGGCAGCAAAAACAACGAAATTCGGGTGCCTTGAAAATGTTTGATCCAATTCGGGGACATAAACCTGACCCCGATGATCGAAGCAAGCATTCAGACCCTCTAGTACTGCTTGCGAGGCTAGATTCATCTCGTCAAGCAGGACCCATTCGCCGCTTTGCATGGCTCGGAGGAAAGGAGCATCCCGCCATGCGAAGTGTCCTGCTTCCATTCCTTCAACGGGAACATCAGAGCCAAAGAGGTCCGTTAAGTCTGTCTGGTCTGACAGATTGATGCGTGTCAGTGGCATGCCGACGGCCTGGGCAAGAGCCGTAACAAGAGTAGTTTTGCCCACACCAGGATTACCCTCCAGCAGGATTGGTTTTTGAAGTTGTAAAGCTCGTAAGATTTTCATGACATTTGCTTTTGTCGTAGGTGCTGGCAAGCTGTACTTCGGGTCCTGAGTCGCTTCCGTGGTTTTCTCAAGACTGAACGGACCTATACTCAAGACATTTTCGGTAATACATAGAGGATATCCCTGTGAGTACAATGATTTCATGTCGTGGACAAAGATCTTGCTGAGCTTAGTTAGACAAGTATCACGTTCGATGGGTATTTTAGCCTGTGGAATCGAAACTTTGGCTGCCGGATTAGCTCCTAGGCAATCAATGTATACCATTGCGGCACCCTGAAGCAAGGCGAAGTACTGTTCTGACCCCTTGTAAGTGTTGATAAATTGTACCCATGCAAGTAGATCACGGACAGATGTAGGAGGCGCTGCAGGATTGTAATTAGTACCATACCATGTTGCAAATGTAACCATAGAGGTGGAGAATTGCACCCAGGGAGGTGAAAGCTTAGCCCGAACGATCTCGAGCATTTCCTCGCTGTCTGAGGACTGCGGGACCCATATCTCGGTAAAGCGATTTCGGAGAGCTGGGGATAGCTCTTTTTTACCGTAATCTCCTCCGGGATTCATCGTTGCCAAGAATTGGAAGCCTTGCGATGCGATAATGAGAGCGTCGTCCGTGCCTTTTTCCGCCAAGAGTAGCTTACGGTCAGGTTCTAATACACTGTTCAAACGTTCTAATACGGAGTCGTCTGCTAGCGATATCTCGTCGAGCAGGAAATGTTGCCCATTCTGCATTGCGTGGACAAGACTACCATCTGACCATTCGAACAACGCTTTTGATCTGTCTCGTAGCTGTGCAATACGGATCTGAGTTTCAGGCGGAATCTTGTTTGGCTGACCGTCGTTGAGAGTATCGTAAGCTGCAAGTAGATCTATGAGGGATATTCTGGGTCCATATCCATGTGCAGCGAAGCTTTTCAAGACATTGGTAAGTTCCTGGGACAACTGTGCCTCAACCAGAGCCCTCTTCCGCATAGGACGCTGTGAGCCTATGAGATCCCCAGTCTCCATGTTCTGGTGAGCATTAACAGTATGAAGCTCGGTCTGCATAATCTCTGCTATGACTTGGCATATGGTCGTTTTTCCACATCCCGTATCACCAACTAGCAAAACAGGCTCATTGCTCCTCAAGGCCTGAGTGACAAGAACGAGAAGGCGTCGCATAGTTTTAGTCCAAGTCACTTCTTTTGTGGATGGCCCATCTAGATCTGTGAGATCTCTCAATTGACCAGGGTCGTAGAGTTGGTCCTCACTGACCTTAACTTTCATGACTTCTTCAATAATGAGTTTAACCGCCGAGCGTTCTTCTACATTGCGCACACGTTCAGCAAGCAGTAGGAATCCATTTATTGCAAGCTGTTCTCGATCATCTGCATCTCGTAATGCCCAACGGAAAAGATCTCGGAGAGTGGCAAAGCTGTTCTTCTGCTCAAACAGCCGGCCCTCCTGGCGAAGGATGGAAAGCTTTCTATAGACAGCGACGATTTTTGCACAGAACGAAGGCGCAATTTGGCTCCTTTCTCGCAAAATAGTCTCTAACTCATCTTCCGGAATGTCGTCGAAGTGCAACTCAAGGAATCGGTTTCTAAAGGCGCGTGAGAGGACCTTGCGCCCACCGTATATGCCTGGTGGGTTTTGTGTCGCAAACAACATGAAATTTTCATGAGGACGCACTACTTGCTGGGTCTCGGGGATCAATAATTCTCGATTGTCGTCAAGCAAGCGATTGAGAGCCTCAAGTACGTCCGTGGGCGCAAGATTCAACTCATCTAAGACAATCCAGTGACCTTCTCGCAAAGCACGCACCAGAATACCCTCTTGGTACTGAAGGTGCCCATTAGGACCCGAGACATATGTACCAAGGTACTCCTGGAGATCAGTGTGCTCGTGGTTGTTGATTCTCACGAACTTGTTGCCGGATATCTTAGCCAAGTACTCAACCATGCTAGTTTTCCCAGATGATGTGGGACCTTGAAGAAGAACAGGAAATCTACGAGTAGACGTCGCCCGCACTAGATTCAGTAAGTTCCGTTCCACAAAGGGCGTAATAATGTAATGAGGCTGTGTTTGGATAGGTACTGCTCCTTGAGCTATCCAGTAGTGCCGAAATTGAGTGTACGATTTGTTATCATCAGGGAACCGTGGCGTTTGGCGTAGAAGAGCTCGAGTGTTCTTTTGGGAGCCCAGGATATATTTATCAATCAGTGGCTGGAGTATTAGCTCCGAGTCTTTATTCAACAAGGTCAAGAAACTCATTGAAAAGCCTTCAAACAAAGCCCTGCGAAGACCGTAACTAGGTGCAATATCTATCACGTAAACCAAAGTCCGGGTAAGCGTTCTGAGGCTAAAATGTGGCTTCTGCCCTGCACCGTCTACAAGTCGATTTTCTTCGGCCAGTTTTTGTATCTCGAGGTAAAGATGGGCGATGTCAGAGGCAGCTCGTATATCTAAGTGGTTGTGAGTGCCAAGATAAGCGCTGACTACAGACTTGAGATTCTCAAGATCTTTGTCAGGAGAGTCGAGGAAGATCTCCGTGAACCTGGAGCGGAAATTCAGCGGCAGATCACGTTTGCCAATATCAGTGGCAGGATTCATGGCACCGAAGATGCGGAAGTCCTTGTGAGCATTAATAGGCTCAATGTCTCCGGTTTCGGAAAGCAGTAAAGACGGGCCGTCATCGTCTCCGTTGGTAAGAAGGTCAGCTAGACTTTCGAGTGTATCCGGTGAAGCGAGGTTTATCTCGTCTAGCAGGACCCAGTCACCATTTCTTGCAGCCTTGACAATATTGCCCTCTACAAACGAGAATGCAAAGCCCTTTGAGCCGCTCGAGAGATGCATCTGGAAAACCTGCAAATCGGAGGCAAATCTGTCCCATCTCGCTTTTAGGTTCTTGTACTTGGGAGAATCTAATTTCCTCTTCTTCGCGCGTGGCTCTTGCGTGTTCTGCTCAACAGAGAGAGTATCTGGACCAAAACTCTTCTCGAACATCCCCAAGGCTTCTTGCCAAAGTTTCGAGACCTGGGCCCAACGTCCTCTACTTAGAGCCTTTCCAATGGTCTCAATATATCGCTGGTTTCTTTTTGTGGAGAAGGTAATCTCAAAGAGATCATCGAACTCTTCCTTCATAGGTGTAGCAAGAGTCCGAATATTTACGGGCTTGTAGCCACCGAGTAAATCTCCGGCCTCGCTCTGCTGCGATAGATTGACTACAGTCAATGAATGGCCTAGTGCATGTGCAAGCTGCTGGATGACAGTCGTTTTACCTGTACCGGTCTCTCCAACCAACAAGCATGGCTCGGCCATTGTGACTGCGACAGCCACGGATTCGAGAATACGAAGGACTTGGCTAGTCATAGCAAAAGGTTGACATGATGCCGACTTGTTAGATAGCTTGGCTTGTCGAGCGCGTTTAGTTTTTGAAATAGTAGTGCGACCAACACGCAGTGTGGAATCGCTTTGCGAGTGCTCAGGCTTTCTTGCATCAAGGCAATACCGAACCCGTTCACTAGACATATGCAATTCTTGTGCTATGCCGCTTACCAACTCAGACTTTGTAGGACCACAAGGAAGCATACCCGCAAAACAATCCATTGCTTCGAGAAAGATGCTTTCGTTTGTTGTCTCCGAAATAGGTTCGCTACTAGTTTTGATACCGGATTTCAACAAAAGGTCTTCAAGCCTTCCACACCACCGGAAAAGATCCTGCGGCCCTTGTGGACGACCGACTTTGAGAGATGCCTTTGGACCATTGACACCGTTGCGACCGAGGTCCCGAACACCGGTGTATACTCTCATGAGCTTTGGAACATATGCATCAAGGATCGGATATCTGCTACGTATTATCCCCCCGAGCTCCTCGTCTAATTGCATCTTCAAAGGGACCTGTAACCAATGCCGGAGCCCGATCATGTTCACCGCTGGGTTGATTTCTTCTTTCCTGACATTCAATGTTGAGCGGATAGTGCCGATGAGTTTGAATCCAGGAGCAGCACGAATTGTCTCACCCCAGTCTGGGATTAGTAGTTCTCCTCGTTCAAGCAGCGGTAACAAGGTGCTGACGATATCTGTGGGTGCGCGATCCAGGTCTTCGATTACCACCCATCGACCTTCCATGACTGCAGTGGTCAGAACTCCGGGTTTCCAACTGAAAGATCCAGGTGTATTTGCACTAGTGTACATGCCAATAAGCATCTTTGCATCGGTCTGCTCGTTTAGGTGTAAAGTCACCATAGAGGAGGTTTTCCCCAGCTCTCTTGCCAGGCCCCTGATCAAAGAAGTCTTACCTGCACCGGAGAAGCCTGTTATCAACAAGGGCTTAGTCTGGTTGATAGACTTTGCCAATAAGCGCATGTTCTGGCTCGTGGTTTTCGTCATGATGAGAGAAGAGTGCCTTATAGAATCACCTGTTAAGTGAGGCACTAAAACTTCGCTGAGACATGCAGTAGCTTTCGATAGATCGGAAAGTGTTATAAACCTTTGAGTTGTAGAAGTGTCCTTCCTCATCTGCGAACTTTGAAAGCTCACGATGTCTTTTTGAAGGTCTTTGATCCTTTTCTCTTCCCACAAGCTAAAGAATGAATAATCTATTACCTTATCCTCCCATATGCCGTTAATCTCCTCCTTACCCACGTAAGTTTCCATCATGCCCATCAAAGCCGCATCAGACGCATGAAGATATTGACATAATATTCGGACGGCTAAATATCGAATAGGTCGGTTCGGGTGCTTTAGCAACAGCTGTAATTGTGCTGGCGAAATGTAAGAACCAAAAGCATGATTGTCAAACATCATGAGGCGACAAAGCGCCAAAAGAAGGTCATGTAAAGACTGTTCCGATAGGTTCAACAGTCCGGTCAGTGCCCGAGACGTGAGGCCCACCAAATCTCCAGTTCCTTTTCTGCATAAGAGCTCTTTGGCGTACACTATCAAGTGAGGAGCAAGTGGGAGTACTCGCGCAAGAGCGGCTAAAATAGCCAGTGATTGTATGATCAGACTCTTCTCTTCCAACCATCGGCTGCAAAGTTCCACGAAGAGCGCCTCATGGGTGACGAAGATTAGTGATGTACATTTAGGATCTAAAGCCAGTCTTGAAAGTGCATCAAGATACTGGGTACTAGAACCCTTCTGCAGGGCCTGAATCACTTCATCTGGAAATTTATGTAAGACCTGTAGGTTTGACAGCAGCTGAGCTGCCTGCCATGATATGTCCATGATCAAGTATGACGATATCTCCTACTCCCATAAGAACAGGGATGCATATTGAAATTTGTCGATTTTCTTCAAATGGAGATTATCGGCAGAAAACTTTTAGGCGAGTTTGGCGCGGTACGGAGGCCTGAATCAATCGATCGCGCTACCAAACTGCGCGTCTTCAGAAAATAATTGTTATCAATACTTATTACCTCCACCCTCCCATCGCTTTCTACCACAGATACGAGGATGTCTCTCTCAATACCCAACGCGCCCAATAGTGGGCTGTTTAAACAAGGCTACCAAAAGTAATTTACTATTTCCACACCATTTCATAAGCAAAGACTAATCTCTTTTCCAGCTACGAATCCGAAGATGGCGCGGTCCTACGTAACATCGAAGCTTGCAGAGCCATTGCCCAAACAGTTCAAACATCCCTAGGTCCTTATGGACGAAATAAAATTGTCATCAATCACCTGCAGAAAATGATTCTTACCTCAGACGCTGCAACTATCCTAAGAGAATTAGATGTCGTACATCCGGCAGCGAAGCTAATAGTAATGGCGAGCCAGCAGCAGGAGGCTGAAATAGGGGATGCTACAAACATGGTTATTGTATTGGCAGGGGAGATGCTGAAGAAAGCCGAAGAGCTGTTAAGAATGGGGCTGAAGGTTAGCGATGTTATACAAGGCTACGAGAGAGCACAGATAGAAGCGTTACGGTGCTTAGACGGTACGCTGGGGCCTCATGTCACTGTGGGAAAGAGACACGGTAAGGCTAAATACTGATGGGTGCACAGAACTCGTGGTAGACCAAGTCAAAGACATAAGATCTCACACCGAATTGGCCAAGGCCATCCGCACCGTTGTCGCCTCCAAACAATCCGGCAGCGAGGACTTTCTCGCCAGCATGGTCGCCGAAGGCGTCCTCGTCGTTCTGCCTAAAAGCCCTCAAAACTTCAACGTCGACAACATCCGCGTTGTCAAGATCATGGGAGGCTCCCTCGAACAATCCAAAGTCGTCAAAGGCATGGTCTTTGGCCGGGAACCAGATAGTTCTATAAAAAGCGCCAAAAATGCAAAAGTCGGCGTTTTCTCCTGCCCCATCGACACCTCCCAGACCGAGACCAAAGGAACAGTCCTCCTGCACAACGCAAAAGAAATGCTCGACTTCACCACAGGAGAGGAGAATCAACTTGAGCGCGCAATTAAAGAACTCCACGACTCGGGACTGCGTGTAATCGTCGCCGGCTCCACAGTCGGCGAACTAGCAATGCACTACCTTAACCGCTTCTCCATTCTCCTCATCAAAGTCCTCTCTAAATTCGAGCTCCGCCGCCTCTGCCGCGTTGTCGGCGCCACCCCGCTCGCCCGCCTGGGCGCCCCCATGCCCGACGAAATGGGCCACGTCGACATTGTCGAAACCCTTGAGATCGGCGGCGACCGCGTCACAGTCTTCAGGCAGGAAAATGACGCCACCCGGACCGCGACCCTGGTCATCCGCGGGGCCACCCAAAACCACCTCGACGACATCGAGCGCGCCATTGACGACGGTGTCAATGTCGTCAAAGCCATCACCAGAGACGCAAAACTCGTTCCCGGTGCGGGAGCGACGGAAATGCAACTTATCGAGCGCATATCCGCCTTTGGCGAGAAGACGCCCGATCTCACGCAATACGCCATCAAAAAATACGCCGAGGCCTTTGAAGTGATTCCCCGCACCCTCGCCGAATCCGCCGGCTTGGACGCCACGGAAGTCCTCGCGCGTCTGTACGCCTCCCACCACAAATCCGCCTCGTCTTCGGCAAAAAACCCCCACCCGGCCTCTTCCTCACCTTCCTCACCCTCCTCATCCTCATCATCCTCCTCCAGCTCCTCCTCCGACGAAGACGAAGAAGATTGGACCCTCGGCGTCGACATCGAAAACGAAGACGGCACCGGCACGCTCGACGCCAAGGACGAAGGCATCCTAGACCTACTCGTTTCGAAACAGTGGGCCATACGGCTGGCGACGGAGGCGGTGCGCACGGTCTTGAGCGTCGATCAGATTATTGTGGCGAGGCAGGCTGGCGGGCCGAAGCCGCCCGGGGGGCAGCAGGGGGCTGGGTGGGATGAGGATTGATTTATTGGTTGATTGATACCTAGGTACGGCAATTGAAGGCAGTTGAACAGTACCTCTGCTGCGTTGAAAGTTTTGCTTACAGTATTTGAGACGAGGGAAGTGAAAGCTAAACCGTCATCCGGACTAAACCCCATCTCCCCGTCCTTACCAACTAACCGCCCCCTTTGCAAAAGTCCCACTAACCTCCCCTTCATAACTAACGAAATTCTACCATACCCACCCTACACACCCTCCACACCTCCCCCGTCACCACCTCCCACCCACATCCCCCTCTCCACCATTCCGCTCGCCATACAAACCCACCACACACCAACACATCCTCCCCATTCCCATTCAAATCCACTCTCAACTCTCAACTACACAAACAAAACAACAAAGAAAACCCCTCGGAGTCTC
>JAABUO010002101.1_pt1 | contig 24733 bp, 29 predicted proteins | sample 5559291 | NCBI WGS metagenome assembly JAABUO01 (sample SAMN10711878, study PRJNA513372) | rock metagenome | isolation source: Antarctica rocks | place: Antarctica: Victoria Land, Finger Mt sud
TTATGAGCTGGAAAGCGTAATCATTATCATTCTTTTACAGTACAGCACACTGCAATGCATTTCGTACTGCATGTCTTGCATCTACCACCAGAAGGTCCTTGTCTGCATTGTATCTTGTCACAGCCTTCTTCAAGCTGCCAAGGTCAACACAGTTCCTGCTGATGAAGGCACTGGACATGAAACTGACATGTATGCAGGATCATCAAGATGACAAGGTGATTGTATATTTCTTAACATGCGCTTCAGTGGACTTCTTCCATTCTGCCCTCACACAGCTGCCAGACATGAAGGCAGCTCAGCTCTTTGCTCTGCATGGCAAGATGAAGCAAGCTGCCCGTGAAGCAGTGATGTCATCGTACACTGGTAGCCCAGCAGGTATGACCAATACTAGTGCAGTTCACAGGATGTATAATATCCTCACTCTGCCTGACCGGCTATTGCATGCAAGCAACAATGTATGTACAGCTGTTGTGCTGTGCATATTGTTGGCTGCTGCTTATGGCCAGTCATTTTTCCCCCCCCGTTTTATACCTGTCAGTTTGCATCTGTTTTGGCAACATCACAGGTGCAATGTAAACAAACTTGAGCAGTTGCTCATGGACATGCGGTGATATTGGTCTGCCATCTTTCAGTGTGATTGGACACAGTTCATCACTGTCTTCCTTCGTCATTGCATCAGATTGATGTTGTGCTGTGCATTTTGCAGGCTGTCTCTTCTGTACAGATGTGGCTGCAAGGGGTCTGGACATCCCCGGGGTCAGCTGGATAGTGCAGTATGACCCCCCTCAGGACCCCTCCACCTTTGTGCACAGGGTGGGGAGGACAGCTCGCATGGGCCGCAGTGGCAATGCCCTGGTGATGCTGCTGCCCCACGAAGAGCCCTACGTGGATTTTCTCAGACTGCGCAAGGTAGTCAGCGTGTCAAGATTCTTGTCTTCTTCTCTTTGTTGTTGTTCTTCTTCTTCTTGCTCTCCTCCTTCTTCCTGTTCTTGCACTTATTGTGTTGGTGCTGCTGCTATGTCATTCTTGCCATTAGGGGTTCCAAATGTCAGCATGAGACTGAGCTGAGTGCACATGATCCAGCCCTTGCCCTTTGCACACATATGAAAGAAGAACTGGTGGCAATACTGAGACAGCAGCAGCACACTGTATTTGCAACCTGATGATGATGATGACGGTCATCATTGCTGATTTTGATCAATACCAAGCAGAAACTTTGCTCTGTTTTGAATCCAAAAACGTCCATATTTTAACTGAAACGCCCATCCTACAGTGGCAATTCAAAGTCAAAGATGCCAGGGGACAGTAAAAATGTGTGTTTCTTTATTGTGGAGATAGTTCCAGGTACAACCATGATATGCGTGTGCAACAGGTGTGCAGCCGTAACAGCAAGCAACCATTCAACCTACTGCTTTCTGCAGGTGCCAATGAAGGAGCAAGCGCTAGCAGACTGCAAGGACACTGTCCACCAGGTGCTCAGAAAGCTGTCAGAGCAGGACCGAGACATTATGGAGAAAGGAATCAAAGCCTTTGTCTCTTTTGTGCGCGCCTACAAAGAGCATCAGTGTAAGTTCATCTTCCGGCTGGCAGACTTGGACCTAGCACAGCTGGCAACAGCACTGGGCTTGTTGAGATTGCCCAAGATGCCAGAGATGCGCAAGACCAAGCAGCGGCTAGAAGGCTTCACACCCTCTGCAATGGATCCTAATGATGTCAAGGTCAGCTTCCTTCACACTTTCATCCCATCTCTGAGCTGCTGCCTGAGGAGGCATTTGCCATGATTGCTGAAGGACTAAAACTCCTTTCACCTCACCTCTCCTCCCCTTGCCCCCTCCCCTCCTTTTTGTATGCTATTGATGTGTATGTATATGCTACCTGCATACACTACAGACACAAGTGTACTTTGTTGCTTATGTACACTACTGATCTAGTATTTTCATGATGCCTACATGCATTCATGCTGCATGCTCACAGTGCATGCTGCATGTTGCAGTTCAAGGACAAAGCAAGGCAGAAGCAGCGGCAGCAGACCCTGAAGCTTCAGATGAGTCAGGAAAAGCCATCAAGTGCCAAAGCACAGAACAGAAACAAGTTCAAGGCCGCGGTGGTGCAGCCTGTGAAGAAAGCGCCTGCTGCTAAACGGCGGCTGCTGGAAAAGCAGGAAGACGATGCATCCTTGGTAGAAGACTACAGGCAGCTGAAGAAGCTGAAGAATGGACGCATATCGCAGGTATGATGCAAGTGTTACATTCTTGTGAGCATGTGCTTGCAAGTTGGATGCACCATTTCACCAACGAGAAGCCACAGAGGCTCATCAGCATAGAATTTGCTGAGGGTTTTTTCTTTTCTTGTATTCTTGCAGGTGGTGTTCTGCAGAGTAGCTGCATCTTGCTCCTGCAGTATGTAAGTCCTAATGGCAACGAGTGCTGATAGCAACATCATGAGGCTTGTCACCTGAAACATCTTTCACTCATGGCACATCTGCAAAGACAGCAGCACAGTCTGCTTGTATTTCCCTTCAAAATTGCTCTTGCAGCTGCCTGATATCTTTCCTCCTTCTGTCTGGGTGTTTAAAAATGTTTGATAGCTCCTAATGTGCTACCGCCACTATGAACCAATCTGTGTGGTGCTTGTGCAGCATCAGTTCAACCAGCACTTGGGCATTTCCAGTGACAGTGAGGCAGACAACTGAGGGGACAGCCCTCTGCAGGCGGTCCATACCCTTACTTTGCCATCCAGACAAGGTATTGCACCATTGTCAAGCATTACACAAGGGTGGATAGCCAAAGTTGTTGGCAGCCCATCAAGGCATGTGGTCGCACTTTTGTTGGCGGTAGGCATCATCAGAGCAGCATTTGAGACAAGGCCTTTGAAAACCTGACATTATATGCTGGCAACACGTGTGTTGCACTGCAACAGGAGGTGTGATAGCTATTGTTCACCTTTGTGTGTATATTGCAGGCTTGTCATGGACTATGGGGCCATGTACAAGTCCATGCATTTGCAGCCAACCATAATGAGTACTATACATGCCAGAGGTGGGACAGATCAATTGTGAGACAAGCTGGCTTTGCTGGTGGTAAAGCTGTGAGGTTGAGACTGATAGCTGGTGATCATGGCTGAATAAGGCAAGAGCAGGCACCTTGAGACGTCAGCTAACTGGGGCTGTTTTGAACATTAAAGTAGGCAGCGCCACATATATATGGTCCGCTACTGACTGTTGTGAGTGCTTTTGACTTCCAGCATATAGAGCTGCGGCCTCAGCACCTTGTTGACTGGACTTGTTCAACTTCGGATTACAGGCTGAGCACATTGGCGCACTGGCTTTGAAGCAAGATATACGTCTACCTATTTGATATAGTGACGATATTATGAGCACTGCGCTGACCTGTAAAAGCAGACATATGTGGACTTGTGCACCAGTTGTGCCAGTGTGTGTAATGGTGTCCTGAGGCTATAGACACGCTGCGGCGTACGAGCGACATCACCACGCAACTATACTTTGTTTGACCCTGACGTAGCTGGGCCAGGTAACTGACAGCAGTCAAAGGATTGACGCCAAGCCACTGACAGCATCTTGGACTGCGTCGATGGTTTGGCGGCTGTCAGTGGCTTAGCGAAATCGCCCAACAGGCAGTATCCAAGCAGCCGTCTTCCGCCCAGTCACTTTCTCACCAGTCTCGATTGGATCCAAAATAGTCCTTGGCCCAGTCAAAAGGGATCTTGACTGTAGCTAGCCTTGCACAAGATGAGGTTGAAGTGAAGACGCAAATGTCGCATGGCGTCTGCATACGGAACGGTCAACAGGTCACATTGATCATTTAAACACAGACCAGCATTGTCTCTGAAAACAAGTCGCATGCTAACAAGTAGATCCGCCGCGCGTTGAATAAGTCAAAGGTGTCAAGGTGTATGTAGTGATCATGACCGTTTCCAACGCTGTGTCTGTACGCGGGTACCAGCTGAAAAAGGTTGGAAGGCGCTCGGCGCGACTTGCCGGGACAGTTTCGGGACTCAGCATGTGCGCGCTTGGTAGTTATGCACCTGCAGACGTCACAAGCGCCCAAGAGGAAGCAGTCCCGCCCTCGTCAGCACCGTGTGCTGTAGCTTTTGCATACACGGAGCCTCAGCAGAACGTGCATCAAACTATGCTCGCGCCGCACGACCAAGACAGCGCGCGTCACTTATCAGATGCAAGCACCGTGCCCGTAGCTGGCGGACGGACCAAGGACTACTGTGACTGGTGGCGTGAGCAGGTTCTGGAGCAAAATGATCTCAGCTTGTTCAACGTACGCTTGGTAGGGGACGCCAGCAGTCCACAGCTCTTTACTACGATGGCGCACAACGATCTGGCATACTGTAGGTATGCATGCTCATGGAACCATCTGGTCGGGCGATTGCATTCTCATAATACTCTTGTCTGATCTCTCTGCAAAACATAAGGCTTGAGCACCTTTTATCTGCAGCAAGTGGGGCCACAACAGGGTAATGGAACATAAGGCAGTTACGGGACCCTTGATTTTGACAATGCCTGTGCTTACACAACCAGAAATTGTGGAAGAGGCTGTCGCTGGCGTACTCAGTGGTCAGATCAGCCTGTCACTGTCCAACGTGGAAGCTGTTCTTGTCCTTGCCAATGCTGCAGGGGTGAGTCGGCTGCTTTGTTGATACAGCTCCAAAAGCATGGCATTTGCACTTGTCTTTGCACTGTTTGATTACCAGCTGAGGCTCTGATCAAAATTCTCTTTTGATGTAGTTTGTTTCCTTGGAGACCGCCTGCGTAGACTATCTCTGTGTACAAGCGCAGCAGATGACAGCTCATGGCCTGAGCTGTCTTGCAAAGCTGGCAGATCATCTTGGGCTTTCATCTCTTCTTGCTGCGGCTGCTGAAGCTCTCATCAAGCTGCCATGGCACAAGAACACGGGACAGCTGAATAGCCTTGTGCTGACTTCAGTGTATAAGGCAGACACAGCCAAGCGTTACAAGCTACTGCATCATCCGCAGCGTGGAGCATACACTGAGCTGCAGATTCTGGAATTGTCCCACGCATCTATAGACAGTCCTGGGAGCACTTGTGCCTCTGCAATTGATCTAGAAAGCCTGCAACCAAATGAGCTTCATGCCCTCCTTGGTATACTTGTCGACAATCCAGGGAGCTCAGATGCACTTCTCCGTTCAGCATTAAAGCAATATCGTGTACCTGAGGCTTTGCGATCAAAGCTTGACTGGTCAAAACCTGTCAGAATCATCAATGACATTGTGCTTCCAGAGCAAGGGGAAGCCTGCGACACTGTGCAAAAGGTTCCTCTTCCTGAGTGTGATCTCACGCTGTGCATCATGCACAAACTCAAAGAAGGTATGGCTACACCAAGTTCCTGCTGTTCTGCATGACCCAACTTCCCGTGTATCAATGCTCAGCGTGAGTCTCGCCCTTGATGGCTTCAAATGTGATCATTCCAGATGTGCTTTTGCCTTGCAGGTCAAACATTGGATGTTGTCTCCTTGTGGCCTTCCAATACAGAAGCTGCCCTTGGGGACTTTTTGCATACGTTCACGATCTTCTCTGTGTTCACATCTGCACCATATGTCAGATTATGCTACAAGTCTAATGGCAACCACACCAAAGCAGGGAAAGGTGCAGGGGTCGCCAACTATTTTGGTGACTTGAGAAGCAGGTATCCAGTAAACTACACTGGGCCATTCACAGTTGGAGTGTGCTGGCAGGAGCCCCTTACCATGTGAATAGTCTCTATACCATGTTCTGAACCGTATCCTGGCTACCCTGAGATCCCCACCTGTTTCAACATACATCCCTAGCTTGCTGCTGAGTTGTACTCTGTCTTGTAGAAGTGCAGGGACTGAACATGTATATTCAGCAAGTAGTTGGCAGTGGCTGCATATTGTGCTGCATACGTGGTCCTTCAGCTTGATTCTTGCTCTGCTGTTTTTGTCAATGGCCATGTACTTCATCAGGGCTCATTGCACTCACCTGAGCGGACGTTCGTCAGCTTCACTTTGATCGTTTTATCAGTTGCAGCTCGGAACATGCGACAAGCCTGCCCTTTCGCATGCATGGCTGTGAGTTCCACAGGTTATGATTAACTTCTCAAACTTTCACTGGCCAGCAAGCTTGATGAGCTCGAGTTGAAGGAAGCAGTGCATGTAAGAAAGAGTGAATAACTTTGTTTCTGCAAAAAAACACTGTTGGCAGGGTGTGTAGTTCTTTCACAATACCGTGTAAACATGTGCCAGAATTGAAATCTTCATGGCCAAATTCTCAAAGACACTGTGTATGGAAAAAGAAATCTTAGCATTTGTGTCGAATTAAACTCGACAAAGTGACATGTCAAGTTGCTTAGCCAGGCTGACCTGTTGCAAGTGTGTTTCCGAGTCAGATCATCTTCTGCAAGGGACTGGGTAAGGGTACCCTGCAGCATGTGGTGAGTGCATGCTGAGTTGTTATCTGCAATGAAGCGCGCCTATAAGCTGTGCTCCATGATGACCTGCGTTAGGACATGATGACCTGCGTTAGGTACTCATGACAAGAGGAGATGAAACGGCAAGTTAAAAAATTTGCTGTACTCGCACGGTGCAGAAAGGAAGAGATCTGGCAACAGCACATCCAAACTATTGTTGCTGATGGCTTTTTCACTTTCTGATTGTCCGCAGTCACGTCATGGCTCGCTCGAAGCAACCTGCGCGAAAAAGAACGAGTTATGCACAGTTCTTGGGATTATTGCCTCGACCCGGAGTTACGAAGAGTTATGGGCAATCCGACAGCAGCAGTGAAGACCGCACAGGGCCAAATAGTATTCATAGTATTGACACAGCATGCGAAAATTGTCGCGGTGGCTTTGATTTTAGCAAGGAACAGGCTGTGCACTCACCCTTTCTGCCAACGAGCGGTGCAGAAATTGGCACAGATGGCTGTTCAACAGTTTCTGTTGACAGCGGTAGGGCAACCACGCTTTTGGCGTCGTGGCATCACCACATGCAGATGCCGGGAGTGTTTGCTGCTCACCTGGTTGGGGATGCAAGCAACCCTGACTTGTATGTGCCACTGACGTCCAGCGATTTGGCCTCGTGCAGGTGTCAAACTGCTGCTGATTCCAACACTGCAGTTCTCCATGCTGCCATCATGCCACTGCTGACACAGGTGCAATTTGCAGTGAGTGGGGTCAAAACAGGGTTGAACAGCACAAGGACACGACACAGCCACTCCAGCTGATCATGCCAGTCTATACAACACATGACTTTGTATTGCAAGCTTTTGTTGGTATACTTGGTGGACAGATCAAGTTGTCGCTTTGCGATGTGGAGCCTATCCTGGTGCTTGCCAACTCCATCAGGGTGAGTCATGCGCCCTTCCTGTTCAGACAACCTATGTGAAATCACACAATCGCCATCTGACAACAATCTTTGCAGTCACTTGCACCATAGAGACTTGTCTGTGCTGGGCTGCATGGTCTCATACCAACGCTGTGCCAACGCAACATGAATTCAGGGCAATATACACTTGTACATGCAGTTATATATTATTTGCTCCACAATCCTTGAAATACGGTACTGAATTTAAACAATGTCATTTTAAGATATTGGCTGTTTTTAGTGTGATCCCAATCAGGTCAATACAAGTTTTATCAAGACCTGCATCATCTAATTAAATGGGGTGGGCAACCGCTATTTTGAACTACCTGACACATTGAGCTCTGTATGTCACAGTAAACAGCAGCTGTGATGGAACATGTCCCAGTGCAGCTTTTGTGGTCTGTGATTGGCTTGGTTGTGAAGTTGCATGTCAATTGCAATGGTTTTTGGAGATATTGCAGGTGACATTGTTTATAGTATGAATTGCTCACCCAGGTATAAATTTATATGAGTAATTATGCAAATAAAATTTGAGGTCAAAGGTCGTATGTGATTTATTGGAAGGGCATGACTTTACACGAAATCCAACCTTCTCGAAACTCACAAGCCACTCATTTAAACATGATGCGTGTTTTGGCAAAAGGTGTGTGAAGTTGAGTTATGCATTGCTGCTGCAGGTAGAGTGTTTGGAGAAAGCATGTGTGCAGTATCTCTGCAATCAAGCTGGTCACATGTCAAGTCAGATGCTGGTGTGCCTTGCAAGGCTTGGAGACCACCTGGGCTTGTCAACCTTAGTCACGGCCGCAGCTGAACACATTGTGCAACTGCCATGGCAGCTTAATACGCTTGCCTTAGCAGCTGTTTTACAGACTTCTTTCTACAAGCACAGGCAGGACAAGTGCTCTGAGCTTCTGCACCACGCTCAGCGAGGTGCATACTCCGAGCTGCAAGTGCTGCAGCTCCTTGAGAGCATGAGCTGTGAGGAAGCTGACATTGCTGCCATTGTGCAAGTTGACATCTTGCAACCAGCAGAGCTGCAGATCTTGCTGGCCATTCTTGTGAATGCTGAACACAGCACACCAGGCAAATTGCTGCACAAGGCAGTACAACAGCATGTGAGATGCGGGCACATGTACGCTCAGATACTTACGGAAGAAAAAGAAAATGCAATGGATGCCAAGCAGGCCAACAGCCCAACCAGATGCATACCAAACATCATCTTCGTTAGTGAGCATGATGGCTTTCGGTTTGATGTGGGGTCAAGAAATGATCCCAGGCACATCCCAAAATCCCAGCTGCAAGTGTGGGTGAAGTCAAACAACATAAATGGTAAGACGCCATATGTCTGCATGTGTCTGTGTCTGTACCAGTGTGCCTGTGACAAAGCAACCCTTCTTGACTAAAAGTCTGGCCATTCATGTCTGTGCGCAATGCCATGCATACAAGGAGGCATTGATTTGAATCAGCATGAGTTACAGGCATGTTGCATGACACTTTGATACAATGCTGCAGGAGTTATCAAGAATGGCATCTACTTTCACTCTTCTGACATGTCGCAGCCTTTTGCACAGACAGTGCAGAGCTTTGCTGTGTTCAGTATGCACACCAGCGCACCGTACATCAGAGGCATTAGGGCGTCAGATCACTCTGAGTTTGAACATGCCAACAGCCGGACTTGGGTTGGCTATGATAACTACTTGGACGAGCTAAGAAATGTGCACTCAGCTGCATACAAAGGCCCCTTCACCATTGGATTTTGGTGGCAAGAACACACAGCTGCAGCATCACTATCTGATCCAGAACCGACACTGATACTTGAAGGTGATGCTTGAATCAGATGCTGATGCTGCCTAGACCAGCCATTTTGTTGCAATGTCCAGTATCAAGTACGGACCCTGACATTGTGCAGATCCTGCTGCAGAGCTTGGACACACCTGTCATGTGTGCAACAAAACGAAAGGGACCATTGTCCTTAGATCTTGATGCCACATCTCCCAAAAATTGACCCTGACTTAGGTGTTGCTTTTTAAACTTTTTGCCAGCATTTAGCTGTTTTGGTGTGTGGACCGTTGAGACCAGAGTTGGAAAAAGGCTTGAGAACTTGTGTAGGACTGAATTTTTCAGACAGGCTGTTTAAGTGTTATGTTGTGTGTTACTGAGCTGTTCAAGTGGACGCCTAGTCTAGTTGTGTGTTTGCTGGGAAGACTGCAATTGTGTTGAACAGGGTCGATGCCAGCATGTGTGTACATGTGTTCCCGTTTCTAGTTGACAGTCAGCACTAGCCAAGCCAAGTCAAGCAAGGCTACGTCAATAATTTGCTGGGACTTTGGTTGAATCAAAGCTCTTTGTTGCAAGATTGACTGTAGCTTAGCAATGGTCGACTCTTGAGTCAGTAAAGGATATGCAGCAGAGGGCGTCTGCAACAACTCCAAGTCAGTTATAGTTGTACAATGTCATCGTTCCCATAGGTGACCTAGCAGCATTTACAGCTCATCCTACAGCTGGGAGATGACACCAAGGCTGGCTCTGCAGCAGAGTTTAGGCACCTGTAATGTCTGCAACAGATGCAGTGCCAACTGCAACCGCCGATTTTCACACAGGTGACTTGGCTGCATTTTCAGCTCATCCTGCAGCTGGGAGATGACACACCGGCTGGCTTTGCAGCAAATTCGAGGTTGCTTGACAAAGTTGCAAGGCACCTCACGCTCTCATCATCATTAGAAATGCAGTCTGCCTTCACAAAAGTTTTTTGTGCAGCAATCTGCTGACAGCAAACTGTGCGCTAGTTCGATACAACCAGCACTCAACAACATTACAAGCAAATTCTCATGTAAAATAGATAAATATGCAGCGATGAATGTGCCACAGATGACTGACCAAAAGACAGCAGCTTGTGTAATTCCAAACAAGCTCTGGTCTATCAGCCTTTCTGAAGTCTCAACGTCTGTGGCCTGCAAAGCTTAGCAACTAATGGGGCTTGTCTGACGTCTATAAAGCTGCTGCTGACATCCCTCATGAGCCTTCATGCATGTGGGCGAACAATATGCTGCTGCAATTGCAAATCTTGATGTGCTTGGACCTTCTCACCTGTCCAAGCACAACTCTCTGAAGAGGAACAAGCTTTTGCACAATTCTGTTCCAGGTCCCTGCACAAACCGGTCACAAAGCAGTACCTGCAAGATGTATAGCAGCGCATAAGTTGTATGCAAATGAGGGTGAAGTTGCAGCTGTGTTGACATCAAGGCTGTGCAAGCCCCATCAACTCAGACACTGCTTAACATGCTGACAAGTGAGATTTGTACAAGGCATGCGTGCTCCAAACTGCCTTCTGTAGACAGCAGTGCAGCATCATGTGGCAGCAGATTTGCGCAGCTGGACTTCAAAGTTAGAGAGGTAGTCAAAGCAAAAGAGGGAGGACACGTCCTGCAAAACATCATGCCTGCAGTTGCCATGGGCATTTGCTTGGTACTGCCAGCCTTGGCACAAATTGATAACATACTTGGGATCTGTTTGTTCCTCACCATTGCCCCCTACATGAGGATCGTGCAAATGCTCTTAAGCAGCTGCTGCAACTGGTCTCATTTTGGGGATTTAGTGTGAATACATCCTGCCAGTTGCAAATGGGCCTTTGCTTTTGGCATCTGGTTGCAAGATCAAGGTAATCAAGCAGCAAGCGCTAGCAGAGCTTGAGTCTTTCGGGTGACACAGCACTGTTGTGCGGAGTATTTCTGCTGCAACATAATGTGGGCCACATATCAACTGTGATGAATCGTCATCTGAGTCATTGAGCCCTTGAGCCCGTTATAACTAATTACTCAGTAGTCTCAGAAGCTATAGCAAGCTTGTAGCCTTTGTGGCACACACGGAAATGCCTACTTTGCAGATCGTGTTTGCATGGCTTGATAAGATGTGTGGCTTCAAATATTTCAATGCTTACAAGTCTTGGATCTGGAAATTCCAGACTGGAATGATACGATTTGTGCATCACTGTTTTGAGACTGATTGCACAAAGACGCGCAGCCTAACACAACCTTTGCTTGACTGCATCCTGTATCTGACACAATATCTCTATGATCCAGGCACTTTACCAAGCTCTGCAAATCAGTGTATCCTTGCGAAAGTGTATCTGAGATCCAATCTATCAAGGAAAGACGTGCATCATATTGCATTTCATCTCAAACTCAATGGATGAAACGCTTGGAGCGTTCAGTTGCACCAACGCCCCGTCTGTACCAATTCATCCATATTGTGCGATGAAAAGGCCTGCTCCATGGTCGCTCGAACAGCCCGTCACGTCCAGGCCCTCCATTGAATTGGACGATGGGTCCCGGGCTGACAGAACAAGTAGTGAGACCGTGCCCACAAGCAGATCCGAGAGCAAAGAAGTGTTGCAGAGTGTGCACGTGCCGCTATTGGCCGAATGCAACCAAGTAGGGCTGTGTTTCGCTCTGAAAGAGGCAAACGTGCCTGTTGCGAGTGGCTGGACGCCAGCCTATTTGAGTTGGTGGCAAGAGCAAGTTCGTGATCAACAAATACCCGACTTCTTTGCTGTACGGCTCATCGGTGACGCTGACAGACCTGGCTTGTTCTCTCCATTCGGCTTGGATCATTTGGCCTTTTGCAGGTATGTCAAATCACAGTCTGGTTAGCAAAGTTCTGCTGCTTGGAAGCCATTTAGGGTCTAGAGCATTATTGACTCTCCTTCTACACAACTGCATGTGTGCCTGCAGTAAATGGGGTCACAACAGAGTGGCACAGCATATAGGAAGGGAGCAAGTGCTCTCTTTGACCTTGCCAGTGGAGACAGACCCAGATATTGTGTGTCAGGCAGTTTCTGGCTTGCTTGGAGGTTTCGTCAAGCTTTCGGCATCAAATGTGGAGGCTCTGCTGGTCCTGGCCAATTCTGTTGGGGTATGCCCGGCCTCACCAACTAAATACAACCTTTTCAGGTCGAATCACAAGGTGTTGACTCACACACATCTGTTTGTGTGCTGCAGTTTGAAGCCCTGGAAACGACATGTGTCAGCTACTTGTGCTCTGGAACATACAACATGACAGGCGAGGCACTGTGTTGCCTGGCAAGGCTTGGTGACCACCTGGGACTTCCAACGCTGTATGACACAGCTGCTGAACACCTTGTTCAAAAGCCCTGGGAAGAGAACATGATGTCTTTGGGCAATTTGCTTGAAGTGCCGATTTTCAGACAGAACACTGTCAAAGTACGTGAGCTGCTGCATCATGCCAAGCGCGGTGCGCTGTCAGAGTTACAAGTCCTGGAGCTGTCTGAATCCTGCGGCATGACAGAGGCAGACATTGCTGATGTCTTGGATGTGAATACAATGCAACCTGCTGAGCTGCATGTACTTCTTGAGATCCTCAGTGATGAAAGGCGCACCTCGCTGCTGCTATTGCGCAAGGCAGTGTCGCAGCATGTGAACCCTACAGTGCAAAATACAGTTCGCACCGACGGATCACACAATCAGATCATGCGTGGTATCAGGATGCCATGTCAAGATGATGAGGATCGTTTCACTGCTGTTCCCAACTCTCGGTTTAAGCTACTCGTTCAAAATTCAAGCAAAGGTGATTTCCTGCTCATTTCGGTGCTGAAACAGACTTTTACAAGAATGGCATTGCACCTATAGCACTGTTGCCTGGTGTAGAAGTCTTATGTATGAGCCAGCTGATGATGCTGGTTTGTAAAGAGTGCCTTTTCTTGCAGGCGCCGGCGTAGGCATCTATTTCGTGCCTACTGCTACGCAAAGGCTCCCTGACCTAGCACAGACCTTCACGATCTTTACTCTACATACATCTGTCCCTTATGTCAGAGAATGTCACACGCTTCATTCACAAGAGTTCAAAGACCATCCAGTTGGACTTGGTCGCGGCTTTGGTAGGTATATGACCAACTTGAGCAAGCATTTTCCAGAGGGCTTCAATGGACCTTTCACAATTGGTGCTGAGTGGCATGAGCCTATCAGCGGATGAGCTTGATTGGCAAAAGCTGTTATGCTACTTGATGACAGTTTGAGGCTGCTCTTCCAACATGCTAGCAGTTGTGTTTATGTTGATAAAGTTTGATGTGGGAATTGCGTAGCCTCTATTTCTGAACCTTCAATCTTCGGCTCCTGACCTGGCAAGCTATTCTCTGATTTGATTGTATGCTACCTTAGATATGACTGTGTCAAATGTAGGACGACTCTGTTGAATAGGAAATCTGCAGGTTTGAGCTTTGCACAAATGTGTTGTCACAGATTGGCCACGCATGTAGACATACAAGTACTCTGCTTCATGCTTTGAAAGGTGTACATGCTGCATTTGGTGCAGCAGACGCACAGGCGCAGCTGTATAAGAGCTATTTTGACTTGCTTGTTCGTTGTGGAGGGTCCACTATTAAAAAGTCTGCAGCCATCCAGAGAACAGTGGCACAAGGGGGCTCACAGATGGTGCATGTCCAATGCTCAATGAGATCATCACTTTGAATTTTGTGTCCTGTGCAGGTTCACTCAGAAACCTTGCTGAGGTTTTACAACATTTTATCAGCATCAGATTGCCATGTGATGCAAGAAATCAAAATCTCCTCCTGCGGCCTGCTCATGCAAAGCAACAAGGACAACCTTGTAGTAACCGTCTACATTTGGTCAAATATATGTCTTGAACAGCACGCTGACAACGGCACAAGCATAATGCAATCGACAGTGCCGTTTCCAGCAACCAGTAAGCTGTGCAACTGCTTACCTGCTATAGATACAAACATAATCCCAAGCCAGATTGTACCATTGCACAGGACAGGACCTGCAGAGTGCTGCAGTAGCAACTGTGCCTGCTCTCGATGGCAATGACAATATTTACAGGTCTGCTAGCCTTTGCTAGGAGCCTTCTAGGCTAAATCTAGTTCTGCGTGCCAATATTTGATAACTATAAACACTGCCTATCATACACATCAGTCTTGACCGGGTCACAGACTAGAGATTGAAGCATTTGACAGCATTCACAGATGCTGCAGCTGGTTCTTGATTTGCTCTTGACAGCCTGAAAGCAGAAAGCTAGTTGCTGAGTGCCAGTTTGTTTGTGGCTGAATGCCAGCACTCAGCTGACAACATTGCTGGCCCCAACTGGCATAGAGCCATGACTGGTACAACATGGCACAGGTCATCACAGCTGGATTGATCACAAGCAGCTCATGTCACTGCACACATCACATGCAGCTTCTGCAGGCATGCCAAAGACAGCTCGCCAGAGCGCAGCACCATCATTATACCAGAGCAGAACTTGACTGCTGCTTCAGGAGGACTATGCTTGGTGAGCTCCTTTCGTGAGCTCTGCACCACGTGTGAGCAAATGATGCCAATACAGAGACAGACTTGCCTGCAAACGCTGCAATCTCCCTTCTAGCAAGCAACACAGATCTAGCAAGCAATGAGATGCACACTATACCTAGACTAAGTCATATGTTTACACAGTGTGACTGACCTCCACGTCACCACTGAACAAGATGACCACAATTATAGGCATACCATGAGCTGCTCATCAAGAAGTAACCACAGTGAGCGTGCACAACAGCCCAACTTTTGCTGCACCGGCCACTCACTGCCCAGTGAGTTCTTCCTTCAGGATTCTGGTGTAGAGCTGGTACGCCTCCTTCATACCCTGTGAGTCAACTGAAACATTACTCAGGGCGCCTCCATGTACAAGTGGGCTCATGGTCGAGAGAGAGAAGCAAGGGAATCAGCAGCAGCAAGCATCTAGCTGTAGTCAGGGCAGATTTTTCCAAGACTGATCTGAACAGCCTCTGGTCTGGCAGCCTCTGGTGTAGTCTGAACAGCTTAGCAGTTGCAGAGACTATTGCTAGCATAGTCTGAGATCACAAATGCTGCTGGTGTAAGTGATGTGGTGATCGGTCAGACTGTGTGCTGTGTGAGCAAGCTGCATGTTGCAGTATGACACTTCATGAGCATGTGGGGTTATATGCAGTGTGTGGTTATTGTGCAAGATGACGGTGCAGGGCCGCCCAAAACAGTATATGACATAACAGATGGGTGTATAGCTCCGCTCAGTGCAATACAGTGAGAATAGAGCATGACTGCATCTAGATTCACATACAAGCATTGCAAGGGCTGACGCTGCAGACGGCGCAACAGCAACAGTATCTGAGCTGCTAGAGAAGACAATTTTTCAAAAGTACCAGAAGAAGAGACAAACCTCTTCTGAGGCCTTCTGGATGATTCCCTTCACAAAACAGGCTTTTGTGAATTTCACCTGGCCAGTGATGCGCAGACGGCACCTGCCTGGCCCCTCATGCTGACAAGCCCACTGCAGCTCTTGATGAAAGGTGTCACCAAATGGTACCTGCAAAGTGACGCACACAAGCGCAAGGCCAGTTGCCACCTACAGTCATTGTGCAATGGCGGGTACTGTGCAGACACCCTTGGTAGAGTGACTCCGGGAAGAAGAGAAGAAGATTAGTGCCATGCTCAGAGTGTGTATTGTGATTGATATGTCTTGGTGGCTTGGAAGTGTACCATAGCCGGACAGAGGAATGAACAAATCTATAGGAAAGCACGGAAACGTCTGCCAGTCAGCTATGGAAGCATGTACATGCACTTAGATAACAAGCATTGCCTTTCATACACAAAGGCAAGCCTGCTACTGAACACAATCAAGGGACGAGCAAATTCACCACAGCTGCAGCCAAATTGCACTCATCAGGGGGCGATTTGCAGCAACACAGCACAGGCAATTGGGTGCATATGAGAGGTCACTTTAATGGCTGAAAGGCCAAGGGAAGCTTGGGCCCAGCTCAATAACTGATCACTTCAAGCTTTTCTGTGTTAAATGCCTAACAGCATCATCTTTTCTGTGTTAAATGCCTAACAGCATCATCTTTTCTCTTCTTTACTGCATATGACAGGACATGATAATCAAGCAAATGCTGACAGAGTGCAAGGCAAGCAGACTTCAGACAGGACGCTAGTGATACCTTGGGTGCATGGACCAGAAGCGTGACAAGCCAGCCGCCAGCCTGCTTGGAGGTGACTGTGTACTGCTCTATGCAGGCAGCCTCACTAGGCCCTAGCGCATTCTTCTTCACTGGCACAGTGTAAGTGACCTGCCTTTGTTTCTGACCACCTGAATGCATTCAACAGGTTTTAGAAAGGTATCTTAGGTATTAGCAGGTTTACTGTAGGAAGGCTTTGCAGTACAGCAAAGCTGCATAATGATGTAATGGATGCAGCACTTGACAAATCAAGTCGCACATGAGACTCTCCAGAGCACAGCAATGCAAACCATAGTGCTCATACACAACGGTCATTTTTGAAAGTAGTCTGCATGTATCTGTTTGATCTCTGCAGGAGCTTGTGCCAGGGCTCACCTGTAAGTGTCCACTTACCCAGACTGATGCTATGACATGCACGAATCTGTAGGAACTTGCTGACAAGGCCAGACGTTGTGCCCAACAGCATGTTGAACAAGCTGTTACAGCCTGCAATGCAAGCAAGTGATAGTCAGATGTTGCCTGACACATCGTGTGGGATGCTGCCTGCAAAGGTGCCAGAGTCAACAGCATCGTCAGCATGTGTGCAACAGAGCTAATCGCAGCAGCTCATGCTGGCTGTTACCTCACAGCAGAGCATTCACCAAGGGTGTCAGAAATGCATGCAAGTCAGATGCAGGCTTTTGTCATGCTCATGAAAGGCAAAAGCAAGGCACGCTGTTGTAGGGTATCAATGATGAGTCAGAACAGGGAGTTTGCTAGGCAGGAAGTAAGATGTTGCATATGCTGACAAAGCACCAAGGCCGCTTCTGCACTGCAGGAGAAGACAAATGTAGTTTCGGCCAATCCAGGACATTGAGTGAATGGTTCACTGTGAATTCAGCTGCAATAGTTGAAGATATGTCATGGGCTTACCAATTGTTAGTGACTCATCAACAAGAGCAATGGGCATGGCGTCTGGCAGAGGCATTGGCTCAGGCTCATAAACACCAACTGGCTCATCTGCATCTTTAAAGGGGTTGTCTTCACTGCCGTGAGCAGTTTCTGCCTCAAAGGCAGCTGCCTGTACGAATGCAAACATGCCTTTTGTGTGACAAACTATGACTGCATGAACGAGTGACCTACAACAAGGTGATGGGCTACCAGTGTGAGACGCTTTTGAGTGGCAATGAGTATTATATTATATTGGTGAGCCAGAAAAAGATGTCTATTCAGGGTCAGCATGTTGGCATGAGCAAAACATACTGCATCGTGGAGATCGTTACGCAACTTGTCTGTAACATTAGGCTTTCTTTGTCTAAGCTGTCTTTTGCTGACAAAATGTGCAAAGCATGCAATCCTGGACGCTGGTAAGTGCTGCATGTTTGAATGCGAAGTGGACTGGCATAACCACTCAACAAATCGCGTGAATGCATATACAGGAACCATGTTACGCTGAATTTTACAGACACTTTTGTTTGTGCAAGGATGTCTATTAAATTCCAACACGTCTAGGCAGGATTTCAAATACGTATTTTACACATGCATGCTATGAGCTGTATTGAACATCACAGATGTAGGTTCTGACTACAAAATATGGGCCTTTTTGTGGCCCAGATCTGTCTCTGTTAGAACAGCATTGAATGACTTCTATCATTCAAACTCAGCACTCTTTCAGTAACTGTTATTGTCTGTTGACTCCCCTGATGAGTCCTAAAGACAAGAAATGTAAATTGATTGATTGACTGATGTGACGGAGGAACTGCTCTTCCTCAGGAGCAATGACATTGTCGGTAGAACAGAGAAGGATGAAAATTGCCATGAGCAACCTCTCTGTAAATGCACAGCAAGTTATGTTATGCAGCTCTCAGATTGGCTGGATTCTCTCCATACAAATTGTTTGCTAGATTGTAGCAACAGGGTCATGTGTTATTATGACCCTGCTGCTAGCCTGTAAGCTACACCATGTATGTCCTTCATATGCATCCACCAGCAAGTTTTGGAGTGCATCTTTACACCTTTGCACATCACAAGTCTGAGGATTGGCATCATCCTTGCCTGCAGTTGCAACCAGACTTGCTGTGTAGCTATCAGAAACAGTGACACACCATCAGATGATAGTATGTGGCACATGTAGTCAAGGATGCTTGGTATGCATTGCCTGGGATGGACCTTCAACCCTGCAGCCATATTGTTGGTTTCGTCTTCTGAAAAGGTTTGCATGGAGTTTGCAACGCAGCTTGTGTGAGTCTCATTGTTGTTCAGCTGCCTTGTGCATCCTTTGAAAGCAGTCACTACTGATCAGGGTACCTGGTACGCGACAGCACTGCTGCAGCTTTGACTGCTCGCTCAGCTGCTCTTACGGCTTCCATGGCTGCATGCATCCTATCTCTTGGAGATGCAGCTGCTGCTTCTGGCAGCTGCTCATCAGGTTCCAGCCACTGCTGTGGCAACCACAGGTCGCCTCTCATGGATGACCCTTGACCCCTCAACTGGGGCATGACCAAACTGCCCTGCCCCTGCAACTGGGGCAATGCCGAGCTGCCCTTGTTCAGGGAGTGTTGACCTCCCAAAGCAGCATGCTGTGATTCTAGTGAGCTGCTGTCTTCAACAAATGGAATGTCTACATAAGCTGCCTGTCTGGCTGCCTGTGCTGACTCATCATTCCACCTGTCATCACCCTCAGAAAACAATGCTGCTTCCTTGTCTGTATGTTCATCTTCATCACGCTCACGCTGACCTGGCCTTAAAGCACAGATCCTTGGTGATCCCTTGGCTCTCTGAGGGCTGAGCTGGGACTTGCCCTGAGACCTGGGGCTCTGCATAGAGTGGCCCTGTGACTTGGGGCTATGCAGAGGAGAGCCCCATGCACTGCCTGAGTCAAACCTTCTGATGATGTCTGCAATTTTGCGCGGCTCTGATGCGGCTGCATCTGAGCCTTCCTGTATTGCTGAATCAGCCGTCTGGTCTTCAACATCTGCAGCTTCTAGCTGCCTGCGGCACCATCAGAGACTAGTCAGCAGGAGCACATCTGTTGCCACATCATCAGTTTTGGGACTTTAGTTCAATCAGTGTCAACATTATGAGTCAAAATTCTAATCACCACACCGCAAACAGGGACCCATCGGGGTCATTTGCTGGTTGGGAGCTGGATCTACTTTGTGGTTTTTGATGTAAAAGTAGATAAAAGCTTTATTCCAGAATGACAGTGATAAGGTTGCTAAATGCCAATGCACAGCATTAGCACACACATGGTGATTGATATTGCAGGTCTGAGAAGATAGTCAAGATGTGTTATACGGCTCTGGGGAAAGATGCCACCTCCTGACTAGCCTTCTGCCAGTGATGTCAAAAAATCTAGCGTGACTCCGTATGTGTAATCCTTCAACACTGTTTCTAAGGCATGTGGATGGCACATGGCTTTGAGGAAAGTGGTCACCTCTTGACAGGCCTTCTGCCTGTCAGCTCAGCCAAGCGCCCCTCGGCACTGGCTAAGCCATGCTGCACTGACTGCAGCCTGCCTGCCACTGCCGCCACAGCTGCCTGCACGGGACTGCTTGCCACATCAGCCTGCTTCAGCACCCTGCCCTGATACAACTCTCCCTCCAATAGTACTGACCCACCTGTACCTGGATGCAGGTCTGTCTGTCTGTCAGATGTCTGTCTGACTGTTGCACCTGGCGTCCCCTGGTACAAGTCCGCCTCTGATGCTGTTGACCCACCTGTACCCGGCTGCAGGTCTGTCTGTCTGTCTGACGTCTGTCTGACTGCTGCACCTGGCGTCAGTGAGTGCGTGCCTCTGAGCCCAGACCCATGTGGCAAAGATGACGCATCTGACAGTTGCTGTCTGAGCTGACTAGGACTTGCCTTTGGGTCTGTCTGTGTCAGCCGCCATGACTGTGCAGACTGTGACTGCCATGTGGGCTTGGACTGTGACTGTGACTGTGACTGTGACTGTGACTGTGACTGTGACTGTGACTGTGACTGTGACTGTGACTGTGACTGTGACTGTGGTTGTGACTGCATCTCTAACTGTGCCTGGTGAGGCAGCGATGAGGATTCTGACTGCAAGGGTGACTGATACTGAGTCGGCTGGTTGAGTCTGTTCAGAAACCTGTGCACACTGTCGATGCTATGCAGCTGCCCAACTCGCAAAGCAGCTTTGGACTTCTGCTGCTGTTGATGCAGGCCAGGGCTAATGTGCTGTTGCTGCTGCTCTTGCTCTTCCTCTTCACCTGTAGCATTGTGCTGGTCAGTCTCCCATGCTTCTTCCGCTTCAGACTGTCTGTCTATGCCATCTGAGCCGTAGCCTGCCTCTGTTTCCACCTCAGCTTGTGCATGCCGGGCAGCCTTGTCTGGCTTCGTCACCCCTTCCTCTTGTGCAGCATCTGCTGCATGGCTGATCTGATCATCTTCATCATCGCTGCTCCATGTTCCTGAGTGTGGCTTTGCTGCATGGCCCAGTCTGTTTCGGAATTGTTCTGCTGCTGTCACAAACTGACGCGGTGGCGTGAAAACCTGCATGTCACCATTTGTTCAAATTATTAATGTACGTCATTGAGAGTGCGTCGACACGAACATACTAAACAAATGAAGGAATGCCATTGTCCTCTTTTCAACAGCTGCACAAGGGTCTTGTTTGACGTGTTAAGACGAAGGGTTGGAGACACAGAAGAGCTGTGTCAATGCCAGCATCAAGTACAAAATGAACAGCAAGGAAAGTTAGCGCTGAAGCGTTGACCATTGGCTCAGATAGCAGGCGAGTCTTTGTATGATGGCAGAAGAGCATTGAGTGCTGACAAATGCCTCGCTTGCTACTTCTGATAGAGTCCAGTCTGAGGGAGAACACGGTGACCATGCATGTCAAATGTTGGTCAACTATGTTCATGATGTACATGACCTTGGGAAGAGACCTTTGATGAGAAAACAAGTGAACCAGCAAACAAATGAGTATGACGCCTATGACTGTGGTTGGTTCAGGCACCGAGCAAAGCTTACTCCTTCATCGTCGCTGCTGTATGACTCATGTCTGTTTGTCCAAGGACTGATGGCTTGACCTTGACCCCTGGGGGTGCAGGGGCTGCCCTGAGTAAGAAGTCCCTGGGGCTGCACTTGCTGCACTGGTGTGGTAAAATTATCTGCAGGAGCAGCCACGTGGTGAGCAAAGAGTTGCAGTGATTGCCCACTTTTCAGACACCTGTTGGGTGTTGGGTTTGTGTGCATCACGAATGCAACTGAGCGCAGTATGAGCTTGAGCAAACTGAAGTGAAGTGGATCTGATCAGTCATGCCAGCGTGCATATTGTTTTGCCTGGTCGACAACACAGCAGTACAGTCAGCAGGCTGACACAACAAACAGAATCTAACTTGCCTGCAGTATAATCCTTGCTTGGATATGAACAATGCCCGGTTGTCTCTCGAAGGGCTGTAAGGACCCGTAAGAACCTCTCAGGCGGCAACAATTGCTGCACCAGACTGCAAACGCCAGGCTTAGGGAGCACCACACGCAGCATCTGACAGTGAATTACTCGATGTGGGTCTCACCTCAGTTCTTCCGGAGTGTAGTCGTCATCCAAAAGATCGTCAACGACGCTTGGCTGCTCCGACAAGCGCGAGCTGGGAAGATGCAAGAAATTGGCCATCCGTTCGTGTCAAGCTCGCGTCCCTTTGGTCTGAACGATCGAGCCTTTTTCATACCGACACTTGTGCTTATGACAGAAGACCTGCATTTGCAGGTTGCAGGATGCAGTAACCTGTGGGAATGATGACCCTTCACCCTACAAGGGTCAGCTCTTGAAATGAGGTTGAAGACGAAATTAGACCTGAAGCTACATGAGTAAAATCGATTAGTCACCAACGGCATAAGTCACAAATCGCGAGCTTTTACGAGCAGGATCAGTCATTGACGTAAAAAGAACGGGCCAAATATGCCTGCAGCGGTCCTTCGTGACGCAATTTTGGAAGGACACTTGCTGCGTAGCAATTTGGCATTTGTGCGAGAACACATTCGTTGCAACACTGCAAGTGTCGGTTGTACAGCTATAGCGTAGCCCGTATTCGCGTTGCTCTACGTAAAGATCCGGTGACAGGTGTACAACTCTGCCAGTATGTCCAACGGCAGCGTCGATGACTCCGCGCATGGCGGCAAGCTTGGCCCCCAAGGTAACAGCAAGGTCACACTGATAGAAACCGATGTTGTTGCTGGCTGGAAGCCCATCAAACAGCATGCTGGGTAGCCAAACATATGCATACACTTGTTGTCTATGATCTCACAGCTCGTACTTGCAGCCGGCGCATTCATTGTCATGTCGCTTGTCTACAGGCGGCGAGAAAGCAATGATGAGCGACATGTATGTCCATGGCAATGACGTTGAGGGCAAGCCACTACAGGAGGATGTGATCACCCGAGAGGCTGCCAGCAAGTCTGTCCATGTACTGGGTCAAGGTAATCCAAGCAGCCTTATGCTTTAGCATACTGCAAACCTGCATGTCATCGTGCCATGTGATTTGCAACTTAGAAGCTGCAGCTGTAACACAGCCCATAATCACCTCTCATGCCCACTGCATGTGCATCGACCAGTCAATGGGCCTTTGCTTGCATCTGTATACCATATTATCAGTTGCATGCTGAGGTCTTGCACTCAACTGCCACACTGCATGCAGATAGCCCATGGGAAGTTGGCTTCAATCTGATTGCTGGCCTAGACAATGCTTTCATACTGGGATACTCCTTCCTCATCATGTCCTTTCTGGGCTGGGCAGCTGGGTCAGTGCTCTTCATTGTGGGCATGTGCATCTGCTTCTACTGCAACTGTGTGACTGGCACGTTACACACACTCGGTGGGCAGCGCAACATACACTTCAGAGACCTCGCCAGAGTAGGCTTTGGTAAGCATTCTTTCACGACTCGTGTTGATGGCAGCAAATGCTTTGCATGCTGCCTTTTGGTGATCTTTTAACCTCAAGCAGGTGCGTCTGGTCTATTTTGACGGTAGCATTGTGGTTTCTCAGTCCACAGGAAGCCCATTGCACCACACCTGCACAGTATACCAAGCACTGTTTGAGCATTTTGTGCATCATTTGAGCATCATGTCAGCGCTTTTCCCTTACTTTTGAGCATCATTGCTGCAGGTCCCAGGTGGTACTGGGCTGTGTGGATAGACCAATGGCTCAGCCTCTTCTGCTCAGACATTGGCCTGTTCATCCTGGCTGGAGAATCTATCAAGGTACAACAGAAAAGACTGTGCCTTTTGGCCTTGGTTATAGAAAATTTTGGGCTTGATACACCTATACTTCCAAGGCACATGTTTGTAGCAGTCTGTCTGCTTCAAGTGTGGTGTGCACAACAACACTCATGGAATTTTTATGTTCAAACCAGCCCATGTATGCCTTGAATCACATCAGAAGGCACTATCTGAGCAAGCCTTGTCGAGAAGACAAGGCACTGTATGGTTTGGTTGTAAAACAGGACTGTGCACCAGTGGTCTAGTTTGAGGCTTCGACCTACAGGTACAAGTTGTATGGCATATGTGCTTACATGCAGCACACACAAAAATTGGATTTTCCAGCTCATCAAAAAGATAGTCTCATACAGACAGGGACAGATGTCACGAACTGCATGCTTACATGTACAACCTGCAACACTCTCGATTTTAAGATCAACAAACAGGTAGCGGAACCTCAAAAGAAAGTTTTGCTGACAATGCATTTTATTGATTGCAGGGCACGCATGACCTGTACAGAACAGATGCAATGACTCTGCCATATTGGATCATCACCTTTGGGGCGACATACTTTGTCTTTGCCATGTGTGTCCCCCACCTTCATGGTCTCAGATGGTGGTCATCCATCAGCAGCATTCTGGTGGTAGTCTTCATGGCAATCATCTTTGGAGTCTCCATACATGATGGTACGCTGCATGCGTCATGCATGCCAGTTGGCTTCAGGACGAGTCATGACCAACATGACGCCTGCTGCATGCTGGAATGGCAATGCTATGACAAACTTCATCTATGTGTTAAAAACTGAATGTGTGCATGCTGCCATGACTTGCTCAGCTGTCCACATGCAGCAGGCACAGTTGATCACTCTGTTACTGCGGGGCCACGGACATACCCTTGTTGGTCAGCAGCAACTGCACTTGCATGTACACAGCAGATGCCCCTGAGCGCGCAAGCAAAAGCAACACACATAGCATGCCTCACGCCTCTGAAGTTGCAGCTGGTTTGCTCACACCACAGCTGAGAGCTCTCAGCACTCAGGGTTCAAAGGGTGTGGTCAACTCCCCGCCAGCTTGTGCAGCATTTCATTGCCAGCTGACAGTCTCTGGGCTGCTGTGACAGTTTACGCTTTTCAGCGATCATAACAGGAGCCTCCTAAGACAGTCTTAGG
>JAABUO010002102.1_pt1 | contig 24729 bp, 34 predicted proteins | sample 5559291 | NCBI WGS metagenome assembly JAABUO01 (sample SAMN10711878, study PRJNA513372) | rock metagenome | isolation source: Antarctica rocks | place: Antarctica: Victoria Land, Finger Mt sud
CAGGACTGGGGAATGGAATGCTGAGACCCTGCAAGGGAACCCAACATGGAGCCCCTTGGTCAGGAGACTGACCAAAGGATACAAAGCAGAGGCTGAGGAGCAAGGCTATCAGCAGAAAGGAGCAGTACCCCTAGCAGAGGATGAAATCCAACAGCTCCTAGAGCATCTGCATGCTCAGCAAAACAAGACCTCAGGCAGCACCAAACTGCTGTACATCAGGGATGGCCTGGCAATCAGCTGCCTCTGGCAATCCATTGTCAGAGGCTTCAATGCAGGCAGCATCAGGCTAGACAATATCAAGCTACCAATCAACGACTCTGCTGTGCCATTCCTGACCCCAGAGGTGAAGCTGCAGCCAGGAGCACAGCTACACATTATGCTGGACAGGACCAAGAACAAGAAAGGAGGGCATTGCACCATAGCACTCACCTGTGACCTCATGTGCTTCAGCACCTGGCTAGCCTTAGCCATTGACGCCAACTTGGCAGCTGGCCAACCAATCACCAACTACATTGTCAGGCCCCTGGTGAAAGGCACCAGCACTTTTGCTGAGACCTTCATGAAGAGCGATGCCATCTGGCAAAGCACCTGAAAGACTGCAACATGTACACAGGGCAGAGTGTACACAGCAGTCGCAGAGACAAAATGATTCACATCAACAACCAAGAAGGATCAGGCTGGGAAGAATCGGGTGAAGCTGCAATGATTTTAACAAAGCAGGTCGTGCTGAAATATATAGATGAGCACAGACCAACCAATTACAGGGGCGTAGGAAACTGCACTAAGTAAGCTGTCAAAGAAATCCTAGGCTTGTTCCTTCGTTGCATGTTCTTAGGTGCCCTAGAACCCATCTCATACAACCCTGCATGGTAATGCAGCTGGACAATGTCTACCACAGGCAACTGCTGAATCATGGCAGACCAGTACCTCAAGAAATGAGGGACAATTAAAATTGCATTCACCTGTTCATGCAGCAACTTACTGATCACTGCACCTATCAAGTGGAAAGGTGGAAATACCCATAACAAACTGTGACCATGCACTGCAGCATCTGCAGCCCAGTCACAATGCATTGCGCTTATGCCCACAGAAGCAGGACTGCAGTACTTTGTATAAAACCGTGCAGCCTTGTGCTGCCCAATTGCAGCCCCAGCAAAAACGTCAAGAGTGGGCATGCCCCCGTGCACTACTCCCTGCCTGTGGAAAACAATACGATGGAATGTCTTGCGTGTGACAAAGATTTCTGAGCTGTCTTCCTCTCTAGACAATCCATCAGCAATCAGCATTTCAGGAGACTCCCGAGGCTTCCAGATGAAATCTACATGCACATCATGATGAGCTGCAAACAAACACAACCGTTTGATTTCAGGGAAAACATCAGGGGTGCCCCCCATCTTCAACAAACCCTGGATGGAAGGCTGGCAGTCCCCTGTGAGAACAACAATTGCACCAGACAATCCAACAGGGTCAATATTGTACACCACGGACTGCACTGCAAGCCGAACATTCTTGGTCTCCGGCAAGACAGAGGACAACTTCTGTGCCTGCATGAGGGCTATTTGTCTGTCATCAAAAGACATGATCATCTTGGACATTTCACCATTAGGCATGTATGCCCCACACCCCACACTGGAAGCATCTCCACAAATGTGCAGTGACTTGACCCGCTTGATCCCTGTTTTGCCAGTGCTGATCCGTTAGATGGTCAGCTCAATGTTGCAAGTCATCCCGAGCCATACTCAAGTTCCCTGCTGCACCATCCCAACCAGTACTGCTGTCCAAAGCATGGTATAATGTTCTGGTGTACAACGGCGCCATGTGCACTGCAGCTGAAATGGACATCAACATTCCTGCAATACTAGCAAGCTGCCGATTGGTAGCCTTGTCTGCAAGCAACACCTCATTAATAGCACTCAGAATATATTGTACTTTATCAGCAGGCACACGCAGCTCTGACTTAGCACTGTCAACTATTCAACCCAAGAACTTTCCTTGCTGGACAGGCACAAAACTGCACTTGTCCCGAGACAAATCGAATCCCAGGGCTGTAAACAGTATACATATGGTCTTGACCTGGGCAATGCTACCTTGCCTAGTGCCAGCAGCAAACAATGCATCATCAATGAAATAGGACAGACAGAATGCAAGCGCAACGGCTTGTACACGTCACTCATGACAGCAGTGTACACCTTGCAAGCTGAGGCTAGACCAAATGGCAAATGAGTGAAAACATACAACTGTCCTTGAAGTTCAAGAGCCAAGTCCTCAAAGCTGTCAGGATGCATGGGTACATGATGGTAACCTGACCTGGCATCAGTCAACACAAACCAACCATCAGGCTGCATATACTCTGTGACATCAGACAACTGCTCATATGCAAAATGCTCATAACGCACAAAAGCATTCACATAGCGACAATCCAGCACCAATCTCTTCTTGCCCTTACAATTTTTGACTACACCCAACCCATTGATGACAGTAGGGGGTCTAGCACCTTGCCAGGGGGCTAGCGAACCAACTGTCACTAGACCCTGCAGAGTGTCACCTGCATTACTATCACAAGACACTCTGTTTGCAAATTGCACTTGAGCAGGGCTGACCCTATTGAGCATGGACGGGACATCACACTTGTCTACAGTTACAAGCAACAGCTGCCCGATCAACAGCAAGGTGAAAGGAGTACTGCTCCGAAACCATAGCTGACATTAAGCAAGCTAGAACGGTCAAGGCCTGCCAGAACTGTTGAGTACTAAGGACACAGGTTGCATGGGCCCCTGCCCGCGGGGCAAGGTAGTTACCATTGCCCAAGAGGCAGAAACACAAAGGATTTCTTACATCTACCGATATTATGCCATTTATAAAGATATTCCTGTCTGCTTGTACTCCAGGAAGGCTGATGATTTTATTTCAAGAATTCAAGGCTGCAACACTCAATTGACCACCTGGCCAGCTTGACCAGATGCATCCTACACCTATGTGTGTACAGCCTCGACCTGATGCTGACCTTATGCCTTTGTTTGTATACAGCATGCGGCAGCTGTAAGATGCACACATTGGCTAAGGACCTGCCTGATCATTGGGTGAACACTGCTGACTACCTATAGTTTCACTAGTCATCATCTGCAATGAGCAGTTTGTTCCTACTTGGGCTGCCTAAGTGGTTCATCTTTTGATCTTCCTGCTGCACCTGCAAGGCAGAAAATGTCTCAGAACCAGTCAATACAGGCAACACCAGCTTGTACAGCACCATACGTATCTTGCATTGGTCATGGCGACTTCACACAAGGTAAACTCTATGCGTGGCCTGTATCAGCTGGCCACACTGCATGCAGGATACACTTTCAGGACAGATCAAGTCCTGATTGTAACAATAGGCTACAAAGCTGACCTGCTTGTCTACATCCATGTCGTCCATAACTTCATCCTTGATCTGAACAGGCTCATTCATTTTGCCTTGGCCTTTTGTGTCTGCTTCACTAGGCTGAAGAGCTCGGGGCCAGTCAGGAATGGGTACATCACTGCAAACAAAGCAGATCTGGTAACACAGACAGCAAATTGCAAGCTGGGTAACGTAAGCGCACTTGCACATTTGCTGAAGCATTACGCCAGCAGGCTTTATGAAAGCATGCGATACTGATCACACCATGAGGTGAGCGGATCATGGAGTATGACACTCAGGCGGTCGTGTCTGTAGCTTCAGTCTATGCCTCAAGTGCTGCATGCCAGCTGGCTGCTGCAGCAAATTGAACAGCTGCTCACTTCACCACCCAGAGAGATAAGGTACCTTGTGAGTGGTTGTGAAGTCGCAACACACAATGGAGGCAGACCAAGACGATTGGAGGACGAAATGAGCATGGTTGCAGACAAAGCCATTGCCAATGCAGAATGAAGCTGACCTGATGAGCTGCTCGACGTTGGGTGAGCAGACCACTCGCTGTGCAACATCACCAAGGAACACAAAGTGGCCTTCTCTTGCGTTGATGGAAGCCATGTCTTGGCGGAACTGGCATGGCGTGCCTGCTGCCACATCCAGCACCACATCCCCCATCTGTAGCTTCACTGCCCCACTCTCAAACACAAGCAGCTTGCCCACCTGGACGACATCCAGACCACAGGAGTCAGCCCTCAAAACACACGGCATGCCTATCAAGGATATGACCACCCAGCAGACCATCAATAGCAAGCATGACTGTGCTGCCAAGTTGCGCCGCTGCTGACTGGTGTTGGAAAGCATCATACAAGAGCCTTGCAGGTACAGCTGCGAGAAAGCCCTTGTTGCGCTGCAGCACAGGGCGCAAACTCCGGCTGGAAGCATGCGCAGCCAGGTAGACACCAACCTTGCCTGAGGGTAGCTGATCCAGGGAGGAGGCCGTTGGCTGGGTAAGGGATCTCAAAGGTGCGCCTGGCTTTGGTGGGCCCAGGGAGGAGGCAGGCACCGGCAGCAGAGAAGGCAGCTGAAACAGCAGCAGCCTTTCTGGGTCTGCGTCTGCATCTAGCAAGCCTAGCTCTGCTGCTGCACTACCAGGATCCTCCTGCATTGATCCAGGACAGCACTGATAAGCGTGTAGTGAATGAGCTCTGGGCAGGAGGTATATGCCTCTTCTGCATGTCTGTTGTCATGAAAGCTGACTGGCTTTCAGCTAGATGCATGCCCAGAATCATGGACTGTGTTTGCAGGCAGCTTGTGCAAGCAGCAGCAGCATTATCTGGATGGCATTGCAGCACAGTCAGGGAAGACATGCGAAGATAGGCAGGCTGTCTTCGCATGGACCAAGTTGCTTTTGTTTGTCATGTGATATAATGGCTGTTGCTATTGCAAGTCAACAGAGTGAAGAAGTCAACAGTGTGCAGAAAGTGTATAAAGAAAGGAAAAATGGCTCTGCCCGCTGTTGAGTACCTTGTGCAAGGAGAGGTCAGGGGGACGGTCATCACGGGCATGAACCTCTGCATCTGTTTCTTCCATGCCTGGCTGCCTCAAAGGCAGGATGGTAGGGTAGTACTGGTCGTAGTTCAGCATCACCTCTGGCTCCTGCACAGCTTTGCCCTCTGCTTCCTGCATCTCTGCCTCCCTATATGCATGACATGAGTCTGTCCTGTGACAAGCATCTGGCGCTGGGACTCTGCAGCATTGCAAACGATAGAGAATTCTCTTCACCCATGCCTGTCTGAAAATCTGTTGTTTCTGCAGTTATGTACTTAGTCTCAGCGCAGCCTTGGTGGCTGTGCATTTGTCTGTCAACACTGCCACCATGTACATGCATGCTCTCATGCATGTGGCCATATACAATCTCCCAGGAGCTGCTGCAATATGTGCAGCAAAAATACATTCAAGCGCTTACAACTGCGTTGAAGGCAACGTACAACCCAGAGGTGATTTTGCAAAATTCAAAATAAGTGCAATGTCAACCTAGGCACCGTCAACATTAACTCACCCCTGTTTCACAATCCGTTTTGCATCTGTCGCACCACCACCACCACCCTTCCCACCTCCTTGACCCCCACCAGAACTGCCCCCGCTTTGGAAGCTGCCGCCTTGGGCAAATGCTGCAGCAAAAGAACACAGTTCCAGGTGTGGTGACTGCTTGCATTCAGTTGATTGCACCATGATGCTCTCAGGGTAGCGCAGCTTACACACAATGCTGATTGGAACCGGGAGAAGATATTGTGTCCCACAGAACATTACAGATTGCTTGCAGATCACGTTTGCAATTTGCAGGTTTGACCAACAGTAAGACAGGCTCACTTCAAACTGTGTGCATGCTTGGTGGCATGTCGCCGTAACAGATCAAATTATGCAGCTCATACTGCACAAACAGGACAGCAGAAAGAAATGACAACCACATGCATGCGGAAGCATAGCAGACTGCTTGATGACCTGCTTTGTCTTAGAAGCGTCCCCACATGCAGCAGTGCTTGCAAATACACTCAGAAGATGGGTGAGCATTCCCTTGAGTGGGTGGGAGCTAAACAAGCTTTCTGTTACTGTCAGTGCAAATGTACTGTCAGTGCAAATGTAGAGCATATGTTGACTTACTGTGCTGGGAACCGCCGCCACCAAAGACAGTCTGAAAGTGCTGTCTGCCTGCATCACCCCGACCCCGGCCTCTGCCACCACCCTGCCCCCTTGCCCAGCCTGCTTCTGACTTTGCCTGTTGCAGCAAGACACTGGGTTGGCAGATGTTACTCAGTAAAGGACCCCAGGGCCTGCTACTTGAGATGCAGCCAATTGCATGAGTCTGGCAGCATGACAGTGATGATAGTGATTTGGGTTGTGCAGAGCTGATTCACAGGTTTGTTCATGGTGGATCATTGACCGTGGCAGATGAGATGTACCGCTTTGATCAGATCCTTGAAAGCTTCATTCTCGGGCGCATTGCTGGTGCTAGGTTCTGCAGCATCAGATGCCTCTGCAGCTCTGCGCCTGGCAGGCACCTTTGGGGTGAACTTCGGCTGCAGCAACACCAACAGGGACTTGGCGTGTGTCCACAGACTTGCTGTCAGAGCGGCGCTGCACTCAGCAGAAGCTTGAAACCAGGAAAGCTTTGATCAGTCTCTGCAGCAAGCTTGGCAAATGCCAGTACTCATTATCCTCACCTTGCGCCCCCCTCTGCCACCTGGAACTGGTGGCGGTTGGCTTCTGCTAGCTTCTGCAGACCCATCTGCTGGAGGTGCTGCGCGGCGTGGGTTGCCAAGACCACCTGCTACAATTCACCAATGTTGCATGCCTTACAACACACACTGTCAACCCACCAGGCGAGGTTGTATGTGGCTATGCAGGTGACCTGTACAAGCAGATGATTATGGTCACTTGCCTAGTCGAGTGGATCCGTTGTTTTCGGTTTTGATAGTACCAAGTCTTTTCAGAGCTTGCTTGGGTGGGTGCTTTGGAGGCTCATCCGCCATGGCCTGGCCCGTAGAAAGCAGCAGAAAAGGGACTCCAAAACTGAACACGCATGTCAGTCCATTCCGTGCAAGACTTGCCTCCAAGCAGAAAGATGCGCAAAGGAAGCGGCCCTGATCAGAGGCTGAGGCTTGGAGAACCGATACAGGGCGGCACTCAGCAAGGCAGAATTTCGAGTGCTCCTGGGACTGCTGGATTTGACCTTATGTCCGTGTGCCTGTCTGCAACTGAGATTGCTAACCAAGCTTTCGACAGCGGCATGGCTTTCGGAGTTTGTATCGAAACAGAAAACCCTTGAAAACCCTGGAAAGTCAAACCATAGCTCACTCCAGATCACTGTCAAGGATTGCTTGGCCAGACCTGTCGTTGTGATGCGTTTCATGGTAGTATAGCTTTAGCCAAAAGTTTTCGGCCATGTCGAGCAGCCCGGTAAGGCAGTCCAGGTCCTCAAAAGCCACATACAAAAGGCAACCAAGCAAAGCTAGCGCCGGCAGCAATGGCAGCTATTCAGGCTATAAAGATGGTCGAGCCTCACGTACGTATGCATTGCAGTGCATACTACAACCAGCCAGGACGTGCTTGTAGCCCTCACCCGTGCTACAGCAAATGCTTAACATCTCTCAGGGGTCACTGTGCAGAAAGACTTCATACAAGCAGCAGGATGGGAGGGAGTCAGATGCGCAGCAGCAGGCTCGGTGCAACCCAGGCAGGGGGTGGCACCAATGATCACAGGGTGAACATAAGTGTTTTATTTTCCAAACCTTGAGCAACTTCCTGCAAGCAGGACTGTCGAATAGCTTGCTTGCTGACTGTAGATTTCACATGCCTGTCCATGCCTCTCACGTCAAGTCATTGCCACAGGTCTTTGATGAGGAGGGCAAGGAGAGGACACCAAAGCCTATGTTATCCCTCCGCCCAAACAATATGCGGCCCTTGCCCTCTCTTATCGGCGAATCTCAAGCCAGTGTCACATCAGACACTGACAGAGGGTCAATGATGTCAGAGATGGGTCATCTTGAGCGACTCTCCTCTGCAGCCTTCAGCACAGGCAGCAGCCGCATGAGTGCAGGCTATGGAAGCAGCAGCTTGACCCCCGAACTGTCCATGGGCTCGCAGATGGGTATCAGCGTCAGTGCTATGGCAGCTGGCTTGGAACACAAGGTAGCACCAGCCCAATGACAGACTTTCCAGATGCTCTGTACCCAAAGGCATGCCTGCACACGCATTCCTTACTTTAGGAAGTGCGTCAACTTGATGACATGACGACCATGCTGTTCTTGCTTTGCAAACCTAGCATGCTATGCATGTCGGCTTGAGGAATATACGTTGAGCATATGATACCAATGTGCAGGTGTCTAAACAGCTGAGCAGCTCTGCTGCTGTACTGAAAGCAGGGCCGCCACCAATCGAGAAACCTGCAGTACTGACAGCAACCGATTTGGAAAAGCCTGTCTGCATTCGCTTGGAAGAAACAGAAACCATCTGGCTGCTTCATCTCCCCGGAGGTTGTATCAATGCTGACACAGATGAGGGCAAGGCAGTAGAGACAGCAAACTCAAAGTGGGCAGACCTCCAGCAGTGCAATGTCCTGTGGATGAGCAGTTTTGTCACTTCATGTTTGAGCAACCTCAAGCATCTCAAAGTTCCAGCAAAGCTGTGGCCAGCACTCTGCCAGTGAATGCTTCCTATCATTCACTGCCTATGCAAGCACACGTGCATGACTTGGCTAACTGGAGATTAGAACCTCATGCAAGGGTGTGACTCATGCAGTGGCAATTATGCTGTGCCAAGCTTGCTGCGTTCTTGGGCAAGCAAGTAAGTTTGCTTACATACCATCATCCGCTTCTCAAGCAGCTTGTCACATGGCATGGCACAGCCCACTTTTGTGCATGCTGATTTGGCCTGCTGTAGCACGCTACACCTGCAGCAAACAAGCAGCACTCAAGATGGACGTATTGTGTGATGATTCCTGCTCACTGTGTGCAGGTACAAGGACTTGCTGAGTCAGCGAGAGGGCAGTGACAGGTTTGTGGATGCTGAAGCTCAGACTGTCGAACACTTGCAGAAAGCCAAGGAAGTACAGTGCACCAAGTCATCAGCCACATCCACTGAAGTTCAGGTCTGTCCCCAGTTGATGCAGACTGTACTGTAGACTTGCATGCTGCACCAAGTGAAAGTTTGCGACATGCTTTGCACAGATCAGCTGCTCACTTCACATGCAAGTGGTAGCTGGCTTGCTTGCAAGATTTGCAAGGTGTTCCCTGGCCTTTATGAAAGCACTTTTATACCATGTATGTGCAGCTCAATGGTAGTTGCAGAATTTATTGAAGCCGGCAAGTGTTGGAAGGAGAGATGGCTCAGTCATTTGTACCCTGGTCGCTTGACTGGTAAAACACATTGTCGCACATTGGGAATTGGGCTGTTTTGGGATGCAGGCCTTCACATGGGACATTAATGATTCCATGTACTCAGATGAATTGACTGGTGAAGCAGCAGATCCCTTGACCCCTGTCCCCAAAGCACCTGTCATGCGCAGCAGCTCCGAGATGTCTGACCAGATGCCGCATTTGTCTGGCAATGAGGGGCGAAGGGCCAGTGTCATGTCTGCACAAGTCAGCCTGCCTGATGACCCAGGCAGCAACAGGGCTAGCCTGATGGGTAGTGGTGGCGGGTGAGCCTCCTTTTTCTCTGGGAGAAAGAAACAAGGAACATGTAGATGCCTGAACATGAGCGTTCCGTCAAGCACCATCATTGCAGAACAAGGCTTGTCTGGCGCAGCACATGTGACAATCTATGTGGTCACGCTGTAGCACAGGGTTTTATGTGCATCATAATGTACTACAGGGTTTTATGTGCATCATAATGTAGCACAGGACAGCAGGGTTGCATTAGCATCAGCATGAGGATGTTGGTCTGGCCTGTATGCTCTGCAGGGAAGCTGACAGGATTCCCAGAGATGAGATCAGACCCTCATGACTGACTGACTGACTGACTGACTGACTGACTGACTGACTGACTGACTGACTGACTGACTGACTGACTGACTGTAGCTTGAGGGGCAGTGCTCTTAGACGGGGTGCATGTGCAGGTCAGTTGCCAACTGGGGTGCAGCAGACAGTGTAAGAGGGAGCATGGAGGGCAGCCGCAGCAGCATGTCCTCGCACATCCCATCTGGCATGACGGGCCTGCCTTCTGTGCTGCAAGGTATACCTGCTGTTTACTGCCGCACATGAGAGTATGAGCCCTGGTGCAGCATTGGCAACATGTTTTAGCAATAATAAGCATCACAGCATCTGCTTCCCATGTGTCTGCATAGACAATGCTCATGGGCTCATTGATGACTCCCCTGATGAGTTTTGAATACAGGAAACATAAATTGATCGATCGATCGATCGAACCACTTCACATTTCCTTTCCTTGGTTCTGCGTTTGAGGTGTGCTGATACATCATCCGGCACCAACACGCTAACGCAGTCCAACCTAAAGGCAGTCAAGCTCTCAGCGACGGTGTTTGTTTGTGTATGTCAAACATAACACCTAGATCAGCAATCAGGCAGGCTGAGTATGATGCAATGGCGTGAGCATGTAGCAGTGTCAGTGACAGGATGACATGGCTGCAGGTGAGGGCATGTTCAGCGGTGGTACCAGAAGCAGCGAGGATGTTGTTCCAGTAAGCCTTCACTGAGCTCATGCCCACGTTCTCAACTGCTTAGCCCTTCCTGGCTGAGGCTGTGGTCTATGCTTATGTCCTTCTGTGTGGGCCAGTGTTCTGATCCTGATCAAACTCTGCTTGACGTCCTTATGCTTCCTGAGCTGTACATGCACAAACAAATGCTGCTTGCTTCTGTGCAGCATTGCAAAGGTCAGCCTTGCACAGCAAGTGCGGTCCATGACATATGCTGCGCAAGCAGCACCTTCAGCAGTCATGCTGCCATCGAGATCTTCACCTGTTGCAATGTGGTGAAGGTTGACAACAAGCTCACTGCTCCTTCATGATGTGTTCCCCAACTGCTGAAGGTTTCTGCCCTCGGTTTCAGGTACCCATTGATCCTATAGGCAAGCTGCCTGGCCTGCTGGATGCCCTCAAGCTCATGGATGCTGCTGTGCAGCAGAACGTGTACCATGAGAAGCTTCTCATGTACAGAAATGTGCGCATGCCGGACCCGGACAAGGTAACTTTCTGCAATCAGAGGGTCCCTGGAGGTTATTGCCTTGCAGAGTTGCCTGTGGGCCGTCGCACATCGAGCTGTGCGACGGCCCCCCATCATGCGGCCTTTCATTGAGTACTCCGTATGTACACTCGCATGCATGTCTGTATCACAGCTGAAATGCAGGACACTATACCTGATTATTTGCTGCATCAGCAACTGAAGCTCGTAGACCGACCTGAGAAGTGTAACAAGAAGGCTTCTGCAGCAGAGTGTGCACAGCAGCAAGTTGTTCACGTAAGCTTCCTTATCTGCATGCCTCATGGCAAAGCATGCCCGTTGACGACATGTTGACGTTCAGATACAGGCAGTAACAGCAGAGGCTGCTGCCGCAAACGATGAGGGCACTGAGGAGGCAAGCCCCACCCCTGAGGCAGAAGGGGACGAAGGGGTAGGGCCAGGCCAGCAGGATGAGTACAGCAGCAATGACACGGGGGAACAGGCGGGTATGGCCTTGACTGGCAGGGACCCCCGCCTGACCCTGCTATGGGAGTGGCAATGCCCCCTGCCGCCTTCACTCACCTTATCTACTCGAGTTACCTGCATGGCCTGGAACAAGGCAAGTCTGGCCTGCTTATAATGCCCAACTGGTATTGGCCCTCTTGCTCTTGAGGTTAGATATGGTGCACAGCTTGTGTGAGGTGTGTGCCAGATCAGCAGAGGCAGCTGCTTGGCAGACAGCTCGCCATGCAAAGCTCAGGGATCTGCTGCACAACAAGTACTTCATGCCAGCAGACATGTTGAAGGCTGAGCATGCATGGGATGCCATCACTTACCTGATGCAGCTGCTGCGCTCATATCAAGACATGAGACACAGCAGCTGGATGTGCCAAGTCTTGACTTGCCAACCTGTTACAAGCATTGTTTGCATCTGTTGCACCTGCATTTTGGCCAACAGACAAGCAACAAGAATATTGCGCTCATGAAGATGATTTCATTACACAGCATTGCTTTCTGACATGTGATGTCCAGTGATTGGTGTGAGTTGCAGGTGCGGGCACCAGGCGTGCGACAAGACATCCTAGCTGTGGGGTACGGCCAGTTCGACTTTGGACCTCCACTGTCAGGGCTGGTAGCGCTGTGGTCCCTGAAGAACCCAGGGTACCCCCTGTGGTCCTTCCCCACCCCCTCAGGGGTGACGGCTGTCGACTTCTCAGTGCACAACCCCAACATGCTGGCTGTGGGCCTCTATGATGGTACCCTTGCTGTGCACGATGTTAAGACACGCCAGGCAAGCTTTCACTTGTGCATTTGTTCGCTTGTGATCAGAGCTTGAGGAACTCCCACTGAAGTCTGCACCATGACAATTGTATAGGGACCATTGCCATCCTCAAACCAAGGCTGATGCCAGTTTGTGCCTAGCTCATCACCACAAACCTTCAGATGTTCGATACAGCTTGTAGGTCAGTGCTACTTGGGGTGGACCCATGTGTGGGGGACCATACACCGCAAATCAAAAACCCTGACATATGACCAAAGCTGTAGCTGCATGCGCGCATGGAGCAAAAGCCATGCGACTGTTTCTATGGCCTGGGGTATGGTCAAAACCTGTGACGACGCTGTCTGGAAAATTCAGCTTGCCCACGTACAACAAAAGGAGGCTGAAGGACCAGAGAGGTTCCTGAAGCTTTGAATGCCCATCAACCACAACCACAGCATCTGCCAACTACAGCAGTACTACCCATAGCGGGCCCATTCTGCTTTGACTGTAAACATAGATCACAAAAAATCACAATTCATGCCAGACTTTGCAGCTCAGAGATAAGCCCTGAAACCTCGGCACTGCCCTCACCAATCAGCTTGACAGTCACAGTCAGGTCACCATTCACTTGTACATGGTCTCACACGTGTACTAGCCCTTCATCCTCACCTTTTTGAGAGCATACAATTGAACGTCAAGTGTAAATGAGTCAAATGCAGCCGGATGAGCAGGATGCGGCACTGCAGGAGGTACCAAGTCTGAGCAGCAGTGCAGGCAGCGGGCAGCACAGCGACCCAGTGTGGCAGGTGAGGTGGGTGGACCGAGGCCTGGAGCAAGAAGAGCGCCTGGTCACCATCTCCACTGACGGCCGGGTCACACAGTGGGCTACAACCAAGGTGATCGGCACAAGCAATCCCTTGCTGCTGAGCCACTGCTGTGTTGTCAGCTAAAGGACACAACATGAGGCTGCTTGCTTTGCTTCTCACTGATATTTGTTTGGCCAGACTGCTGCATGTTCTCATGTCGGCCTTAAGTTTACAAATTTAGCATTGTGGTTTTGCTCGCTTGCTGACTTGGACTGTGGGGACACTGGCAGCAGCTCATTTTGCACATGGATGTCTAAAGGTTGACAGTGAACATTGCCCTGCTTTGCAGGGTCTGGAACACACTGACTTGATTAAGCTCAAGAGGACAGTCTCTAAGCAGAAAGTCAGCCCAGCTGCTGCTGCAGCCATGCGCAACGTTAAGGGGGAGGCTTTCATTAGCCGCAGGAGCAGTGGCATGTCGTTTGACTTCAGCCATCGGGATGAGCGCATGTACATAGCAGGCACAGAGGATGGCCACATCTACAAGTGCAGCACATCTTATTCAGAGCAGTATCTGGAGACGTATAGTGGACACCTGGGCCCTGTGTACAGAGTGCAGTGGTCGCCTTTCCAGAGCAACCTGTTCATCAGCAGCAGTGCTGATTGGAGCGTAAAACTTTGGACAGAGGGCAAGGTCAGTGCATTAGCTGTCTGGCATCACCGTATACAACGCCATGCATCTTCATAATCCAAAACAAAAGGTGTCTGTTACAGTTGAGACAGTCAAGTGTTCTAAATTTGGTGCTGTTGCTGTTGCAGGAGCATGCTCTTCTGACATTCCAGTCAACAAATGATGAGGTGAATGACGTACAGTGGTGTCCAACAAATTCGACAGTGTTTGGAACGGCAACAAGCGGAGGCAGAATTGAAATCTGGGATCTGGCAGCCTCAACCCTGAAGCCCATTGCTCAGCATACATGTGAAGGCAGAATGTTCTCATGCATGCTATTTTCAGAGGAGTCGCCCGTGGTTGTAGCAGGTGGCAGCAACGGTGGTGTCCAAGTGCTGAGACTTCTAGATGTTGACTTAGCCGATGACCTTGAAGCAGTACAGACTAGGCGCCTAGATGATGCTATGCGTGCAAACATTGTCAAGACAGGCGTAGTGAATGTTCAATAGCAGTCCTTCATGTAGTACAAGTATCTGACTGTTGAAAGCAGCTGCAGTGGTACAGCAAGCAAAGCGACTAATCTAGTAATCTACCAGCTGCGAAACCATAATCATGAACTGACAGACAGCCAGCCAGCTCACGTGAAGTTGGCTTGACCAGCAATGATGATGCCGATGATTACACCAAAAAGTCCCAAAGCGCTGCCAAAGATCTCCACCACCAGAATCTTGACAAACAGCGTGGAGTTCTGCGCATCTGACAGCGCTGCACTACTTCCAACAACCCCAACAGAAATTCTGCAAATCAACAAAACTGTGCAAATCAGCACATTGTCAAGCTTGCCAGCCTGTGCACAACCAGGATGGGTTTATTCTAGGAAATGGCATACGTCAACAGTTTGAGTGATCAGGCTGCTTGTGCAACTACCTTACCCGCAAGCCAAATTGGCCCAGCCTGTTGTCAGACCAGAGCCCAAGATAGCGTATCCAGCTGTATATGCAGATGTAGGCCACAACCCATTGGCAAGCTGATTCACACTCTCAATCTTTGTCTGGAGAATAATTGCCACAATGACCCCATAGATGGCCACTGCTTCGCAGAAAATGATACTGCAAGCACAACTCACAATAATTGATGAATTTTGCAGGATGTGCTCCATGCAGCACACAGGGCTGGGCAATGTTGTTTACCTGATGAGATTCTTTGATGTGATGCGGGGTACACGGATGGCTGCTCCAAGCAGACTGCTACCAGTGATAAATATGCCCCTGTAGTGATGAGGCAGTGTGAGGTGGTCTGCTAGCGAGCTATAATTGTTGTACCGCCATCACGACACCCACTTACCATGCTGCCCCAAGAACGGACAATCCAACGCAGAGCCCAATTCCCAGCGAACACCAAAAGTAAGGGGAGATATTCATAAACAGAAATCCTAAGTACTGCCAGTTGATCCAAGAATTGCTTCCCGGCAGCACAAAGCCAGCCGTAGACATGGCTGCTGACATCAGCTAGTGAGCACGCTAGATGAGGCTGTGAAGACTGTCGAGGCCCGCAGGCACAGGTCAATCACCTAAGAAGGAAAGACTGTTCACAAAGAGTGGTTGGGAGAAGTTTGACAAGAACACAGAAGCGCAGAAATCACGCCCGAATCGTCTCGAATAGAGCACTGGCAGTGCAGCCTGAAGCAGGATGACGTCTGCTATCTTCTATTGGTGATCAGCAGTGGTGGGGCAAAAACGCGAATACAGTTGCGATGCATGCAGCGAGGGAGTGGTTCTTAGTAAGCCTGGTCATTGAACTTCGAGCTCTGTGCATGCGAATTTGCGCAAACTTGATCAGGCCGCATGCGATACAGCGTTGGTGCCGCAGAGCTGCGTCGGCTGATGCCGGAGAGCGTGCTCGGTGCTGTGCAAAGCGCTGCCGGACCGACAATTTTGCGCATGCTCAGTGATCACTTGCTCTGAACCCCATATCGGCCATTCAAGCTCGAGGGGTAAGCTGCCCATATGTACTTTGCGTATGGTTGGCCAAAAGCCTTGGCGGTCGGCGATGCCGGATTCAAGCAGGATGTCGTTTCTCTGAGCTTGGACAGCGACTTTTGTTTGATTGTCTTCACCGGCTCCGCCCAGATATGGGCTGGCGGGCAGCACCGGATAAGATTAGGCCATCTCGAAAGATGTGAAGAGTCCCTCAAGGTTGAGGGCCTCAACAAGCGCGCTTACTGGTGCAGCAGCAGGCGCTTGCTGGCAGTGCTGGTAAACATGTTGAGCATCCTGCATGCTGAGCATACCTATTTGCAGAACCTGGTATAACCACGAGCAAACAACAAATTTCAAGCTGCACGAGGTTGACACGCACGTGGCTGCATGCAGACATACAACAATTACTTGCATATCTACGGAATGCACTCATGCAAAGAGTCAGTCCTCCAAGGCGCAGGAATTGCTGGCGTGCAAGATTTGAAGCATGTAGACATTTTTCTACAGCATAGCATTGCTGTACAATCTGCTGCTGCAGCCACGTGCCTGGTTGGGGACAGCAGATCCATTCTGCTGGGCCTGTCAGATGGAACCTGTCAAGTGTTCTCGTGGCAGAGCAAGGTATGGCATTTTGTTTTCACCAACTGCTGTGTTGCCCTGCTTCAGAGCAGGCTACACTGTCCTTGATGACATGTTCGCAGGCTTACAATGCTTTTGTAACAAAAGCTTCTGGATTGCGCTGCAGTTCCGTGGTCAATACAACCCCTTTGGATCTCTCACAGAGCTTCAGCTGCGGCTACAGCGATCGATGTCTCTCAGGTCACAGCGCAGCAGCCTTCAGCCCATTGCAGTCAACAGCCAGAATAGTCTCAATCATTCACGCCATCTAACAGGCTCAGGCGGACTGCAAGCTTCCTCTTCTCCCTCTGCTGCCTCACTCAGCGCTCGCCAGATTGGCCGGGCCACCAGCACAGATCGCCTCAGCCGCAGCAGCTCCACATCAACTGTGCCGGACAGCATTTGCATTGAGAGCCTTGACTACTCACCCTCCTTGAAGATGCTGGGAGTTGTACTTACAGATGGCCGCTGCGCAATCTGCAGAACAGCAGACAGCGGCTTGGCACCTGCTGAGCAGCTAGAGTTCAGCCACTGGATATGTGGCGTTGGTTCTGGAGCCACTTGCTTAGGCATAGCTCCAGATGCTCAGCTCATAGCTGTGGGTCTGACCAATGGTGAAGTGGCGTTGTACAAGTTGTATGGGCACAAAGGGGGGAGGTTCAGCATTGATGGGAGCCAAGCAGAGGGCCCTGTAAGAGTGGTGTCCCTTGTTGACTGGGGCTATGGGCCAGAGGCTACTGGTTCAGTGGCAGATCTGAAGTGGTCGCCTGATAACAGGGCCTTTGCAGTGAGTTTCTCGTATGCATGTCAAGGCTGTGCTTTTGCACTTTCACATACTATATGCATCACAGCTTGTTATGTCATGTCACAACATACCATTGCTCTACGGCAACACCAGACCTGGCACAGAATACAATGCATCAGAGGCATATGTGGAAAAATATGGCACAGGTCTGCAGAGCTTATTGCAGAAATCGCCAAATTTCAGCACTTCACGCAGAGTGATAGCGCTGGCACTCGTAGATTGTCCCAAACCACAGACGTTGTGTCTGGCTGCTCCATGCGGAGCAAGCACTCCACAAACTTACATAGGAAAATGATGCAGCCCCTTTGTGATGAGTTGATGTTTCTACAGGTGGGGTGGCGCCGCAGTGGGCTAGCAGTTTGGTCTGCTTCTGGCTGCCGCCTCATGTGCTCCCTGCGTCAAACTGCCAGGCCCAACACCTTCACCCCGCTCTCTTCTGCCTCATCGTCTGCCTTTGCTACAGACAGTCACAAGCAGAATGCTCTCCCTATGGAGGTGAGTGATGGCCTCTAGTGCCGTGACACACAGCAAGAGACTGGACACGATATCTAGGAAGAGTAGCTTTGCCAAGTGAGCTGCTCATAGCTAGCACATATGCTCAAATAATGGTGACTGCACAGCATCAGTAACGCTCATACAGCTCTGACATATGTAAAGCAGCCCCCCCCCCCTCCCCCTCCCAAATAATAATAATAGCCTGCTTGCAAAATATATGACTACACATATTTGAGAGTTGATCCTAGCACCTCGTGTCAAGCCTGCAGCTGCTGGCAAGCAGCTTAACTCAACTTGAGTGTAAGCAAATTGTGTAGACATCAGGCGCAATGGCTTTGGTTGCAGAGTGGTATTGCCAGCCTGGCATGGGGCCCTGCAGGTTACCAAATCATGCTGGCTGAGGTGGGCAGCACCGGTCAGGTGCTAGAAGTGGGCCTTGCCAAAAGCTTACAGGCCAGCCACAGGGTGGCTGCCAATCGTCAGCCCTCCCCCTCCTACCCCAACCAAGAAGTACACCTTCTCCAGGTCAGTCTTCTTCGTGTGTGGTACCGTAACTTGCTGGCGTTCTTATAGCATCAGCTGTGGAAGTGTTGGGCAGTGCAAGCTGCCGGGGACGCAAAATGTAAAGGTCTTGCAGCAGCTGCCATGTATGCAAAGCATTTCCTCATGCGCAATGGCAGGTAGGCATACATGCAGCTGCTGCATGAGGAAATGCTTTGCAGAGGACATCTGAATAGCTTAGACCTGTCCTACTGCTAGGCACTGCGAAGCTTGTGGGAACATGGCAGTCTCTTCCCATCAATTGTGGAACCTGAGGGATGTGCAATTACCTTTTCTTGAGCAGGCAACAGGCTGCAAGGTGGCTTGAATGAGGTGAAACGCTGGACTAAAGGGTGCATTGTCATATGTGTACACTTTGTTTGACAATGCTGTCACAAGCCATCATCTTGACATGCAACAGCGTAGTGTCCGCATAAGCTTCATCATTGGGAACATTGCCTGCAATAATTGCAGGCAGACGATAGGCTGCTGGTGGTGAGTGAGGCAGCAGGAGGCAGCCCCAGCAGTCTCTTTGGCCCCGACACTGCTGACCGCCAACAGCAGGCTGGGCCCCGCCTTGGGGTGCAGCACATACGCATTCCGCAGCAGTACATTGCGGCACGCTATCCCCTCACACATGCTTCCATCAGCCCGGATGGCATGGATGTTGCTGTGGCTGGCACCCGGGGGCTGGGACTGTACAGCAGACGAAGCAGTCGATGGCGGCTGTTTGGAGATGTCAGTCAGGAAAGGGAAATCATGGTGCAGGTGAGGCCCTCTCACCTTCAGCGACTCAACTATCATATGTGTTCTGAGGTTAGATGGATCTTCACCATCCAGGGAGGTCCTGTGGATTGTTCCAGCCCTGTGGCTCAAAAGCAGCGCTGTTCTATCAGTGGAAGCTTAATTTACTCCTGGACTGGCTGTTTGAATGGGGCAGTATATGCATGCCTGGATGCACATCTTCATGAATGGAACAGCAAATGCGTGTCTGGATGATCATCTGCTGAGCCCTAAACTATACAACTCCCATCAGCTGGTCAGCAGCAGAGCTGGCTGTCCCTGACACTGCAATGCTTCAGCAGCAAAACAGCAAGCTTGGCATTCCAGGTCTTGTGCTGCCTGCTGCTGCCATGCTGCAGCAATCCCAGGCAGCTGCCTCTCACCTCTGCATGCATGTGGTGTGCAGAGGCTGTTGTGGCTGCCACGGGTGGTCCTGGTGTGTGCATATGTGGGAGCCACCACCAGCAGTCATGGCCCAAAGCCAGCAAACCTGCCCTGCCAGCTGCTGCTGTACCCTCGCTACCATCTAGACCATTCCTCTCTTTTGGCTCGTTACCCCTTGCCTCAGGTCAGCTCTCTTATGTGATATGTGTTTGATATGTGTGACTATATATAAGGCATGAACCTGACTGTTCATCCAAGGAAGCAGCTAAGCATAAGGCCAGGCAGAACAGAATATAGCTCACCGGCTTACACATGGGCTCAAAGCCACATGGATACAGTCTAGGTCTGTCGTGCCTAACCCTATGCTGGTGTCCATATAAACAGTCGTTCCAACACATTTTTGACACGGCAGTCTGCCATGTTGCATTCATCATCTGGCATATGCTGCTACAGCAAATGCATAATGTGCTTGCGCCAAAACGCTGAGTGCACTGTATGACTGGGCACATGTGTGCAGTCTTTGACCATGCTGAACCTGCAGGCACCTATAGCTTTGGATGCTTTGGGCAGCTATGTGCTGGTGGCATTTGCTCCTCTGGAGCTGACACTGCTGCACGTCGTGATGACTGGTGCGCTGTCTCCCACTGGCACCCCAACAGCCAAGATTCATGCTGTGCGGGAGCTTTCAATCATGTCTGTAGGCCAGCCTATCACGGTAAGAGGACCACTTGTATAGCTGTAGTTGCTGTTGCAAGATCAGCTCTTGCTTGTATGCTGCTCAATGAATGCGGATTGAGGCGACAGAGTAAAGCAGTGCATGAGCATTTACATCACCATGCTGACCTGTGGTCTCAACCCCAGGTAAAATAAATATGCTGAGTAGACATTCATGGTGGGCACAATATGGCAACACCACAATGCTCCTGTAGTCCCTCACACAGCATGACAAATGTAGAGAGAAATGGCAGGCGTTAGAACAATCTGCAACATCACCACGGCAGAGACGCCCGTGTGTACAAAATCCAGTCGTCGTATGATACAGCATACATACAGAACACAGTGATGTGTAGTAAGGTCAGCAGACAAAGAGCTGTGTCATTGCTGGCAGGACATAGCCATTGTTGAGCCTGGGCCTGGCAGTGAGAGTGAGGCAGGCCAAGGTGCAGAAGGCGGCACTGCTGCAGACCTGGAGCCGTGTCACTGTGTGCTGCTTCGTGCTGGAGGCCAGATGAGCGTACTGGACATGGCACAAGGTGAGCTTGCATTGCTCCCAAACTGGGTGAGGAATCGCACTCAGCGCAGTTCAGTCAATTGCTGATGTTGCTACATCCAACCAGTCTGCAGTTCCAAAGCAGGGGAACTGCAGAAGCAGCAGCTTAAGACAGGATGACATACAACAAGTATTACCAGGCCTGGTTCCTTGCACCCTCTCTGCATGATGCTTGTTAGTCAGGTGTGTACTTTGAGGATGTCTGCTACCGCATGCTGAGTAGTGGATCAGAAACAGGCCCTGTACAGCATGATTGAAGCCAAGGTGAGTAAGCACATTGTTGTGTCTGCATGCCGCTGAGGCCAAACCTCACACCCCCTTCAAGCAAAGCACTGCCAATTGGCAGAAACAAAAGTCAGCAGGGTATAGCTCCAGCATGTTGTATGCAGGGTCCGAAATGCTGCTGGCAGATGATATAGAGTCCTTCTGGCTGTCAGGTCCGTCCCACTCTTCTGCTGACCTGACGGCTGGCCCGACCCAACTGGACAGGGCCCACAGTCACTCTTCCTCTGCCCTCTCACGCACTGCAAGCCTGGCACAGTCCTCTGGGAGGCATGCAGGCCACTCAGAAGGTGAGCTTCACTCTCAAATCAAGCAACTCCCAGCTGCACTGTCATTGGCTGACAACTCATGATAGTGTGTCAGTAATGGTATCCTTTGTATATCTTTCCTGGCGCAGCATGCTTTTTGAACCTCTTGTGGCATCCTCTGAACTTTTGAAATGGTAGCTCTTCCAATACATTACTCAGAAATGCAACCAGCCTTGATGTGCACCCCTGTGTTATTCCCTCATCAATGCACTCGCCGTGGTGGTAAGCAAATCTTGACGCTGTTCTGCTGGTGGATGCAACAGCATGCTAGGCAAGGAGTTTTGTATCCAGGGTCAAAACTCAAATTGTGTGAAATAAAGTTGGAGTGTGTGCAGCAAGGCCACTGGTATGCAGGTGAGGGGCAAGGCAGAAGTGTGGGCCTACATTCTGCCAGCACAAGCAGCCTGCAGCATGTGCAAGATGAGGGCATGAACGGCAGCAGCGGCTTTGCCCATCATCCTGCTCACGTCAGGACAACCTCTATGGCTGACAGCGCTGGCGACACTGCCCAGGCATCAGGTGAGCTGTTCAAGCTTCTGTCAGGTCACGTGTCATGCCTGCATCTGTTGCAGGAACCATGGTTATCTGCCCACATGGCCCAGTGTTCATCCACCATGCTGTAGATCCTGCATGTCGCTCTGTTGCTCAGATCCAAGCGCCACAAACTTTCACCTCCTCAAAGCTTTCTAGCATGCTGGTCATGGGAATGCTGTCATGGAGGTATGGGACTCCCAGGCAGACCTCTGTGATACTTCCCCTGCTCCTTCAGCTCAAGATAATCATGAACGAATATGTCATGTAATGGGCTATGCCAGCACTGGATACATTGGTGCTTCAGATGCGGTGCTGTCATTGCTGTCTTTCTGTTTGCGACACAGGTCACGGTGATGTAGAAGTGCCCTGGTGGACATATGGGGCTCGGGGAATGCAGCTGTGGTTCCCAAGCTCCCTGGCAGAGCCCCTGTCCCCCACCACCCGAGACAGCATGACCGCTCACAGCACAGATCCAGAGCTGGAATTTGATCGAGAGGTCTACCCCATCGGCATCTCTATAGCAGAGGTGGCCATCATTGGTCAGTCACCATGTCCTCACCTGCTGCGCACAAGCTTACAAGCTGATGTGGCACAAAACATTGCCAATTTGCTGACAAACGCGTTCGGCAAGCCTTGATGACCTGACTCTGCAGACATGCTGGCATGCTCAGCAGATGAAGTCCAATGCAGCTTATATCTGGTCTGTCACCTATTCCTGTTCTGTCCAGCCTGTCACCTATTCCTGTTCTGTCCTGTCCTGTTCTATCAAATTCTGTTCTGTTCTGTGCTGCAACTGTACAGTCAGGAGAATCCTCACCCTGCTGTCCACATCACACACACATTGCTGACTGACTTGACCGTGCTGATATGCAGGCATCACACAACGCATGACACGCAGTGCAGCCAGCTCACAGTCTCTCACCTACGCACATGCCTCCTACCCCTGCTTCCACCCTCTGCCTGAGAGTCAGCCAGTGCTACCCTGCCTACTGCGCCGCCTCTTGCAGAAGGGCAAGGCCAAGGAAGCCCTTTCTCTGGCCACCAGTCATTCCCAAGCGCCCCACTTTGCACGATCCCTGGAGTGGCTGCTTTTCACTTCGCTGGAGATCAACAATGAGCAGATGTCTAGGCCCCAGAGCAGGTCAGCTAACGCATGCTCGTGCAGTGTGGGTGTTGATTGATTTTTAGAGTTTGTTGAGTCACTTAATCCAAATGTGACGTCTCCAATTGCTGATAACTTTTCTCTTTATTTACGATGCTCGCAGCATTCTTGTTTGCCGGCACGTTGCTGATGGGACAAGTGCCTGTACTTCCAGTTGAAGACAAGGCCTATGCCTGCTGACACAAGTATAGCCCTTCTTCCAAGCCTTGCATGGTTGACATGATGTCGCCTGCAATAGCAAAATCTTGCGGTGAAACCTGTCCATCTGATCTGCGCATACATTGCAGACTGTGCCCTTCTGCATGGCAGCCAGCCAAGCAGGCTGAGTTGCCCTTGTGAGCAACACACAAGCAAAGGCATAGACTGTTTGATTACATCGCCAGCCTTGTTGTTTGGTGCAGCTAATCTGCAGGCGGACTTGCCCGTGTGGGCAGCATCAGCAAAGGCACGTAAGGCACCTTCTGCATATGCACCCGCACGACCATCAAGTTCTTCGACATCAGGTTTGTTCAGTAAACTTGGCAGTGCAGAGACATACCAACGGTCTTGAGGCATTGATGGTGTCATGAGCCCTGTTGTTGAATGCAGCTACTCTGGAGGCAGCTACTCACAGCACCTGGGCATGCTGGAGCAATGGATAGACAACAGCGGCCGCCCTCAGCCGGAACCCACCTCGGCCAATGGCAGACCCCGCAAGGGTGCCAAGACTGCTGGTGAGAACACCCCTGCAAATTGCAGCATTGGTTGACCGTAAACATTTTGGCTGTCAAGGCAGCAACAACAGGCTTGTTCTAACCTCTTCACCAAGCCAAGTTGGCTAATGAGCCTGCAACAGACTCAGAGCCCCCACACCCGACATGTCGTCTGTTGTTGCAACTCAAGCTGCTGTGCTGGTTGTAGGGCCACTCCTTCAAGCTGCGGCTCAGCTCATCCGCCACTTCCCTCTGTTCCGAGACATTGTCGTCAGTGTGGCACGTAAGACAGACGCTCAGATGTGGCCGGCCTTGTTTGCCGCAGTGGGCTCCCCCGGGGCTCTGCTGGAGGCCCTGCTGGATGTGGGTGCCCTGCAGAGCGCTGCCTGCTGCCTGCTCATTGTTGACCGCATCCAGGGAGCACAAGAAGCACATGGCCTGGCCCTGCGCCTCATACAGGTCTGCCTCACCACTGCTGTCAAGCTGGATGAGCGCTGTGCTGTGCCTCCTGCAGGCAGATCCTGTTGTCTGTCCCTGCTTAGTTTTGGGGGATCTGTTTTGCCAGAGTGCACACAAAATGTCTTTGTTAGTACACACAGGGAGCTACTCAGGGCTGTACGTACTAGGGGAAGACTTGTGCTGAATGAGTGAATGAATGAACAAACAAACGGAGGAATGAAGGAATGCAAGAACGAAGGAATGAACACATGCACTTCACGCGGACATTGCTTCTGCCTGCTGTGCATCATTGCATTTCACAATGCATGTGCCATACAAGTGTGTGTGCTTCATGCAGGCCAGCCAATGTCAGCTTGTTTGACCTTTTGATAGCACCTCATACTTTTTTGAGCACATTTTGATTGAACCTGTGCCTTGTCTGTAAGGCTGAAGTTGCTACATGGGGTCCCTTCCCTGCATGTCCCTACTCAGCAATAACTGCCGTTCCACAAGCTGCCATTGGACTGGCCTGGTCTGCAGGCATCATTGGAAGCTGGTCAGTATGACCTAGCTTCAGAGCTCCTCAGGTTCCTGATTCCACCTGGGGACAATGACATCCTGGCAGCCATGCCCAGCCATGCTCCCATGCATGA
>JAABUO010002106.1_pt1 | contig 24696 bp, 24 predicted proteins | sample 5559291 | NCBI WGS metagenome assembly JAABUO01 (sample SAMN10711878, study PRJNA513372) | rock metagenome | isolation source: Antarctica rocks | place: Antarctica: Victoria Land, Finger Mt sud
CGCCTGCGCCGGGAGGCCGAGCGGCGCGATCGACGCATCCGGGGGCTCATCGACCGTGCGCTGGAGGATGGCGACTGACATGCGCTATGCCACGGCCGCCGCCTTCCGGTCGGCTCTCGAAGCGCAGATGCGCCTACGGTCGCAGGGAGGCGGCCTATCAATCGTGCGCCTGCGTAAGGCGATCGCATTCGAGCGCCTGCTGGCGCGCCTGCTCGCCGTCGCCCCCGATCGCTGGCTGCTCAAAGGGGCGTTAGCCCTCGATTTTCGCCTCGGCATCCATGCCCGCGCTACGATGGACATGGACCTTGGGCGCTACGACGATATCGATGCCGCCACCGGCGATCTGCTTGCCGCCCAGGAGCATGATCTCGGCGACTACTTCGTCTTCGGCGTCGAGCGCACGGATCGCCTCGCCGCGCTCCGCGAGGCCACCGCCGTGCGCTACCACGTTCACACAGAGCTTGCCGGCCGGACGTTCGAACATGTGACGGTGGACATCGGCTTCGGCCCTCCGCTGGCCGATCGGCAGCCACGGCACATCGACACGATCATCGGGCCCGATGTCCTCGCCTTTGCCGAGATCGCGCCCATTCGCATCCCCACGCTGGCCCTGGAGTACCACATCGCCGAGAAACTGCACGCCTATACACGGGGCTATGGGGAGGCGGGAACGGTGCAGAGCACGCGCGTCAAGGACCTCATCGATCTGGTGGTGATTGCCTCGACGACCGCGTTCTCCGCGCACCGTCTGCGGACGGCCATCGTAGAGGTGTTCGAGGGTCGTCAGGGACAGGCAGTGCCTCTCCATCTCCCGCCGCCGCCGCCATCGTGGCAGCGGCCGTACGCAACGATGGCCCTGAGCGTGGGCTTGGATCGAGATCTGGCCGTGGGCTATACGCACGCAGCAGCATTCCTCGATTCGATCCTGTCATCCCCGGTTCCCATGGCCGCGGCCTGGGACCAAACACAGCAGCGCTGGCAGGCGCCGGATGGCGACCCAGGAAGCTAAGAGATAGTCGCGCCAGGGCCTCTTTGCGCGCCTCACGTCCTTGACACGTGACTAATAGGTCACGTATAATAGTGGTATGGCTGATGACGACCTCGTTTTCAAGGCGCTCGCCGACCCGACGCGGCGTTTCCTGCTCGACCGGCTCTTTGCGCGTGACGGCCGCACGCTCACCGAGCTCGAGTCCGAACTGGAGATGACCCGCTTCGGCGTCATGAAGCACCTGCGCGTCCTCGAAGACGCCGGCCTCGTCGTCACCCGTAAGGCGGGCCGGGAGAAGCTGCACTTTCTCAACCCGGCGCCGATCCGCCTGATCCACGACCGGTGGATCGACAAGTACACCGCGCGCCAGGTCTCGGCGCTCATCGACTTGAAGAACGCGTTGGAGGAGACATCATGATTGCCACCACGACTGTCCAGGTCCACCAAGTGGACATCAAGGCCAGCCCGGAGCGCATCTGGGAGGCGATCACCCAGCCGGAGTGGAATCAGCGGTATGGGTACGGCGCCCCCGGCATGTTCGACCTGCGCCCGGGCGGGACGTACCGCTCGACGCCGAGCGAGGCGATGCGATCATTTGCCGCCGAGCAGGGGTTTCCCATGCCCGATGTCATCGTCGACGGCGACGTGATCGAGTCAGACCCGCCGCGCAAGCTCGTCCAGACGTGGCGCATGTTGATGGATCCCGCGACGGCGGCCGAGGGGTTCACCCGTCTGACGTACGAGATTGCCGACGTCGGGAAGGGCACATCGAAACTGACCGTGACCCATGACCTCTCGGGCGCCCCGCACACAGCCACGTTGGTGAGCGGCGCGCAAGAGGCCGAGGGCGCGGGTGGCGGTTGGCCCTGGGTACTCAGCGATCTCAAAACCCTCCTTGAGACCGGAGACGCGTTTGCAAAGTAGCGCTGCACGGCGGAGACCCTGCGCATGCATGGTCTCCGCCGCGAGCGTCCCCCGCGCCAGACGGATTTGTTGTGAGAGGGGGGCCTGGCGTTGCGTGGGCGATACCGTGCCAGCATGTCTATAACCCTCTTCACCGTCGGGCATCCACGATGATATGCTGACACGATGATCGCCGCCGGACGCGCCGCGCGGCCTGTTTTTGTGACGACAACCGCGCGCATGACAGGTCTGGCGCTCGCGCTATGGCTATGAACTGTACGGCGCCACAGCCAGCGGCGGGTGACCGTGCTGATGGCTGGACGGGAGCAGAGATCATGACCGTGGGTGAGCCGGCATCCGAGGACGACGCCTGGCTCTTTGGCTGGGATCCCCTGCCTGGCATCGTCTCGGTCTGGGCGGATCACACGGGCCAGGCCCGCGTCTGGCGGCGGACGGCCGGCGGCGTCCGCTGCGGCGCGGACCGCTTCCGTCCCTGGCTCTTCGCCGCCGGTCTCGACGACCTACGCTATCTCGGCGATGCCCTCGTCGAGGCCTCCGCCCCCCACGCGGACCAGGCGCCCGTCACCTACCGTGCCCTGGACGGCCCGCCCGACGCCTTGCGCTTTCTCCTCTCGGCGCGCGACGGACGGGCCTTGCGCGAGGCGATCCTGCGGGGCGCGCGTCGGCGGTTGGGACGGTCGATCGCGGGCCTGCGCGATCTGCCCGGCGCGTACTACGCCGTCGGCCCCGTCGAGCAGTATCTGATGGCGACCGGCCGCGTCTATTTCCGGGGCCTGGCCTACGACGATCTACACCGGCTCCAGTTTGATCTGGAGACAACCGCGCTCTCGCCCCACGAGGGACGCATCTTCCTGGTCGCGATGCGCGATAGCCGTGGCCTGGAGACGCTCCTCGAAGCCTCAACGGCCGCCGCCGAAGCCGCGCTCATCGCCGATCTGTGCGCCCTCATCGCGGAGCGAGATCCCGACGTGATCGAGAACCACAACCTCTTTGGCTTCGACCTGCCTTTTCTGGAGGCGCGGGCGGCCACGCTCGGCGTGCCCCTCCGCTTAGGGCGGGCGGCGGACCTGTCGGGCCTCGACCGCTCCGATGAGCCGACGGGCTGGGGGAACGGCCGGCGCACCCGCTACAGCACGGCGGGACGGGAGTTGATCGACACGCTCCCGGCGGTTCAGCGCCACCAGTTCGCCGATCGCGCTCTCTCCGGCTCTGGCCTGAAAGCAGCGGCCCGCTATTTCGGCGTGGCCGCGCCCGCGCGGACCTACATCCCCGGAGCGGAGATCTACGCCACCTATCGGCGTGACCCGGACCGCGTCCGGCGGTACGCGTTCGACGACGTGCGGGAGGTGGACGGTCTCTCGCGCCGGTTGATGGGCGCGCCCTTCGCCCTGGCGGGAATGGCCCCGCGCCGCTACGAGCGGGTAGCCATGGCGGGCCCGGCGATGGGCCTCTTGGAGCCGCTCCTGGTGCGCGCCTACCTGCGGGCGGGAGCGGCCCTCCCGCGTCCGGCGGCGGGCGCGGGCGCCGCGCTCGCGCCGCACCAGGGTGGGGCGACCGTGCTCTACGCCAGTGGCGTGGCACGGCACGTGGTCAACGCGGACATCGCCTCTATGTATCCCTCGATCATCCGCGCCTTCCGCATCGGGCCGTCTTGCGACCCACTCGGGGCGTTCGTCTGTCTCGTGGAGCGCCTGACGGAGCTGCGGCTCCACCACAAGCGCGCGGGCGCGGCGGCCGTCGCCGGGTCGGCGGCGGCGCACCAGCATCACGCGCTGCAAACGGCCATGAAAATCGTGGTCAACGCGGCCTACGGTTACCTCGGAGCAGGCGCGATGGCCCTGTTTGCCGATCGCCACGCGGCCGACGCGGTCACACGGCAGGGGCGGGAGATCCTGGGGCAGGTGGCCGAGCGACTACGCGAGCGGGGTGTGGTGTTGCTGGAGGCCGACACCGATGGGGTGTTCTTTGCCGCGCCCGGCTCCTGGAGCGAAGACGACGAGCGCGCCTGCGTTGCGGCGGTCGCCGCGACCCTGCCGGCGGGCATCGGGTTGGAGTACGAGGGGCGCTATCAGGCGATGTTAAGCCACGAGGTCAAGAACTACGCGCTGCTGACCTACGAGGGCGACCTGATTGTGCGCGGGGGCGCGCTGCACTCCAGCCGCACTGAACCCTTCGGCGCGCGTTTCTTGCGGGCGGCCCTGCCCTGCCTGCTCACCGGAGATATGGAGGGGGTGCGGCGGGTCTACCTGGACACGATGGCCGCGCTGCGGGAGCGGCGGTTGTCTCTCGCCGATGTCGCGACGGTGGCGCGGCTCACCAAGACGCCCGACGCCTATCAGGCGACCCGCGCCCGGGCGCGCGAGGCCGCCTACGAGGCCTTGCTGAACGCCGGGCGCACGACGTGGCGCGTGGGTGAACGGGTCCGTTTCTACCGGGCGGCGAAGGGGACATCCGTGTGGCTGCCGGCGGCGGAGAACGACGAGGCGGCGACGGATGAGGGGGGCGCCGCGCTGCCCGGATACGATGTCGCGCATTACGTGGCCGTGCTGCACACGGCATATGTGTCACGCCTGCGCAAAGCATTCGCGCCGGACCAGTACGCCCAGCTCTTCCGCTCGTCAGGCCAGCTTGGGCTGTTCGATGAGCCGGTCGAGAATGTGCGGCCGCGGTGGATACAGGCCTGAGGAGCACACCGAATTATCGAGTGACCTGCCCCTGAGCGCATGGCCCGGAACGTGCCGGACTATTTGATGCATCGTGGCGCGGTTGTGGTCCCGGCATTCGATATGACGATGCGGCGCGCAAGAGCGCCCTCCGCATGGCCGCCTTGCTCCCAGCCGCATAGGGCAGACCAACGCATGGGACAGGTCGAAGGAGAACAGACGTATGGAGTATCGCACGCTTGGTCGGACAGGAGTCAAGGTCAGCCCCCTCTGCCTCGGGGCGATGATGTTCGGACAGTGGGGGAATCCCGATCACCAGGACTCGATCCGCATCATCCACCGCGCCCTGGACGCGGGCATCAATTTCATCGACACGGCCGACGTCTACTCAGGCGGCGAGTCGGAGGAGATCGTCGGCAAGGCTCTGGCCGGTGGAAAACGTGATAGTGTCGTGTTGGCGACCAAGGTGCATGGCGCGATGGGCGATGACCACAACGCGCAGGGCAACTCCCGTCGCTGGATCATCACGGAATGTGAGAACAGTCTGCGTCGCCTGGGAACCGACTGGATCGATCTCTACCAGATCCATCGCCCCTCGCCAGACACCGACATCGACGAGACCCTGGGCGCGCTGACCGACCTCGTGCGGGCCGGGAAGATTCGCTATTTCGGCAGCTCCACGTTCCCCGCGTACGAGATTGTGCAGGCGCAGTGGGTGGCCGAGCGCCGGGGTCGGGAGCGCTTCCTCTGTGAACAGCCGCCCTACTCGATCCTGGTTCGGGGCGTCGAGGCCGACGCCCTGCCGGTCTGTCAGGAGTACGGGATGGGTGTGATTCCCTGGAGTCCGCTGGCAGGCGGGTGGCTCTCGGGGCGCTTCGGGTCGGGCAAGGACAACTCCAGCCGGCGCGCCGAACGTCTCCCCGCACGGTATGACATGTCCGATCCGGCCAATCAGCGCAAGCTGGAGGCTGTCGATCGCCTGACCGAGGTGGCCGAGCAGGCGGGCCTGAGCATGGTAGAACTGGCCCTGGCGTTTGTCCTGACGCACCCGGCGGTGACCGCGCCGATCATCGGGCCGCGTACCATGGAGCACCTGGAGTCGCAGCTTGCGGCCGCCGGCATCACGCTGGATGGGGCCACGCTGGACCGGATCGACGAGATCGTGCCGCCGGGCACGAACATCAATCCCGGTGATGCGGGCTACCAACCGGCAGCGCTGGCCGACGCCCAGCTGCGTCGCCGGTCGTGACATGCCCTGGTCGACACACATGTCGCTAACAGCTAGCTGAGTGCGCTAATGTGTCCCGCCGCACTGCGGGCGAGCAGCATGACGGTTGCGGGCGCCGCGCTCGCGAGGACGGCGATGACGACGGCCATCGGTAGGGCATTCGCGTAGGCTGCCACGCCGACTAGGAGCGGGCGCGCGTCAAGCCATCACCGACCGTTCCGCGAGGCCGTGGGAAACGTCGAGAACAGGTCGCGCAGGTCGGTCGCGCGGGCGGCGTCGCCGAGCAAAGGGTGTACGCCGAAGATCTCTTCGATCGTGCGTAGCGCGGAGCTGTGCGTGTAGTGGATCGCGTTCCGGTAGCCATGACCCTTGGCGTGAGGCGAGAGTACAATCATGCCGATGGGGCCATCCGCGCCGCCTTCACCCTCGTCCCAGGTAATGAGCAGGACACCGCCCGCCCGGTACGCCGCCGAGGCGAGGATGCGGGGGACGGCGCGGGCAAGCCATGCGTCGCCCTGCTTGACGGCGTCGTTCGTCGGCGCGCACGCGTCGTGCATGTCGTCACACAGGTTGGGCGTGATGAGATTGTAGCGCGCCGTCGTGTTGTCGCGCAGGTCCGTCGCCAGTTCCGTGTAGGGCCGTTCATGCGCGATGCAATAGGCCGAGCGCGGGTCGTTGGCGCCGGTGACGTCGTCGAAGTAGACCGTCGGGTTGTGCTTGGGCGCGTAGGGGTAGTTGCCCGTGAGCGGGCAGGTCCGGCCGTCGATATTCTCCTGGTAAGCCTTCCATGAGATGCCAGCGTTGCGCAGCAGCGTGACGAGGTGCGCCGTCGTGCCCTGGTGATCGATGCCCGGAGCGTTGTCGTCGTGGATGCCGAAGCTCGTCCCGGCCTCGAGCCAGAGGTAGTTGGGCAGGCTCGGGTGATTGCCCGGGGGATTGTCGTACCGCGCGGCATACGAGGCCCGCGGCAGGAGCGCGTCGTTGATGTAGGGGGCGGAGGGATTACCCTTGATGTCGGCCCAGTTGTGGTTCTCCATGACGATGAGGAAGACCGTGGCGCGGCCGAATGCGCGACGTGCGGCTCCCCCGCTCCTGGGTGGGGGAGCCGCAGAATGGTGGGTCGTGGCCGGCAGCTTTTCGACACGCGGGATCAAGGGCGACGCCCACGCGATGCCCGCGATGCCTATCAGCAACACAACCCCGCAAATCCATGCCGGGGACGCGCGAATTATTCTCACGTCATCGTCTCCTCGGTGAACCACGTCCGTGTCCCCGTTCTACACAGGCCGCGAACGCGGACGAACAAGGGATCGATCCCTACTACTACTATTACTATAGCCGCTGGTCATCATCAGGGGCGATCTCGACATCCCGCGCTGGCATCCGCTGATGGTGTAGAATCTACGCACAGGCCACACCGGCCAGCCGTGCCGATGCGCCTGTCCGCGCCCGCGGTCACATGACAAACGATCGCGGGCAGGTGAGATGTCGCCTCAATCACACGTTCACACGTTGCTCCTTGATTCCACATGACGGAAGGTAGGCTGATCCGATGATAGCCCTGCACATTCTGGTCGTCGCGCTGAGCGTCGCGCTCATCGGCGGCACGTTCTTGTCGGCATTGCGTACCTTCGTGGCTCCGCGCGCCATTCCCGATCGCTTGACCACCGCCGTCTTCGTGGCGATGCGCCACGTCTTCGGCCTGCTCCTGCGCGGCCCGCGCTCCGACGCGGCGCGTGAGCGCTTGCTGGTCTTCTTCGCACCCGTGAGCCTGCTCACGCTCCCCGTGGTCTGGTTGTCCTGCCTCCTCGTCGGCTACATGGCGCTGTTCTGGGCGCTGGGCGCCCCCACCTGGCGCGTCGCCTTCACCATGAGCCGGTCGTCGCTGCTCACGCCCGGGTTCGATACCGCGGGCGTGCCGCTCACCACGGTCGTCGCCTTCTCCGAGACCGTGCTCAGCCTGCTGCTCGCCGCGCTCCTGGTCTCGTACCTGCCCGCGCTGTACGCCGCCTTCTCGCAGCGCGAGGCCGCCGTCACCGGCCTGGAGACGCTGGCTGGCTCTCCTCCGTCCCCCGTCAAGATGCTAGCGCGCTATCACCTCATTACGGGCATGGACCACATCGGCGAGGTGTGGGACCGCTGGCTGTCCTGGTTCGAGGTCGTGCAGGAGAGCCACACCTCGCTGCAACCGCTCGTCTTCTACCGCTCGCCGGAGCCGGACCGCTCCTGGGTCACGGCGGCGGGGGCCGTGCTCGACACGGCGGCGCTGGTCGCCTCGACGCTGGACCGCCCGCGCGACCCGCGGGCCGAGTTGTGCCTGCGCGGCGGCTATCTGTGCCTGCGGCGCATCGCCGGCGCGTTCGCCATCCCCTACAATCACGACCCCGCGCCCGACGACCCCATCAGCGTGACGCGGGCGGAGTACGACGCGGTCTACGACCACCTCGCGCGGGTGGGAATGCCGCTCAAGGCGGATCGCGAGCAGGCGTGGCGCGACTTCGCGGGCTGGCGGGTCAACTACGACGCGGCGCTGGTGGCACTGGCCGTGCTGACCGTGGCCCCGCGGGCCCCGTGGTCCTCCGACCGCGCGCCGCGACAGCGGTCGGCCCTGACCAGCCCGCTGAAGAGGGCGCGTGAGGTCGCGGCGGCCATCGCGGCCGGGTCCGAGCATACCGGCGAACACGGGCGCCATCATCGGAGAGGGACGGCGCGGATGCGTCGGGACACGTGAGTGTTCGACACACAACCGCGGCGTCGGCGGCCCACACCGGCCATGCGCCCATGGCGCGTTAACAAAAAATCCGCCTGGATGCGTCGACGTATCGCATCGTCCATCTATCTATCCGCGCTGGATACCGTCCAGCGGGTCAGGCGGAGGCTCCAGAGGCGCCGGGGCTGCTCGCGGTGGCGCGCCACTCCGGCGTGCGGTCCTTGTTCGCCTCAGATAACGCCCGCCGGACGCCGTCGGCGTCGTGGTCCGTGGTGTAGACCGGGGTTCCGGGCTGTTGCCGCCAGGACTCATCCAGCCCCCCGGCGTCGACGCCATCGAATCCGAGTTCGTCGACGAGCCGCAGCACGACGGCCTTGGCCGCGTCGTCGTCGCCCGCGACGGGCAGGGCGATGCGCCCAGGCGTGCCCGCGGGCCGGCCCAACTCTAGCAGGTGTTGCGCGTAGATGTTGTTGAACGCCTTGACCACGGGCCGGCCAAGCTGTTGCGCAACCCAGCGGCTCCCCGTCGTCCCGGCCTCGATCGCGTCGATGCGGCCATCGCGCTGTTGCGGGTAATAGTTGCCGGTGTCCACGACGACCAGGCCGTCGGCCGCCCCGTCGAACACGGTGGGCGGCAGACTGGGGATGTTCTTCTCGGGAATCGTCACGACGACAAGTTCCGCGCCCCGCGCCGCGTCGGCGACCGGGACCGCCGTCGCGCCGGTCGCGGCGGCGAGGTCGGCGAGCGTCTCCGGCCCGCGTGAGTTGGCCACGGACACCTCGTGCCCGATCGCGGTGAGGCGACGGGTGAGGGCGCCGCCGATGTTGCCGGCGCCTATGATGCCGATTTTCATGTCTACTCCTTTTAAGGTAAGGTCCGCTGTCGGGGCGGCCCGCAGTGTACCTCCCTACAGCATAGCGTGATGTGACCGTAGTGTACGCATCTCTCTACGCCATAGCGTGATGTGACCGTGATGTGGGCACGAGGCTGAGTTGTCGGCGTCTACTGGTCCCTCTAAAAAAGACGAGGCATACGGTCCTAGAACGCGCTCGCCGGTCGTATGAGGCGCCCAATCGGGGGTGAGACGATCCGGCCATCGAGGTAGACGGTGGCGCCGCGGACGAGCGTGCGCGTGATGCGGCCGCGCAAGGGACGGCCGACGTACGGGCTGTGACGATGACGGTACAGCAGATCCTCCGCGCGCAGGACGGAGGTGTGCGTGAGGTCGACGAGGGCGAGGTCGGCGTCGGCCCCGATGGCGAGCCGCCCCTTCGTCGGCGCCAGGCCGAAGCGGTCGGCGGCATAGTCGGCGGTGACGGCGGCGATCGTCTCCAGCGGCAGCGCGCGGCGGTCGTACCCGTCGGTCAGCAGGAGCCGCAGGAGCGATTGGCAGCCCGAGACGCCGCCCCAGATCGCGAAGAAGTCCCCGCCGGTCTTCATGGCGGCCGGCGCGGGCGAGTGGTCGGAGGCGACCATCGGCACGGAGCCGTCGAACAGCCCGCGCCACAACGCCTCCCGCTCCTCGCTCGATCGCAGGGGCGGAGCGCACTTGGCCACGGGCCCCAATCTCTCCAGGTCGTCCTCGGTCAAGACGAGATAGTGGGGACAGGTCTCGCAGCTGACGTCGACCCCGCGCGCCCGCGCTTCGGCGACGAGCGCGACGCCGCGCCCTGTGCTGACATGCACGACGTGCAGGCGGCAGCCGGTCTCACGGGCGAACAGGATGGCGCGCGCGATCGCCTCGAGTTCGGCCACGATGGGGCGCGAGGCCAGGTAGTCGCGCGCGGACACGCGGCCCGCGGAGACGGCGCGGCGCCCTAAGCCGGCGGTGATCGCGTCGTTCTCGGCGTGAACGGCGACGATACGGCCGAGCCCGGCCGCGCGGGTCATTCCCTCGTAGAGCGTGAGGTCGTCGGCCGCGGCGAAGTCGTCGATGCCGCTATTTGACATAAAAGCTTTGAACCCGACGACGCCGCACGCCGTGAGGTCGTCGAGGTGGGCGATGTTGCCCGGAACGAGACCGCCCCAGAGGGCGAAATCGACGAGCGAGGAGGACAGCGCGGCGTCGAGCTTGAGCGCGAAGCTCGTGGCGTCGAGCGTCGGCGGGTGCGCGTTGAGCGGCATATCGAAGTACGCGGTCGCGCCGCCCGCGGCCAGGGCGCGCGTGCCGGTAGCGAAGCCCTCCCAGCCGGCGCGCCCCGGCTCATTGAAGTGGACGTGCGCGTCGATAACCCCCGGGAAGACGTGCAGGCCGGTGGCGTCGATCTCCGCCCCGCTCGTCCCCGCGACCTCGGGCGCGATGGCGACGATGCGGCCGTCGGCGATCGCGAGGTCGCCCCGCGTGAGGCCGGTTGAAGCCACGAGCGTCCCCTGGCGCACGACGAGGTCGTAGAGACTCATGAACGGGTTAGGAGCGTCAGAAAGTCATCCATGACGGCGATGGCGACCGCGACGTCGTCGGTCGAGACGGACTCGGCCGGGTTGTGGCTGACGCCATCTTTGCAGCGCACGAAAAGCATCGCGGCCGGGGTAAGGTCGGACAGGGCGACCGCGTCGTGGCCGGCCCCGCTCGGGAGGCTCGTGACGTCGTATCCGCGCGACGCGATGGCCGTCGTCAGGGTCTGGGTGAGCGCGGCGTCACACGACGTCGTCGGGCTCTCCTGGGCGGCCTGCCAGTGGACCGCTACGCCGCGCTCACGCCCCAGGTCTATCGCCTGGCGCCGGAGCAGGCGGCACGCCTCGGCGCGACGCTCGTCGTCGCCGTGCCGCACGTCGAGGCTCAATCGCGCCGCGCCGGGGATAACGTTGCTTGCCCCCGGTTGAACCGCCACCTGGCCCACGGTCGCCACGAGTCCCTCCGTCGCGCGCCCCACCCGCTCGACGGCGAGCACGAACTCGGAGGCGGCGCACAGGGCGTCGTGACGCGCGTCCATCGGCACGGTCCCCGCGTGGCCGGCTTGTCCGACAAAGTCGATCGTGACGCGGCTCTGGCCCATGATGGCCGATACGACGCCGACCGGCCGCCCGAGTCGTTCGAGAACCGGGCCCTGCTCTATGTGGACCTCGCAATAGCCCAGCAACTCGTCCGACCGGCGTGCATCCGTGGCGATGGCGGCAGGGTCGCCGCCGAACGCGCGGATCGCCGCGGCCATGGCGACGCCGTCGTCGTCGACGAGCGCTAGATCCCGCGCGTTGAACGCGCCGGCCACGGACGCGCTGCCGAGGTAGCATGTATGGTAGCGCAGGCTCTCCTCGTCGGCGAAAGCCACGACATCGATCGCGAAGGGCAAGCGTTCGCGGCGCGCGCGCAGGCGCTCGACGAGGGCGAGGGCGACAAGCACGCCCAGGGGGCCGTCGTACTTGCCGGCGTCGCGCACGGTGTCGAGGTGTGAGCCCAGCAGCAACGTCCTCGCGCCGGCCGCGCGCGCCTCGTAGCGCCCGCTAAGATTGCCCACATTGTCGCGGTGTACGGCGTCCATCCCCGCGTCGCGCATCCAGCCGGCCACGGCGTCCTGGGCCTCTCGTAGCGCCGGTGTCGCGAAGCGGCGGGTCAAGCGGTCGGGTTCCTCGCTGTAGCGGGACAGGATGTCGCATCGCTCCATGACCCGCCGCGCGTCCGCATATGTGCTATCCATCACGCTTTCATCCTAACGCACGGTCCGCAAAAGAGGCTCCCCCGTTTTGCCTGCCGCGTCAATCGAAGACGACCGTCTTGTTGTCGTAGAGGAGGATGCGGTTTTCGATATGCCAGCGCACGGCGCGCGAGAGCACGATCTTCTCCAGGTCGCGCCCCTTCTGGATCAGATCGTCGACGGTGTCGCGGTGCGAGACGCGGATGACGTCCTGCTCGATGATAGGTCCGTTATCCAACACGTCGGTCACGTAGTGACTTGTCGCGCCGATGAGCTTGACGCCGCGCTGGAAGGCCTGATGATAGGGGCGCGCCCCGACGAACGCGGGCAGGAAGGAGTGGTGGATGTTGATGATGCGATCGGTGTACGCCCGCGTGAAGTCACCCGATAGTATTTGCATGTAGCGGGCGAGCACGACGAGGTCGATGTCATGTCGGCGGAGCAACTCTAGCGCCCGCGCTTCGGCCGCGCCCTTGGTGTCTCGCGTCACCGGCACGTCGAAAAATGGGATGCCATGGAAGTCGGCCAGTGCGCGGGCGTCGGGATGGTTGCTGACGACGAGCGGGATCTCGCAATGGAGCTCGCCCGCCGCGTGGCGATACAGCAGGTCGGCCAGGCAGTGGTCGTCGCGGGAAACGAAGATGGCCACCCTGGGGCGGTCCGAGGCGAAGGCGAGGCTCCAGCGCATGTCGAGCCGGTCCGCGATCGGCGCGAAGCGGTCGCGGACCTCCGCCGGGTCGAGCGCGAAACCATCCAGATCCCACTCGACGCGCATGAGGAAGACGCCTTGCTCGGCGTCCTGGTGCTGATCGGCGTGGAGGATGTTGCCGTCGTGACTGTACAGGAAGTCGGCGATAGCCGCGACAAGCCCTTTGCGGTCGGGGCAGCTAATCAGTAGGATAGCGGAGTTCTTCGTGGCGGACGGCTTTACCATCGCTGTACCATCCTGTCTAGCCCCCTCGATAGGCGCTGTAGGCCCACGGCGATACGAGGAGCGGCACGTGATAGTTGGCGGAGGGATCGGCCACCCCGAAGCGGATTGGGACGGTGTCGAGGAAGGGGAGCGGGACGTTTTCCGCGTCATGCGGCGAGAGGGGGCGCCCGGTGAAGTAGTCGCCGACCGCGAACGCGAGCTCGTAGATCCCCAGCGTCAACTCGGCGTCGTCGAGCAGCGGCGCGTCGGTGCGGCCGGCGGCGTTGGTGCGCGCCGTTTTGAGCAGCGCCCGGCGGTTCTCTCCCTCGCCCGCGACCCTCCACACCTCGATAGCCACGCCCTCGGCGGGGCGTCCGCGCGCGCTGTCGAGCACATGCGTGGTAAGACGTCCCATACCCGTTCTCCTCCTCCTCGTCCCTGCACCTATGCGTCCCTGGACAGCGTCAACCGGATTATGCCATAGGCAGGGAAGGGTTCGCTGTACACCTTGACATTGGGATCTGTTTCGGACAGCGCGACGGGGTCCCATGTGTGGTTTTGCGCGTCGAACGACACCGCGGCCATCCCCGGAAAGCGCTCCAGCAGGCGCGTCCCTATCTCGTGGACGAGATGCTGGATCGACTCGCTGACAAATTGGTGGAAGACGGTCCGCACGACGTCGCGGACTTGTTCTGACGGGATGTAGCGGGCTGGATCGGGGTCGAGGAGGTCCGCGGTGTCGCGGTAGGTCCAGTGGACGTCGAGGTGGATGTAGAGCGGGCGGTCGACGCGCTCGGGCAGGGTGGTGTAGCCGTCGCGCACGAACCGCGTGAACGCGCTCCCCGTGACCTTGATCAGTTCCATGCCGACGCGCCCGCAACGATGGCCGGTGAGGACGGCGCGGCCGGCGTCGTCGCGCTCGACGTCGAGGACGCCCGTGGCGTGGTCGCCGTGCGACCGGCCGAACAGGCTTGGACTTGCGATGAAGGCGCCGCCGTCGTCCGACGGCACGTAGGTCGGCGCGAAGGGCCGCTCTCGCCCGGTCAGGCGCAGCGCTTGCATCTGCTCGTACCGGTCGAGGAAGCCGCGTCCGAGGAGGTCGAGAAAGCCTTCGAGCGTCGCCCCATCGTAGGCGAGAGCCTGGCGCAGGATATAGTTCTTCATCGAGTCGGTGGCCACGACGTTCGCGTTGTCGCCCTCGGTGTAGGCCGGCAAAAAGTTGCGGCCGAACACTTCGACGTCGACCTCCAGCGCGAAGAGGGTATTGTCCCGTCCCGTAAAGGGCGACTCGGGGATCGGCGTCACGCCCGTGAGCGGCCGCGCGCAGACCCGGTAGAGGGGAACGTGCGCCTTACCGTATGAGATGTCCGCTTTCACTACTGCTTCCGCCCCTTTAGGTACTCGGCTGTCAACACACTGTATCACTCATCCCGGAAGCGGTCGCGCAGCCGAAAGTGGGCAATCTTCGCGATCTCGCCCAGGGCCGTATCGATCTCTTCGTCGCGCGTATTGTCGAGGCAAGCGGCGAACCCGGCCAGGATGCTTTCCTTCCTGTTTTCTCGCGCACAAATGACGAAGGGGAAGCCGAAGTGCCTGTTGTAGGCGGCGTTGAGGTGGGTGAAGACCGTGATCTCTGCGGGCGAGAGGCGATCGAGACCGGCGGCGGCCTGCTCGCCCGTCGACTCAACCGAGAGGGCGCCGGCACGGGCGGCACGCCCGACGAGATCGGGATGCGCCCGAATGAGCGTTACCTGCCGTTCCCTTGGCGCGCCATACATGGCTGCACATAAACACTTGTACGTCTTCTCCACATTGTTGGCAAGAGATACCCCTCGATCGGGCAAGATAGACCTTGGGATCCACGGCGGGCCTTCGAACACCGGAGCCAGCGCCGCGACGAAGCTTTCATCGTCAAGAGCATTAAGCTCGGCGATAGACATACGCGTATCAATAGGTGTCATCGTCGTTCCTGAGATAGAATAGGAAAGGTCGAGCCCGTCGGCCGCCACGCCCTAGCCCATGCCATCGCGGATCATAGCGATGGGCGGCGTCGCGGGCTGAATGGTATCATGGCGCGCGATGGGCGGGCAAGACGCGGCCGTACCGAGACTGTGCGACGCCGATAGTTACTGTGTACAAAGCCGAGAGCCGCGCGCGCAACCTGTATACTGGATGCCAAGTCAGTCGCGCGCCGTGTCACGACGGAGTGACGCGCTGTATACGGCGATGCGCCCGCGGCAACGTAGCCCGGCGCGGGTCGTGGCCGACGACGTGGGTTGAGCACGCTCTATAGTAGGAGGCCGCCATGCTTCGTCGTCTCGCCGTCTCGGTCGCGCTTCTCGCGGCCATCGTCGTCATCCCCCACCGCGTCGCGCCTATCCGCGCCGCCGGCGCGACCAATGTGTCGTTCTCGCTCAACTGGATCAGGAACGTCGAGTTCGGCGGTATCTGGGTCGCCCAGCAGAAGGGCTGGTGGAAAGCGGCCGGGCTCAACGTGACGACTCTGCCCATCGCCGAGGGGAGCGATCCGACCGTGCTCGTCGGCGCGGGCAAGTACACCTTTGGTTTCCAGGACGGCGCGTCGCTCGTCATTGCGCGCGCCCATGGCGTACCGGTCAAAGCAGTCTGGGCATCGGGGCAGCGCTCGCCGTTCGCCTTCATCACGCTGCCGAAGAGCGGGATCACGAGCGTCAAGGATTTTCGGGGCAAGCGTATCGGCTACCAGGGCCACGAAGAGTACGTCCTGCAAGCCATGCTCTCCCACGCCGGCATGACCTTGCGCGACGTGAAGCCCGTGGTCGTCGGCTATGACCCATCGCTCCTCCTGGCGGGTCGCGTCGACGCCTACCTGTCTTATCTGACGAACGAGCCCATCGAGTTGGCCGAGAAGAATCACGTCAAGGTCAACATCATCAAGGCGAGCGACTATGGCTACGACTTCTACAACGACGTGCTTTTCACGACCGACGGCACTATTCAGAGCCAGCCGGCCCTGGTGCGCAAGGTCGTCGTCGTGATGGATCGCGGCTGGCGCTATGCAATCGCACACCCCGCCGAGGTGGCCAGGATCGTCGTGCCCAAGCTCGACAGCCAGGACTCTCTAACGCAGCAGATAACCGAGATGCGGGAACTGGCGCCGCTGTCCTCGGGGCCCGGCGTCACGGTCGGCGGCATGAGCGCCGCCCGCTGGCAAAACGGAATCAGCCTGCTACTCAAGTACAAGCAAATCCCGTCGGCCGTATCGCCGGGCAGCGTGTTCACGACGCAGTTCCTGCCGCGCTAACATGGGCGCTATCCGCTGCGACCGGATTACCTTCGATTACCCCAACGGCGTGCGCGCGCTCGACGACGTCTCGCTCGCGGCGCCACAGGGCGCGTTCATCTCGCTGATCGGTCCTTCGGGCTGCGGCAAATCGACGCTGCTGCGGCTTGCCGCCGACCTCCTGCAGCCCACGCTGGGTACGATCTCCATTGCCGGCGCGTCCCCGCGCGCGGCCCGGATAGCGCGACGTATCGGGATGGTCTTCCAGGAGCCGGCGCTGCTCTCGTGGCGTCGCTCGGCCCGCAACGTCGAGCTGCCCCTAGAACTTGGCGGGCGACGCGACGCGGCCGGCCGCCGACGCGCCCGCGAGTTGCTGGCGCGCGTGGGGCTGGGGGACATGGCCGAGCGGCTACCGTCACAACTCTCCGGCGGCCAGCGCCAGCGCGTCGCCCTTACCCGCGCCTTGATTCAGGATCCGGCGGTGCTGCTGATGGACGAACCCTTCGGCGCGCTCGATCAAATCACACGGGACGAGATGAACGTCGCCCTGCTCGACGTGTGGGAAGCGGCCCGCACGACCGTCCTCTTTGTGACGCACAGTATCTCCGAAGCGGTGTATCTGAGCGATCAAGTGGCGGTTTTCACCCCGCGCCCTGGGCGCATCCGTACGGTGATCGACATACCGCTGCCGCGCCCGCGGGTCCCCACGATGCGGCGGGACCCAGCGTTCTTCGCGTTAGAGACACGGGTACTGACCGCTCTCGACGGAAAAAACGTGGATGGCATGGACGGCATGGACGGCGTGGATGCGGATGCAACGCCTGTCGGGACGACGATGAGCGGGAATAAGGATGGAGCCCTATGAGTAGCTCCGGGACGACGTATACGCGAGAGGAGCAGGCCCCTCCAGCGGCAGGTGCGGGGCGACAGCCCGTTCGCCCCCGCCAGGGCCGTGTCGTCCTCGGACGCGTCGGCAACGCGCTCTTGCCACTGCTCGTCCTGGTCGTCGTCCTCATCTGCTGGCAGGGTTTCGTCGTCTGGCACAATGTTCCCTCGTTCGTGTTCCCGCGACTCGATAAAACATGGGCGAGCTTGCACACAAATTGGCCGGACATCTGGGCGAACTTGCAGATCACGCTCGGCGAGGCCGGTCTCGGGTTTGTCATCGGGAACGCCCTGGCCATCGTCGGAGCCACGATCTTTGTCTACTCGCCGCTCACCGAGCGCGCGTTTTTCCCATTGGCCGTCATCGTACAGACGATCCCCATCATCGTGTGGTCGCCCATCCTCGTGCTCATTTTCCCCTCGGGATCGACGTGGCCGCAAGTCGCCGTCGCGATCCTGATCTCTTTTTTCCCCTCCCTCGTCAATATGACGCGCGGCTTGCGCGAGGTCGACCCACTGGAGCTTGAACTCTTCCACGTGCTCAACGCGTCGCGCTGGCAGGTTTATCGGAAGCTGCGCTGGCCCTCGTCGCTCCCGGCCCTTTTCGCCTCGCTGCGCATCACGAGCACGCTGAGTCTCGTCGGCGCCATCGTCGGCGAGTATGTCGCCGGAGGAGGCCAGGGGGTGGGCTACGAATTGCTCACCGCCAAGCAAAACATCGACGCGGCGCTGGTCGTCGCTATCACCCTCGTGGTCACCGTCACTGGGGTCGTCGTGTTCCTGGCCGTCGCCGGGGCCGAGCGACTCTTCCTCAGCCGACGCGCGTAAAGGGGTTTTGCACTATAGTGACGACGTATGACGCAATCGTGGTTGGCGCGGGACCCGCGGGGGCGAGCGCGGCGCATGTGCTCTCCGAAGGCGGGGCGCGTGTGCTCTTGCTGGAGAAGGCGGCCTTGCCGCGCTATAAACCGTGCGGGGGCGGGCTCACGGCGCGCGCGCGGGCGGCCTCTCCCTTGGCGGCGGCGTTCACCCCCGAGACCATCGCCGGAACCGTGCATATCGCGGGCGCGAACCGCGCTGTCGACTGCGCCCTGCCAGCCGCGATTGGGATGACCATGCGGCCGGCCTTCGACGCCTACCTCGTCGACCGCGCGGTCGCGTCCGGCGCGACCCTGCGTGACGAGACGAGCCTGACGGCGCTGGAGACCGACGGCCGGCGTGTGCGGCTCCAGGCCGGCGCGGACATCGTGTCGGCGGCCTATATCGTCGGGGCCGATGGGGCCAATGGCGTCACGGCGCGGCTGGCCGGCTTCCCGATGGGCCGGGAGCCGGCCACCGCGATCGAGGCCGAGGTCGCCGTTCCGGATGCCGCGCGCGCGCGCTACGAGGACGCCGCGCTGCTCGACTTCGCGGTCGCGCCCCGCGGCTACGCCTGGATATTTGGGAAAGGTGACCATCTTTCCGTGGGCGTCTACACGGTCGATCCGGGCATGGGGCGCGCCCTGCGCCCCGCGCTGGCGCGCTTTTTAGCCGGGCGCCCCGATCTACGCGCTGGCGCGGTGCTGTTGCAGCGCGGACATCGCGTCCCCCTGGCGGGAGGCCGGGAGATACGGCGGCGCGGAGCGGTCGTCTTGGCGGGCGACGCCGCGGCCCTGGCCGATCCTCTCACGGGCGAGGGGATCAGCTACGCGCTCGCCAGCGGCCGGCGGGCCGGAACGGCCGTCCTGTCGGCCCTCGCGGGCGACGACGGCGCGCTCGCGGCCTATGACCGTTACCTTGCGCGGGACCTGTGTGGCGACTTGCGCTACGCGCGGATCGTCGCCGCCGTCGCGTATCGCCTCTCACATGTCGCCGTGCGCCTCACTGTCGAGCACGCCGGCCTGCGCGACGTCGCCGCCGCGGCCGTTAGCGGGACGCTCGACTATCGCTCCCTGATCACGCGCCTGGCGTCCCGCGCTCCCCAACTGTTGCGCTACGCCGTATAGGGGGGGTGTGCCGAGATACGCCCCAAAATAGGACATAGCGCGAAACCCGGCGCCGCCGCCTCGGATGGGTGTTACCCCTCTCGCCTGTCGCACGCCGGCAACCAGATGTCGACCACCACTCCCTGGTCACATGCTGAGTGGATACGGAGGGTTCCCCCATGGTCGCTGACAATCCACTGGCTGATCGCCAGTCCCAATCCACTGCCCGTGGGGCGCGCATCGATGGGGGGCGCCTCCCCCGTCGTGTCCGGGCTATGCGTGCGCGCGTGATCGACGCGATAGAACCGTTCGCACAGGTGCGGCAGGTGCTCCGCGGCAATGCCGGGTCCATCGTCGGCGACCTGGAGCCACACGCCGACGCCCTCGTCGTGGCGCCGCAGTCCGCCGCTCAGGTACACCTGCGTGCCACGTCCCGCCCCGTATTTCAGGGCATTCTCGACGATATTTGTGAGCATGCGCGACAGCGATCCCTGATCGCCCCATACCAGCGCCTCGGGCAGCGCCTCGATCGTCAGCGCCATCGCGCTCTGCTGAGCCAGCAGCGCCAGGCGCTCCGCGACGTCAAGGACGACCTCCCCCAGATCGACCGCCGTGCGCTGGAGCGCGGCGTCCGCGCTATCGGCGCGCGCCAGGATCAATAAATCGTCGATTAAACGCGTCATGTGCCCCGTCTCCTGCTGCATGATCGCGATGGCCTGCCGATACTCCAGGGGCGTCCGCGGGCGAGCAAGAGCACGGGCCGCTTCCAGGTCGACGATGGCGAGCGGCGTGCGCAACTCGTGACTGGCATCGGCCGTGAACTGGCGCTGGCGCGCGAAGGCGGCCTCCAGCCGCTCCAGCATGTGATCGACGGTGCCGGCCAGTTGCCCCACCTCGTCGCGGCCGTGCAAGTTCAGGCGCTTGCTCAAGTCCGTCGCGCCGATCTCTCGCGCCGTGCGTGTGATCGCCTGGATGGGACGCAGGGCACGGTTCGCCAGCCAATAGCCGCCTCCCGCGCACAGGATCAGCGTGAGCGGCACGATCGTGTCGAGCGTCCGGGCCAGCGTCGCCATCTGGCGCGGCACGTCGGAGCGTACCCCCCCCACGAGCAACGCCCGCGGGCGCGGCACGGCCAGTAGTGGCAGTCCGGTGAGCCGAAACAGGGCCGCGTGGGCGGCCGTGACCGGCGCGCGACCGTCCTTCGTCACGCCGGCGGACGTCGTGAGCAGCACCCTTGCTCGACAACGGTCGGCGTCTCGCTCCGCGCGACGGCCTGGAGAGATCGCACGGCCTGGTCCCACGACATCTTTACGGCGGAGAGCCGCCCCGCGGCGACAGTCTGGATGACCCGGCCCGTAGGCGCCACCAGGAGGACAAGCTCTGCCCCCCGCGCGATGTCCGGATCGCGCGCCGCCGCGAGGCGTCCGCTCCGCGCATCGTAGGCGCCGGCCCAGTGATGCAGGCGCTCCATGAGATGGCTATCCGTCTGGGCAAGCAGAGACTGCTGCTCCGTCACGTAGATAGCGCCGCTACAGAGAACGAGAATCAGGGCCAGGATCACGCCGTACCAGAGAGTTAACCGCACGCGTAGACTGGCGAGCAGGCGCGGCCAGAGCCGTGGTCCCACGCCCGGCATGGCCTGCGCTTCTAGACGCTGTGGTCCCCGCGGCGTCCTCGCCGGGGCGCCCCGCCGCCGTCTCACGCTGGTCTCTCGGGTCGTCGCAGCCGATAGCCCAGGCCGTAGAGCGTGTCCAGCAATTTCACCTCGAAGGGGTCGTCGATCTTGCGGCGCAGGCGCCGCACCGCGACATCGACCACATTGGACGTCGTGATGACGTCGTAGGTCCACAGATGCTGCTCGATCTGCGCACGCGTCAGGACCTGGTTCGGGTGACGCAGGAAATACTCGAGCAAGGAGAACTCCCGGGCGGTGAGGGTGAGGCGTTGCCCGGCCCGCTCGACGTGATGCGTGGCCGGATCGGCGTACAGATCGCCAACCGCGAGCATGCCGCTCTTGTCGGCCACGCCGCGCCGCAGGAGGGCGCGCAGGCGGGCCAGCAACTCGTGCAGCGCGAAGGGCTTGACCAGGTAATCGTCGGCGCCGCCGTCCAGCCCACGCACCCGATCGGCCACGGCATCACGCGCCGTCAACAGGAAGATCGGCGTACCGATCTTGTGCTGGCGCAGGGCGCGGCACACCTCAAACCCATCCTTCCGTGGCAACAGGATGTCGAGGATGATCGCGTCATAGTTCGTCGTTTCGGCCAACTCCTGCCCCTCCACGCCGTCGAAGGCGCGGTCGACGGTGTACCCCTCCTCGCCGAGGCTCAGTCCGAGCGTGTGGCTCAACCGGCGATCATCTTCGATAAGCAACAGGCGCATCGGCGGCCTCCTTCTGGCGCTGTCTGAAGTATGACGGGAAAAGATGACCCAATTATGACAGGATCGGTCAGAGTGTGGTCAGGATTGCCCGGTAGAGTGGCGAGTGAAGCCGGTTGCGCCGACGCCACGCTACCGGCCGGCGTTGCGAGTGGCGTGGAGACGGAGGACAGGACGATGCCACAGACCATCCAGCCGATCCCAGCGGCGACCCGCCACGACAGCAGACAGGATGACGACACGCTGTCACACTCCGCGCCGTGCGTGGCGCACGGCGTTTCCCGCCGCACCGCGCTCCAGCACGCGGCCGCGGCCACGGCCGGCGCCCTGGTCGTCAGCGCCATCGGCGCCGGGAGTCCCGTGCTCACACAGGCCGTGGCCGCGACGGCCACGGTGGCCCGCGCGCGCGTCCGGTGGCACAAACCCGCACCCGCGTGACGCCATCGGCGGCATCCTCGCCGCGTTGGATCGTTACCCGCTGGTCGCCTTGGGGGAACGCCACCTGTTGCAGGAGATGCACGACGTCCTCACGGCCCTACTGCGCCACCCGGCGCTGCCCGGCAAGATCAACGACATCGTGGTCGAGTTCGGCAACGCCCTGTACCAGGATCTGGCCGATCGCTTCATCCTGGGCGACCGGCCCGTGGCTCGGGCCGACCTCACGCAACTCTGGCGGTTCACGATCGGGGGCAACGTGTTGTGGGACGCGCCGGTCTACGAGCAATTCTTCCGCACCGTGCGCGCGGTCAACGGGATGCTGCCCGCCGCCCACCGCATGCGCGTGCTGCTGGGCGATCCGCCTTTCGACCATCGCAGGGTGCGTGGTGTGGCCGACAAAGACTACGTCCTGTCGATGATCGCTCAACGCGACGCGCACTATGCCGCCGTGGTCGAGCGAGAGGTACTGCGCAAGGGCCGCCGGGCGCTGCTCATCGCGGGCAGCAACCATCTTCTGCGCGGGCTCCGCGGGAATGAGGGTGCGCGGGGCTTGAATGCGGCCAGCCGCCTCGTGCGGCGCCATCCCGGCGCGCTCTATGTGATCGACCTGCTCGTCCTGCCGACCGGCGCGCCGCAAGACTCGCTGCTGCAACGCGCGCGGGCCGCCGTGGCGGGATGGCCGCGTCCTGCCGTCGCTACTCTGGCCGGCACATGGTTGGGCGCGACGACCCAGTCGGTGGAACCATGGATCAACGCAGGGGCCTATCTGGCGAGCACACCATCCGCCGTACGCTACGGCGCGCAGGCTGATGCGATCCTATACGTCGGTCCGGGCGAGACCCTGACGGCGTCGCAGGCCGACCCCACGCTCTACCAATCTGGCCCCTACCGGGCCGAGTTGCAGCGCCTGAGTCGCTTGTACACGCGGGCCGGCCAGCCGACCGACTATGTGGCCGATGGGCTCAGACACGCCCAGGCTGGACCGAGTTGGTTCGCCCAATACGGCGGATCGAAATAGCGGGAGAGGTCGTCCGATGTGGCGGCGCTGACCCAATGCATCGTCCACGCCGGTGTCTCCAGGGAGAGATGGAGCGATGAGGACAAAGATGAGGACAAGGAAGATCAACCGCGGGGCATGGGCGCGGCGCGCCTTGCGCCACACGGCCCTGGTGGCGCTCGTACTCGGAACCCTACTGCTACCACGGACGAGGGCCACAGCCGGCCCTATCCGTGCGCCCCGTGTCCCGCCATGCGGCGCCGCGCAGCCGTCCGCGACGGCCCAGACGCTCCCGCCGACGACGGTGGCGACCATCGAAGAGGCCTATACCTGCCTCCTCGCGCACTACCCGAGCGGTCCGGCGCTCGACGATCGCGTGCTCCTGCACGGCGCGATGGTCGGGCTGATCACCGATCTTATGCGGCGGGGCCTGGACCAACCAACCGCCATGCTGCCTGCCCTGCATGGCGATCACGCCGCGGATTGGCGGGCCTTTCGCGCCGCCTATCTGGCCATTGCCGCGCGCCTGCCACGGAACCCGCGCGTCCAACAAAATCTGGCGCGGGCCACCATCGCCGGCTTGGTGGCAAGCCTCCAAGACGACCATACGCGCTATGCCGCGCCCCTGTCGGTCGGGGACAACAAAGCCGGTGGGGCGTCAGGCGGACCCGCGGGAGCGGGTGAGTTCGGCCTCGGCCCGCGGCTCTCCGCCGATGACAGTGTGCCGACGCGGACTATCGCGCCCCTCTTCATCGTCGCGGTCGACCCCGGCAGTCCCGCGACCGCCGCGGACCTGCGACCGGGCGACACCATTACCGCGATCAATGGGTTGCCACCATTTGTCCAGGGTATGGCGGACCAGGCCGTGCTGGCTCAGCTTGATGGCCCAGCGACGCTCCGCCTGCGCATCCGCCGGCCCGCGACGGGCCGAGCCATGATGGTCACCCTCATCCCAGCCCCCTATCCGTCGCCCCAGGCGGTGACAGCCCGCGTGCTACCGGGCGATGTCGCCTACGTCCGGCTCACCAGTTTCGTCGATAACGCGGCCAACTACGTGTTTGCCGCGCTAGATGGGCTCGGGCTGGGTCCGCGTCTCCGTGGACTCGTGCTCGATCTGCGCGGCAACGGGGGCGGCCCTGCCGGGGAGCCGGCGCGCCTGCTCGGGGCATTCGTGCATGGCCGGGTCTTCGCGTCGTTCGACGACGGGCACGGACACCGGACGGTGGCGCGGACCGATGCGGGCATGCCGCTGGTCCGCGTCCCTCTCGTCGTCCTGATCGATCGTGGCTGCGCCTCGGCCTGCGATGTCACGGCAAGTGCTATCCGCGATCTGCGCCTGGGGCGTCTGGTCGGAGAACGCACCGCCGGGGATGTGTCAGGGCCAGCTAAGCCATGGTTCCTAGACGATGGGGGTGTGCTGCAGATCCCCGTCGCGTTCATGCGCGGGGCCAATGGTGAGATCGTGGATGGCGTCGGTATCCCGCCCGACGATGCGGCGCCGGTGACAGCGACGGCGCTGTCGACGGGCCGCGATCCCGGCATCGACCAGGCCCTGCGCGACCTCCAACGGGAAGGCCAAGACCACATCTAAGCTAGAGTTTGGCCATTTTGGATAAGGAAGCAGGCAGGATAAGCTGAAACCACTCCTAGCCAGAGAGGTTTGAAATGCTTGTCCTGCCCGACGCCATTATGGCGTATCTGCTGCCGTTCGCG
>JAABUO010002108.1_pt1 | contig 24679 bp, 20 predicted proteins | sample 5559291 | NCBI WGS metagenome assembly JAABUO01 (sample SAMN10711878, study PRJNA513372) | rock metagenome | isolation source: Antarctica rocks | place: Antarctica: Victoria Land, Finger Mt sud
GTCGGGTTCGAGGGATTCGGCCACCTGCCGGACGCCCCGGCCAACCGCGGCCTGCTCGACCAGGTCGCTGCTCTGGAATGGGTGCAGGACAACGTCGCCGCACTCGGCGGCGACCCAGGCAACGTGACAGTGTTCGGCTCCTCGGCCGGAGGGGGCTCGGTGGTGGCGCTGGCCACCATGCCGCGGGCGCGGGGCCTGTTCCGGCGCTGCATCGCGCAGAGCATCCCGGGCCTGTTCTATCCGGCTGACGTCGCCGCACGGGTGACCGCGCGAGTCGCAGCCGCAGCCGGCGTTCCGGCCAGGACGGCGGAGCTCACCGCGCTTGCGCCCCAGCAGCTGGCCAACACCTCAGCCGAAGTCATTGCCGATCTCCTGGCGGACCCGGGGGGTTGGGGGGCGCTGCACTATGCGACAACGCCCTACTTCCCGATCATCGACGGCGAGGTGCTGCCCGCGTCGCCGCTCGACGCTCTCGCCGATGGAGCTGCCGGCGACCTCGACGTGCTCGTCGGCTACAACCGCGACGAATACCAGGCGATGCTGGAGACAAGCGGGGTCCGCGGCCTGCAGGGGGAGCACGACGTGCTGCAGGCAGCCGCCGTGCTGCTCTCGGGTGGTTCGAGCGCGCAGGACTACCGGCGGGCGTATCCCGAACGGAGCAGCGCCGACCTCTACTCCGTGCTCTGCTCAGACTGGCTGTTCCGGATGCCCGTGCTCGACGCCGCTGACGGCCACGCCGCCTCCGCCCGCCGCGCCGGCACGTACGTGTACGAGTTCGCGTGGCAGACACCGGTCGCAGATGGAGCTCTCGGCGCCTGCCATGCCCTCGAGGTTCCCTTCATTTTCGGGAAGCTCGACTCCCCCTTCGCCCGCACCTGGCTGGGTGACACCGGTGAGCGCGAGGCGGAACTGTCGGGCCGCATGCGCCGGGCCTGGACGGCATTCGCCGCCACGGGCGACCCGGGATGGCCCCGCTACCGGCAGGGCGAGGCCACCGCGAAGGTGTGGGGGAACAGCGACAGCGTGGTCACGGATCCCTCACCGGGCTCGCGAGCCATCTGGCTCCGACACCGGCCCAGGGGCACGCCGCCTACCCTGCGTCCGTGAGCGGCCGTCCCTCGTCCACAGTTCGGCTCTCGGGTGCATCCGGACGCATCACAGGCGAAAGAACGGTGTCTGGTCCTCGCCCTGCAGCGTTATCTCGAATCGCAGGGTGCCGTCCGGCTGCTCAGTAGCGGTCAGCAACCTGCGCTCGGCGGGATGGAGGCCGGCGAGAACTGGGTCGAGCGCGTTGGCGTCGTCCTCGTCCGGGAAGTAGATGCGCGTCACGAGTCGCTGCAGCAGGCCGCGCGCGAAGACCGACACATCCAGGTGCGGCGCCTCAAGGCCGCCTGCTCCGTCGGGCAGCGCACCCGGCTTGAGGGTGCGGAAGGCGAACTCTCCGTCGGCCCCGGTCGGGCACCGGCCGAACCCGCGAAAGCCCGGAGCCGACGTGGCCCCGCGCGGGTCGTCGGGATGGTCGAACCGCCCCGCTGGGTCGGCCTGCCAGACCTCGATGAGGCCGTCCGGAACGCCCTCGCCGGCGCCATCGACCAGCCGCCCGGTGAGCGTCACCGCATCCGCGGCTCCGGATGCGGCGACGTCAGGACCGTCCGGCCACGGAAGCACGATCGCCAGGTAAGGGCCGACTGTCTGCGACGGGGTTGGCGCCAGCGGCTCACTCGTCATCGGGCTCGCCCTCGAAGGGGGTCTGCTCGCGGCCGCGGAGCACGATGTCGAACCGGAACCCGAGCGCCCAGTGGTCGGCGGTCGCCTCGTGGTCGTAGGCCGAGACCATCCGCTGGCGCGCCTTCTCATCCGGCACGGAGTTGAAGATCGGGTCCTGGAAGAACAGCGGGTCGTCCGGGAAGTACATCTGCGTGACCAGCCGCTGGGCGAATGCTCGTCCGAAGACCGAGAAGTGGATGTGCGCCGGCCGCCAGGCGTTGGCGTGGTTCTTCCACGGATAGGCGCCCGGCTTGATGGAGGTGAAGCGGTAGCTGCCGTCGCTGCCGGTGACGACGCGGCCGAGTCCGGCGAAGTGCGGGTCCAGCGGCGACGGCCACTGGTCGACGACGTGCCGGTAACGGCCGCCGGCGTTGGCCTGCCACACCTCGAGCAGCGCGTCCGGCACCGCCCGGCCGTCGGAGTCGAGCAGCCGGCCGTGGACGATGATGCGCTGGCCGACCGCCTCGCCGCCGTCGTAGCTGGTGAGGTCGTCGTCCCCCGGGCTCACCCGCTCGGCGCCGAATAGCGGGCCGGTGACCTCGGTCAGGCGTTGTGGTAGCAGGTGCAGGGGTTTGGTGGGGTAGCGAAGGGCTGTGCTTCGGTAGCCGCTGAAGGACAGCGGCGGATGGGTCCCCTCAGGCTCGCGCCCGTATCCGGGAGGCAGCCGCAGCCCGGGCTGCACGTCAAGCACCATGGGGAGTGTCCTTCAGTCGAGGGGCCGTCCAGTGAGACTGTCCTCCATACGGGCTCGGTAGGCAGCGGTGCCTCCATGGCGGCTCGATCGCCCCGCCGCCGCAGGTAGCGGTTTCCGTCGGCGGCGCGCCGAGGACACCAACGCCAACTGCGAGCTCCCCTCAGCTCGCCACCGCCCGCGCTGCTGCCAGCACCTGTGGCGGCATGCGTTGGGTCAGCTTCCAGGTGACCGCCATGGGACGGTCGCCGGTGTGGCTGACGTACTCGGCCGGCCCCAGGCAGATGAAGGGTGCGGTGCCCACGTCATCGGTGGGGGCGTCGCGCACGAACAGCAGCACATGGCTGCCCTGGCGCCGATGCTGGATGTAGCGCTGACCGGCCACGGACGCCGCCGATGTTGCGTTCTGCGACTCCCAGTGGAAGAGCTCGTCGGAGAGTGCGTAGTCGCGGTACATCGTGCTAGGCGAGAAATCCCGCTCGCTCTTGGTGAGGTTGACGAGCAGGGCGTCAGTCGCAGTTTCCTCGGCCCACGCGACGCCGGTGATGTTGCCGCGGGCGGAGCGCTGCATCGATGCCCAGTTCAGCGCGGCAAGGATCTCCTCCCTGCGATAGCGGGCATGCGTCGCCAGCGTGACCTGCTGCAGCCCGAGCTCAAGCCCGAGTGGCACGTGCTGGGCCGAGCTCAACCCGAGTGCGACGACCTGCCGCAGCTCCTCGCACACCGCCGGATGAGCGCGCAGCAGGCGCAGCCCCTCCTCGTATGAGGTGAAGCCGCCGCGATCCGGCCAGAGGGTGAAGAACAACATTCGGGCCAGCCGTTGCTGGCGGCCGCCGAGCTGGTCGTACGTCGGGGCGTCCGCGCCGGCCAGCAGCGTGTAGGCGGCGGCCCGTTCGGCGTCGTCGACGTGCAGAAAGGCGTAGGTCCGCTTGAGCAGGTCATCCTCCTGCGGCCCGGGCACCTCGGTCAGCAGTCCCGCAGCGCGCAGCAGCGCTGTCCACGACCCGCCCGAGCGGTAAATGTCTGCCGGCTCCGACGCGCTGTCGCCCAGGTAGGCCGACAGGTCCGTCGTCCCGTAGCGCGCGACCTCGGCAGCTCGCTGCTTGCGGGTGAGGTTCAGCTGAGCACGGACATGGTCCAGCACGCGCTGCTGGGTCACGCGGTCGAGGACGATCGAGCAGCCGGAGGGCAGGAAAGGGAAGCCCTTGCTCGTGGCCTCGACAAGCGCGCGTCGGCCGAAGCCGGTCATGGCGGCATACCGCGTCTCGAACCGGAACTCCGCCCGCTGCTCGCCCACGAAGTCCAGCACGGTGAGGACGGGCTTGCCCCTCGTGCGGCGCAGGCCGCGCCCCAGCTGCTGCAGGAAGACAGTCGCGGATGCGGTGGGCCGCAGAAGCAGGAGCGTGTCGACCTCGGGCGCGTCGAGGCCCTCGTTGAACAGGTCGACCGCGAACAGCACGTTGACCTGCCGTTGCTTCAGGGCCAAGAGCGCGTCGCGCCGGGCGGCTGGTTCGTCCTCGTCGGTGACGGCCAAGGCCGGGATGCCGGCGGTGCGGAACCTGTCCGCCATGAAGCTCGCGTGGGCTTTGCTGACGCAGAATCCGAGGGCGCGCATCCCGCCCGTGTCCCCGACCTTGTCGCGCAGCTCGCGCAAGACGATGCGGACTCGGGCGTCGCTTGCTGTGTAGACCTGCTCCAAGGAGGACGTGTCGTAGTCACCGCGGCGCCAGTCCAGGCGCGAGAGGTCGGTCTCGTCGTTGAGGCCGAAGTAGTGGAACGGACAGAGCAGGTCCTCGGCGAGGGCGTCCCACAGCCGCAGGTCGGCAGCCACCCGCCCGTCGAAGAACTCCCGTGCGATGTCGATGCCGTCGGCCCGCTCCGGTGTTGCAGTCAGCGCCAGCAGCTCGCTCGGCGCCACATGGTGCATGAGGCGGCGGTAGCTCGCCGCTTCCATGTGATGCGACTCGTCGAGGACGACGACGTCAAAGTGATCCGGTGCGATGCGCTCGACCCCGTATGCGCTCAGCGACTGCACGCTGGCGAAGACGTGGCGCCACCGCTCGGGGCGCTGGCCGCCGACGTACAGCTCGCCGAAGCTCCCATCGGCGAGCACATCTCGGTAGGTCCGCAGGGACTGCTCGAGGATCTCCTTGCGGTGCGCGACGAACAGCAGCGAGCGATCGCCGGCCTCGACGAGCCGCCGGTAGTCCAGAGCCGCCACGACGGTCTTGCCGGTGCCCGTCGCCGCCACAATCAAATTGCGGTGCCGATCGTGCACGCGACGCTCGACGTCGAGGCGCTCGAGCATCTCGGCTTGGTGCCGGAAGGGCCGGACCTCCAAGCCGGACACGAGGCTGACCGCACCGCCGCTGACACCTGCACCTCCGGCACGGCGCAGGGCATCATCAAGCCGGTCAGCATCGCGGTCGGGGTTGTAGAACTCGAACGTCCGGTCGGCCCAATAGCTGTCGAAGCTGGCCCTGAACTTGTCGACGACAGCTGGGGTGTGCGCTCCGGCCAACCGGACGTTCCACTCGAGCCCGTCCAGCAGTGCGGCGCGCGACAGGTTGGAGCTGCCGACGTACGCGGTGTCGAAGCCGGTGGCCCGGGAGAACAGCCACGCCTTGGCGTGCAGCCGGGTGCTGCGAGTCTCGTAGTTGATGCGGACCTCGGCGCCGTACTCGCGGACGAGTCGGTCGAGAGCGACGCGCTCGGTAGCACCGACGTAGGTGGTGGTGAGTACTCGCAGCCGGCCGCCGCGCTCGCGCAGCCGGACCAGTGGCTGTTCGAGCAGCCGCAACCCGTACCACTTGACGAAGGCACAGAGCAGGTCGACGGAGTTGCTGGAGTCGATCTCGGCGCCCAGCTCGGCAGCAAGCGTTGGTTCGCCTCGCGCGTTCGTCAGCAGGGCAGGCTGGGCGAGGGGGATGGACGGGCGGGTTGATATCGACCACACCCCCGGCGCCACGGGCCGGCGCACGGCGAGCAGCTGCTGCGGTCCAGGTTCGACGGGGTCCTCGCCGGCGAGGCCGGCCAGCAGGCGATTGGCGAGCGCTACTCGGTCCTCGGGTTTGGCTGCCGCCAGCGCATCGGCGACGACTTGCCGCACGTGTTCGGCCAGGACGCCGGCCGACTCGGCATCCTCCACGCCCTCGGTGACCGCCTGGCCGTCACTGGCACGCAACCGCCGGCGCAGCTCGGCGGTGACCACCGACTCGTACAGGCCGGTGGCGAAGTCCATTCGCGGAGCTTGGCACTCAGTCGCAAGTGCTGGCAACGACGCATCTCGGCCGCTGCGGCTTCCATCCGGCGGTCAGGAGCCGGGGGGCGGCGATCGCAGCGCGGGGGCCTTGGCTGAGCCGCTGAGCGGCAGCGTTACGCTCCCCGCACACCCCACGGACGGAGGGCACGTGCGCGTCGACGACGTTCGCCAGCAACTGACCACGCCACTCGGAGCGCCGGCCTACCCGCCTGGCAGGGCATACCGCTTCACCAACCGCGAGTACCTCAACATCACCTACCGCACCGACATCGAGGCGCTGCGCCGGGTCGTGCCGGAGCCGCTGACAGTCGCCGAGCCGCTCGTGCGCTTCGAGGTGATGAAGATGCCCGACGTGACCGGACTGGGGTCGTTCTCCGAGTCCGGACAGATCATCCGGGTCGAGTACGAGGGGAAACCCGCCGACTACCTGCACTGCATGTACGTCGACAGCCTCGCCTCGATCGCCAGCGGCCGTGAGATCAGCGCATTTCCGAAGAAGATGGGCTCGCCCTCGCTCTACGTCGACTCCGACACACTCGTCGGCACCCTCGACTACGGCTCGCTGCGAGTCGCCACCGCCACGATGGGTTTCAAGCACCAGGTGCTCGACGAGGCTGACGCCCGCGCCGAGATCGGAGCGCCGACCTTCGGCCTCAAGCTGCTGCCTGGCTACGACCGCAAGCCGCGGATCTGCGAGCTGGTCCGCAGCCAGATCACGGACATGACGATCAAGGGTGCGTGGAGCGGTCCGGCTCGGCTTCAGCTGTTCGAGCACGTGCTGGCACCGCTGATCGACCTGCCCGTGCGCGAGATCGTCTCGGCCAACCACATCCTCACCGACCTGACGCTTGGCCGGGCCGAAGTCGTCGTCGACTACCTCGCCGACGCCCTGTAGCAAACCCCGCACCAGCAACGCCGGCAGCAGGCACCGCTCCCGCTCGTCGTACAGGAAGGCAACCCATGGCCGAGGAAGTCCTCTACGAGGTCGACGGCCACGTCGCGACGTTCACGCTCAACCGTCCCGAGCAGCGCAACGCCGTCAGTCCTGAGCTGACCCAGGCGATGGCTGAGGCGATGGGCACGTTCGAGTCCGACGCCGACGTCTGGGTCGGCATCCTGACCGGAGCCGGTTCGATCTTCTCGGCGGGAGCTGACCTCAAGGCCATCGCCGCCGGCCGGGCCAAGGAGCTCAGCGCCGACCCCGGCGGCTTCGCCGGCTTCGTCCGCTACCCCCGCACCAAGCCCGTCATCGCCGCCGTCCGCGGTTTCGCACTGGCCGGCGGGACCGAGCTGGCGCTGGCCTGCGACCTGATCGTCGCCGCCACAGACTCGGTGTTCGGGCTGCCCGAGGTGACCCGCGGCATCGTCGCGGCCGGCGGCGGGCTGTTCCGGCTCCCCCGCGTCCTGCCCGCCGCCCGCGCCAGGGAGCTGATCCTCACCGGCGACCGGCTGGGCGCGCAGGAGGCGCACGCCCTCGGGATGGTCAACCGCCTGGTCGAGCCGGACGAGGTGCTACCCACCGCGCGCAGCCTCGCCGACCGCATCTGCCAGAACGCCCCGCTCGCCGTCCGCGAGAGCCTCGCCATCGCCCGCGACGCGCTCGAGCTGACCGAGGAGCAGGGCTGGGAGCGCAGCGCCCAGGCCTCCGACCGCATCCGTCACACCGAGGATGCACGGGAAGGGCCGCGCGCATTCGCCGAGAAGCGGCAGCCGCAGTGGACCGGCCGGTAGAGGGAGAGGACAGACAGATGGTTGCGCCCCTGGAGGGTGTTCGGGTGCTCGAGGTCGCGGGATGGATGGCGGCGCCGGGAGCGACAGCCATCCTCGCCGACCTCGGAGCCGACGTTGTCAAGGTCGAGCCGCTGCGCGGCGACGCGATGCGGGGGGTCATCCGCCAGCCCGTCCTGCCCGGTGGCTCGGAACCGTTCGACGCCGCCTACCAGATGGACAACCGGGGCAAGCGGGGCATCGCCGTCGCGCTGGACCGTCCCGAGGGCGGCGACCTGATCCGCCGGCTAGTGGGCGACGTCGACGTGTTCGTCTGCAACCTGCTCGGCCGCCGGCAGGCCAAGTTCGGGCTCGACGCCGACACTCTGCTCGCGATCAACCCCCGGCTGGTGCACGCCACCGTGACGGGCTACGGGCTCGAGGGGCCGGACGCGGCACGACCCGGGTTCGACATCACCGCCTTCTTCGGCCGGGGCGGCATCACCCACGCCATCACCGAGCCGGGGAGCCAGGCGCCGCGGAGCCGCTCCGCGCAGGGCGACCACACCTCAGCCCTCGCACTTGTCGTTGCCATCCTCACCGCGCTGCGGATGGTCGAGCGGACCGGCGAGGGGCACGCCATCGACATCAACCTGCTGGCGACGGCGGCGTGGACGATCTCGACCGACCTGTCCTGCACGCTCGTCGACGGCCAGAACCCGCCCACGATGGGCCGGCGGCACCGCTGGCACGCGCTGCACGAGAGCTTCCTGTGCTCCGACGACAGGTGGATCCTGCTGTTCATGCCCGAGCCACACTGGTGGCCGCGCTTCTGTGAGACGGTCGGCCACCCGGAGTGGGCGAGCAACCCCAAGTTCGAGACGGTGCTGACCCGGCGCGAGAACATGCCCGAGATCACCGACCTGATGGACGCTCTGTTCGCCACCCGGACGCTCGCCGAATGGGGGCAGCTGTTCGACGAGGCCCGCTTCATCTGGGGGCCCGGCGCGACGATGGCTGAGGTCGCGGCTGACCCACAGGCCGAGGCCATCGGTCTGTTCCCTGAGGTGCCGCTGCCGGGCGGTGGCACGGTGCGTACCGTGGCGGCGCCGATGCGCATCCGAGGGGTCGACATCACCCCCCGCGGCCCGGCGCCCGCGGTCGGCGAGCACACGCATGCGGTGCTCAGCGAGGCCGGCTTCTCGGCGGCCGAGCTGACCTCGCTCGTCGAGGCTGGCGTCATCCACGAGCAGGCGGACTAGGCCAGCCGCCCCGTGTCGCGGGAGCATTACTCGGCGGGTCGGCCGCCTCCGGCCTCGCGCCGTGCCGCGTCGCGGGCGGCCAGCACCGCGAGCTGCTCGCGGTCGCGCTCCTCGGTCATCTCCTCATAGCCGCGGCCACGGAAGCGCTCCTCGGTGTCGGCGCTCAGCATCTCGACCGTCTCCGGCGACAGCTCAGGGTCGCCCAGGTCCTTCCAGCGCCGGGCCATCCCCGGGCCGAGGTGCTCGAGCAGATGACGCAGCCCGCCCGGGCCACCGCCCAGGTGGTAGCTCTCGAACGGCCCCTTCGTCGCCCAGCGAGGACCGACGGACTCGCTGACGATGGTGTCGAGCTCGGTCGGCGTGACCACTCCCTCGAGCACCAGGTAGACGCTCTCGCGGAACAGGGCTGACTGCAGCCGGTTGGCCACGAACCCGCCGATCTCCTTGCGCAGGACCACCGGTGACTTGCCGAGCCAGGTGTAGAAGGCCACGACAGCCGCGACCTGCTCGGGGCTGCTCTGCTGGCCGGGCACCACCTCGATCAGCGGGATGACGTGCGGCGGGTTGAACGGGTGGCCGATGATCACGCGGCCAGGGTCAGCCAAGTCCTTGCTGATGTCCGATGGCATCAGCCCGGACGACGAGGACAGCAGCAGCGCAGCTGCGGGGGCTGCCTTCTCGATGCGGGCGAACAGGTCCTGTTTGAACGGCAGTCGCTCGGGCCCGTTCTCCTGCACCACGTCGGCGGATGCGACCGCGCGGTCGAGGTCGGGGGTGACCTCGACCCGGCTCAGCAGCTCGTCGCCGTCGCGGGCGCCACCCGGCAGGGTCGCCGAGAACTGCCGCACGGTGGCGTGCACGGTCTGCTCGAGGTCCTCACGCGGGTCGGTGACCAGCACCTGCATCCCATAGGCCGAGAACAGCGTGGCCCAGGACAGGCCGATCGTGCCGGCACCGACCACAGCGGCGGTGGGTGGGTGCCCTGTCGGTGCTGTCGTCATCTGGTCATCCTTGATCAGTTGAGGGGGACGGACGAGCGGCGGGTCAGATCAGGGCGGCGTCGACACCGGTGACAGCCATCGCGACCAGTTCTCATCGACGGTGTGCGCGAGCAGCACAATGTCCTGCAGCTGCCCGGTGCGGTCGCGGATGTGGTCCTCCAACAGCGCCTCAGCGGAGAAGCCGAGGGCGTTGAACATCGCGATCAGCCCCTGCTGGGCGGCGACGACCTCGACGATCAGCTTCGTCAGCGCCATCCCGGTCGCCTCGCGCAGTGCCAGCTGGGCCAGCCGGCGTCCGACGCCCTGCCCTCTGGCATCGGGATGCACGACCAGGCGCAGCTCTCCGACGTGACTCGACCAGCCGCGCAGCGGCAGGAGAGCGACGAACCCCAGCACGCGCCCCTGCTCGTCGACCTCGAGCCACCGGTTGCCCCGGCGGCCGGGGTCGGTCCAGGTCCCCAGGACCTCCGGGCTCAGGTCCTCCTTGATGAAGGTGGTGTCGCCCTCGGGCAGCGTCTCAAAGAACCTCTGCAGCGCCGGTACGTGCTCGGCGGTCAGCTCCGTCGTCGTCATCTGTCCTCCTCTTGCTGGACCGCTTGGGCGGGGATGAGCTCGCTGCGCCGCTGCAGGAACTTGATGATCTGCGAGATCGTCACCTTGGCCGCGGTCTTTCCGACGGCCAGGCCGATGTGGCCGGCGTCGAGCTTGAGCTCGTGCCGGTCCTCTGAACCCACGAGGTCGATGAGCGGGTTGGCTGCATCCGCCGGGACGATGTGGTCGCGCTGCGCCACCACGTTGAGGAACGGGCAGGTGATGTTCTTCAGCGACACCGGCTTCCCTGCAAGGCGCACCGAGTCGTTCACGAACCCGTTCTGCCGTACCAGCATGTCGACCGTCTGGCGGGCCGTGGCCCCGGGGAACGGGATGTGGTCGTTGCTCCAGTGGGTCATGGTCTGGTAGGCGAGCATGTACTCGTCGTTCCACATGTTCTCGAGCAGCGTGGCGTACTGCGCCGCCTCGGCCGTGGGCTTGAGCACCCGGAAGGACTGCCGCATCACGCTCGGCGGGACGTTGCCGGTGTCGTCGACCACGTCGTCGACCTCGAGCCGGCTGCCGCGGAACATGTCGCTGAACAGGCCCATGCCCTCGAAGTCGACGGGCGTGGCGATTGTGGTCAGGCTCCGGACCGGCAGCTCCGGGTTGTGCGCGAGCGACAGCAGCGTCAGCACGCCCCCGAAGCAGTAGCCCAGCAAATTAACCTCGTCGGCGCCGCTGACCTCGAGCGCCTTGTCGATGCCGGCGGGCAGGTAGCCGTCGACGTAGTCCTCCAGCGTGTTGCCTGAGTCGCGCTCGTCGGCGATGCCCCAGTCGAGCAGGAAGACGTCGAAGCCGGCGCTCAGCAGGTGCTCGACGAAGCTGTTGCCCTGGCGCAGGTCAAGGATGTAGCTGCGGCTGACCAGGCTGAAGGTGATGAACAGCGGGGGGCTGTGGGTGACCTTGTCGTTGCGGTAGCGCCAGAGCTGGACGCGGTCGCGTTGCCAGACGACATCCTTGGGCGTGGTGCCCACAGGCGGCTGGTCGAGCCCCGCTGCCAGCTTGATCCCGTTACGAGCGCGCAGCGCGTTGCGCTCGACCTCCTTGCGCACGCGGTCGGCCATGTCGAGCGGCGTCCGAAGGCTTGGCAGTGTCGGCATCGGTGTGCTCCTTCCTCGCGGACTCCACGGCTGTCGTGAGCTGGCGCAGCTGGCGGTCGAGCGCGGCGACCTGCTCGCGCAGGCGGGTGACGTCACTGCCGGCCGGCAGGTTGGCGGCGTGCCAGAGCCGACGAGTCTGGCGCTCCAGCCGGTGCCGAACGCCGGCCTCGAGCTTCACCCCCACCGACACCGCGTCGGCGAACACCGACGTCTGGACGAAGCCCTCCAGCCGCGGCGCCAGGACGCCGTCGACGCTGTCGAACGCCTTGCGCCACAGCGGCTTGTCCGCCATCTGCTCACCGCCTCCGTAGGACGTGTCTCCGTAGTACGTGACTCGGTCGTGCGTGACTCGGTCGTGCGTGCCCCTGATGGTGCGCCTTGGTGTTGCGCAGGTCTCATCTGGCCTCGTTCCCAGCGCGGCAAGGTCGAGACACCGGATCTCGAACTGCTCATCCGCGCTGCCGTTGCCGCACGGCTCCAGCCACGCGCGGGCAGGATGGAGGCGTGGTGGGCGACCCGTCGGTCATCGGGCACGTCGGTCCCCTCGTCGTCGCCACCCGCGGCACCGAGGGTGCCGGCGAGGTGCGGCTGAAGGTGCGGGGCGCGACGGAGATCTACCTGGCGTGGTCCGACGAGCCGTTGCCCAAGGGGGCGCCGGTCCTGGTGATCGGTGCGCGGGCGCCGCGCACCGTTGACGTCGTGGCGTGGACAGACCCCGTGGTCACGACCGATGATCTCACTGGCTGAAGGAGAGCACCCATGCTGGGTTACAGAGTCCCTGCCCCCGACGAGGCGATGCTGATCTCGGGCGGCAAGAACCGCGGCGAGACACCGTTTCGCGTGGTCACGGGGCACGGCGCCTTCGTCATGCCCTTTTTCCGCAAGGTCCGCTTCCTCACCCTCGCGATGACCGAGGCCGAGGTGGAGGAGACGTGCGTGACCCACCAGGGCATCGCGCTCAACGTACGCGCCGTCATCGCCTTCAAGGTCGGCAACGACAGCGAGAGCATCGTCAACGCCGGCCAGCGCTTCCTGTCCGACCAGAACCAGATGTCGGTGCTGACCGGCCGCATCTTCGCCGGCCACTTGCGCTCGATCATCGGGTCGATGACCGTCGAGCAGATCATCCAGGAGCGGCAGAAGCTCGCCGTGGAGGTGCTGGACGGCTCCAAGGAGGAGATGGCCCGCATCGGGCTGACCGTCGACGCCCTGCAGATCCAGTCGATCGACGACGGCAAGCTCGGCTACATCGCTGCGATCGCCGCCCCGCACAACGCCGCCATCCAGCGGCAGGCGCAGATCGCCCAGGCGCAGGCCAACCAGGCCTCGGCGGAGGCCGAACAGCAGTCCAAGCGGGCGCAGGCGGAGTACGCCCGGCAGACCTCGGTGGTGCAGGCCCAGTACAAGGCCGAGATCGACAAGGCACAGGCGGAGGCAGGTCAAGCGGGCCCGCTGGCCACCGCCCAGGCTCAGCGCGGCGTCATCGCAGCCCAGACCGAGCTGGCGCAGCGCGAGGCCGAGCTGCGCCAGCAGCAGCTGGTGTCCGAGGTCGTCAAGCCGGCCGAGGCCGAGGCCGAGCGGGTACGCATCCTCGCCCTGGCCGATGCCGAAAAGATGAAGATCCAGGCCGAGGCGGCCGCGTCGCACAACCGCGTCGCACTCGACCGGATGCTGATCGACCAGCTGCCCGAGATCGTCAAGCAGGCCGCGTCCGGGCTCGCGGGCGCCAACGTCACAGTGCTCAACGGCGCGGACGGCATCGGGGAGATCGCAAGCGGACTCGTCGGCCAGGGGATGGCGATCTTCGAGTCGCTGCGCAACGGGGTGCGCCAGCCCGAGCAGGTCGATCCCGCGCCCGCGGCCAACGGGAGCGCGCCGCGGCCCGAGCTGGAGGGGGCGCGGCTCGTCCGGCGCCCGCAGCCGGTGCCGCCGGTCGACGAGGGCTGACCGCAGCTCGCTTGGTCGCGCAGCCCGCGCCAGGTTGACGTTCTGGTCGGCTGCCGGCGCTGTCGCGTACCGAAAGCGCAACAGCCGCCGTCGACCAGCTGCCCGCGTGCCCGTGGGTCAGACCGGCTGGGCGCGAGTGGCCGCGGCAGCCAGGCGGTAGCCGCGCTTGACGACTGTCTCGATGACACCGCCCGCGGGCCCCAGCGCGCTGCGCAGCCTGGTCACAGTCATCTCGACGGCGTGCTCGTCGCGGCTCTGCTCCGGCCAGGCGGCCAGCAGCAGCTCGTGGCGCGAGAGCACGCGGCCTCCGCCGTCGACCAGCGCCCACAGGACGCCGGCCTGCCGCCCGGTCAGCTCGACGGGACGGCCGTCGACGAGCGCGTGGTGCCCGCGGACCTCGAGGACGTGGTCCCCGGCGATGATGGAGCGCGACCGGTGCGCCGGCAGCTGCTCGACGACGGTGCGCACCAGCGCGCCGAGGCGGGCGCGGGCCGGCTGCACTGTGGGCACCCCGTGGCGCTCGAGCGGGCCCGCTGTCACTGGCCCGACGCAGGCCGCCAGCACGGGGCCGCGGAGGGCCGCCAGCATCGGCGCCTGCCGGCCCTCCTGGTCGGCGACCCGGAGCAACGAGGCGACCGCGGGTGCGCTGGTGAAGGTCACGCAGTCGACCTGTCCCGTGGCGATCTGGCCGACTAGCCGGCGCAGCGGGCGGAGATCATCGGCGGGCACCCACCGGTAGACGGGGATCTCCACCACCTCGGCGCCGGCCTCCCGCAGCCCGTCGCAGAAGTCCGGCAACGGCTCGCCGTGCAGCTGGACCGCGATGCGGCGGCCGGTCACGCCCTCGTCCAGCAGGCGTCGCAGCACCTCGTCGGTGGCCTCGCTGTCCGGCGACCAGGCCTCCACCAGGCCGGCCGCCCGCACCGCACCCTTGGCCTTCGGGCCGCGCACCAGCAGCTCGGCCTTGGCGATGCGCTCGAGCAGCGCCTCCCCCACCCCCCAGCCATCGGCCGCCTCCATCCAGCCACGGAAGCCGATGCCCGTCGTGGCGACGACGACGTCGGGCGGCTGCTCCACGCACAGCCTGGTGGCGGCCTGCAGCTGTGCGTCGTCGCTGGTCGGGACGATGCGGATGGCCGGCGCCTCCACCGTGCGGGCGCCACGGCGCTGCAGGAGCGCAGTCAGCTCCTCGCGCCGGCGCGGCCGTGACGGCCACGGTGAAGCCGGCGAGCGGGAGCGGGTCCACCACATCTCCTCACGCCGTCGGCCGCCTGTTGGGGGCCCATGGTGCGTCAGCGGTGTGACAGCCAGGTTTCGCCCGTTCAGGGCTGCACGTCGAGCCTTATTCAGCTGCACCCCGCGCGGCGGCCGGTATCCGGGGCACCAGCCTGTTGGATGGAGAGGTGCGTGCGCAATCTCGGTCAGGACGACGCGCCCCGGTTGCTGCTGCCGGGGCCGTCCTCGCCCTCACCGCCTGCTCAGGCAGCAGCACACCGAGCGCGGCGGGCACCGGCTCCCCCGCCGCATCCCCGCGGTCCACGAACAGCGCCGCACCGGCGCCGGCCGCGTTGGCGCGGAGTGTCACTGCCGCCGTCGCGGGCTTTCGGTTGCCGGCCACGCTCTCGCGGGCCGTCGCCTTCGCCGTGCCAGGCGGTCGGATGCTCGTCGCCGCCGGGCTGCATGACGGTGAGCGCAGCACCGGCGCCGTGCTCGACATCGACCCGCAGGGCAGCATCGTGTCGGTGGTTGGACGGCTGCCGACCGCCGTGCACGACGCCGCAGGCGCGACGTTGGCCAGCGCACCCACAGTCTTCGGCGGGGGTGCGGCGTCCGAGGTCGGTGCCATCCAGCAGGTCGACGCGAACGGGCGCACGGCTCGCAGCGCCGGCACCCTGCCCGTGCCGACCAGCGACGCGGTCGCGGTGTCGACCGAGCGGGGCGTAGTGCTCGCCGGCGGGTACGACGGCACCCGCACGCTTGCCCAGGTGCTGCTCCTGACCGCGCCGGGCAGCGTCCGGACGCTCTCGCCACTGCCGGTCCCTGTCCGTTACCCGGCCATCGCTGCCGTCGGCACCGGCAACGACCAGCGCGTGCTGCTGTTCGGCGGTGAGAGCGGGGGCGTCGCAACCGACGCCGTGCAGGAGATCGACCCCGGCAGTGGCGCTGCCCGGGTCGTCGGCCATCTCCCGGCCCGGCGCACCCAGGGGATGGCCGTCGCTCTGGACGGCACCATCTTCATCGCGGGCGGAGCCGCAGCGGGCACCTCGGGCGCGCAAGTCTTCTCCGACGTCCTGCGCTACGACCCCCGGGCGCACAGCTTCAGCCCCGCTGGCACCCTGCCGTACGCCACCTCCGACGCTGCGGTCGCTGTGGTAGGGCAGCGCGCCTACCTGGTAGGCGGCGAGACACCGGCCCGGACGGATAAGACGATCGTGCTCACGCCCAGCCCCTGAGCCGTGAGCCCCTGAGCCCCGGCCGCGCCACTGCTCTAGATTCTCGTCGGGGCGCCCGTGCGCCCACGACCGATGACTTGCCCGTGCCTGCCAGACCTCGTAGCGAAGGTGCTGATGTCCCGCCACCGCCGTCCAGCCCTCGCCCTGCTGGGCCTCGCGCTCGCGCTGCTCCCAGCGCTGCAGGCCTGCGGCTCCTCGCACAAGCCCGCTGCCAGCCCCGGGCCCAGCTCGAGCACGGCCCCGGCGGGCCAGCAGTCAGCAGCCGCCAACCCGGCTGGCGTCTATGCGGCCGACGGCGCGAACATGCTGGTGGCGGCGACACAGAACGTGCCGACGCGCATCTACGTGCCGAACCACGGCGCGGGGACGATCAGCGTGATCGACCCGGCAACGATGAAGGTGATCGACACCTTCCCGAGCGCGCCTGGCACCCAGCACGTCGTGCCGTCCTGGGACCTGAGCACCCTGTACGCGGCCAACGACGAGGGCGGCTACAGCCTCACGCCGATCGACCCGCACACCGGCCGGCGCGCCGGGCCCAACATCCCGGTCAGCGACCCCTACAATATGTACTTCACCCCCGACGGGGGCTACGCGATCATCATCGAGGAGGCCGAGCGCAAGCTGACCTTCCGCGACCCGCACACCTGGCGCATCCACGACACCACCCACGTCACCTGCTCGGGCGTCAACCACGTCGACTTCTCCGCCGACGGCTCCTACTTCCTTGCCACCTGCGAGTTCGACGGGCAACTGGTCAAGGTCGACACGGCGACGCACAAGGTGCTCGGCTACCTGAAGATCGGCGGGATGCCTCAGGACGTCAAGATCGACCCAGCCGGCAAGGTCTGGTACGTGACCGACATGCAGCGCGGCGGGGTTCACCTGGTCGACGGCGACGCCCTGAAGGAGATCGGCTTCCTGCCGACCGGCCCGGAGGCACACGGCCTGTATCCGAGCCGTGACGCCCGGCAGCTCTACATCTCCAACCGTGGGGGGCCGCGCGACCAGGGCTCGGTCAGCGTGCTCGACTTCGCCACGCGCACGGTCGTGGCGACCTGGCCCATCGCGGCTCCGAGCACGCCCGACATGGGAGGGGTCTCCGCCGACGGCCGCACGCTGTGGCTCTCTGGCCGGCGCAACGACGAGGTGTACGCCATCGACACCACCAACGGTCATCTCATTGCCCGCATCAAGGTGGGGCGCGAGCCGCACGGCTTGTGCGTCTGGCCGCAGCCGGGCCGGTACTCCCTCGGGCACACCGGCATCCTGCGGTGAGCACGGCGCCCTCGGTGCCTCCGGCCCGTACGGCGCCCCGCCTCGCCAGCTGGTTCCGCTTGGTCGGCGTCGCCGTGCTCGGCGCGCTGCTAGCGGCCGGCGCATTCGTCGGCGTGCAGCTGAACCGCTCGCTGCCCCCACCCCGCCTGCAGGTCACAACGCCGCGGCTGGCGGTGCCGGCGGTTGCAGCCGCGACGCTGCCCTGGCCACGCGAGGGCCAGTCGGCACTGACCGTCCAGGGCGTGACCACAGCTGCCTCCCCCGAGGTCCAGCATCCGGTGCCGGTCGGCAGCGTCGCGAAGGTGATGACGGCCTACCTCGTCCTGCGCGCGCACCCACTGGCGCCCGGGGCGCAAGGGCCGGTCATCCGAGTCAGCGAGCGGCAGGCGGCGGACTACCGCGTGCGCAGCAGCTCGGCGGAGTCGCTGCTGCCGGTCAGCGACGGGGAGGCGCTGACCGAGCGGCAGGCCCTGGATGCGCTCCTCGTTCCGTCGGCGAACAACGCTGCCGACCTGCTCGCCGAGTGGACCGCGGGCAGCCTGGACGCCTTCATCCAGCGGATGAACGACACGGCGCGCCAGCTGCGGCTGACCGGCACGCACTACGCCGACGCAAGCGGCTACAGCTCGGCAACCACGAGCACCGCAACCGACCAGGTGCGCCTTGCCGTCGAGGCGCTGCGTGACCCGACGCTGGCCACGGTCGTCGCGCAGCGGCAGGTGGACCTGCCCCTCAAGGGCGCATCCGCCAACTACAACACCCTGCTCGGCTCCGACGGCGTGTTCGGGGTCAAGACGGGCTCGACCCGGCCCGCGGGGGGCAACGTCGTGTTCGCGGCGCGGAGGCAGGTCGGTGGCCGGACACTGACCATCGTCGGAGCGGTACTCGGCCAGCGGGTGGGTGAGAGCTCACTCGCCGCGCTCGGCACCGCGCTGTCGGCCGCCCGGCTGCTGCTGACCAGCGCGGAGGCCTCACTGCGACCGGTCCGCCTGCTGCAGGGTGGCACGGCTGTGGGCAGTGTCATCGCGCCATGGGGCGGCAGCAGCCCGGTCGTCACGCAGCACGGGGTGGATGCCGTCGCCGCCCCCGGGCTGGCGCCCGAAGTTACGCTCCGGCCCGCCGCCGGCGTGCCGCATCTGCCCGGCGACGCCGCCGGCATCCTCGACATCCGGCTGGGCGAGCAGCGCAGTGCCGTACCGCTGCAGCTGACTGCCCCGCTGCGTGGACCGGCGCTGTCCTGGCGGCTGACCCGCGGCTTCTGAACGCCGCGCCACGGGGTGCCCGTTGATCAGGCGGCCAGCACTTCGGCGGCGGCGCGCTCGCCCGACCGCACCGCGCCATCCATGTAGCCGAACCAGTACGTCGAGGTTTCCGTGCCCGCCCAGTGCACGCGGGCGAACGGCTCCCGCAGGGCGCGCCCGTACTCGAGCAGCACGCCGGGCGGCAGGAACGCGACCGGGCAGCCCCTCGTCCACTCCTCGGTCGACCAGTCCTTCTCGATGTAGTCCCGCGGCCGCTGCGCCTGCGGCCCGTACAGTGCCGCGAGCTCGCGCAGGACCTGCTGGCGGCGAGCATCCTCGGACTGGTCGGACCAGGTCCGTGCCTCGGTGCCGCCGACGAAGCCGAACAGGATCCCGGGGCCGCCTGATGGCGGGCTGTTGTCGAACGTGCTGCGTGCCAGGCCGGTATCGGCCACCGCCTGCCCGGAGAGCTTGCTGTCGCGCCAGAAGGGGGTGTCGTAGACCGCCTCCGCCTTGATTAGCGACCCCTGCGGTGTGCGTTGGGCGAGCTGGGCACGACGCCCGGGCAGGGCCGGTGCCCAGTCGATGCGGGTGGTCAGTGATGGCGGGACGGCAACGATCACGCGTCCGGCCGACACCGTCCCACGGTCGTGCGTCACCGTGACGCCCCGGTCGTCCTGCTCGATGCGCCGCACGGGGGCCGACAGCATCACCGCAGCGCCGAGCGCCTTGGCTACCTCGATCGGCACGAGCTGGGACCCGCCGACGAAGCGGCGCTCCTGCGCGCCGCCGGCCGTGGTGACCAGGCGCAGGAACGACCCCGGCGTCGACTCGTTGCCGGCAGCTGCCACGTAGAACAGCACGTAGAGCAGCGACAGGTCACGCGCCTCCGCGCCCCAGATCGACTTGATCGCGGCGTCGACGAGGGTGCGCGCACCCTTGTTCCGCACCGCGCCCTGCAGGAAGGTCTCCAGCGTTTGCCCGTCCCACGCCTCGGCGCGCGCTGCGGCCCAGGGCCGGTCGACCTGCACCGTCTTGGCCATCGCGTCGATCGTCGTGACGGTCTTGAGCAGGTCGCTCGCCACGCTGGGGTCGGTCGGCAGACCGGTGGCGGGGTAGGTCGAGCGTTTGCCCTCGAGCAGCAGGACGTTGCTGCCCTCGTTGTAGGTGGCGAACGTGCCGATCCCGACTGCCTTCGCGAGGGCGGCGATGCGGTCCTGCGTCGGGCCGATGTACTCGCCGCCGACCTCGGTGATGACGCCACCGCCCAGGTCGTGGTTGAGCAGGCGGCCGCCAACCCGGTCGCGGGCCTCGAGGACGACGACGGACTTGCCGCGCCGGACGAGCTCACGCGCCGCTGTCAGCCCGGCGAGCCCGGCTCCGACGACGACGACGTCGGCGCTCCGGTGGGGCGGCGCGCCGGCGGCGGATGCACTGCCCGAGGCAGCGACCGGTTGCGCCTTGGCCGAGCTGCCGCTGCATCCCGCGACAGCAGCCGCGGCGAGCCCGCCGGCCCCGCCCAGCAGCACGCTCCTGCGATTCGGACCCGCCATCATCCAGCTCCTCTGCACGGCACCGTGCGCCGTTCTGCTAGGTCGGCGCAGTCCAGCAGGTGCAGTGAAGCATGCGCCCTGGGCGATGCCGGAGTTCAGCGCTTCGACCCGCAGAAGGCCTGCTCGGCCACTACGGGGTCTCGCGGGACGCGAAGCGAGGTCCGCCCGACTGCGCCGGTGAGGTTGGACCAGAACCGGCTCCAGGTCAGTGGAGCGCGTACCGACTCCTGCAGCTCGCGCAGCCGCCCGCACTGCAGCGCGTGACGGGCAGCGGTGATCGAGGTGGGCGAGGCGACCGCGCGGTTGCCGGGTACCCGAGCGCCGGGGGCGGCATAGTCAGCGATGATCCAGGCCGGGTCGAGCATCTTCTCGTGCCCGGTGAACGGGGAGCGCAGCAGCGCGAGGTGCGCGCCCAGCGGGTAGGCCAGGCTGAGCTGGTCAACCGCCCTCGCGTCGAGGGGCACCTGCGCCCCGGTGAAGCCGAGCCAGCGTCCGGTGACGGCCAGTCGATAGGCCGTGCCTGGTGCCAACGAGACGGGCACAAGGTGCATAAAACCGACGCCGTCGTCGAGCAGCAGCAGCGTGGGCCGCCCCGACGCCTGCGCTGCTCGCACCCCGGAGACGTAGTCGGCGAAGGCCTTCTCGAACGCTCGGCTGGTGACCGGGTTGCGCTGCCCGGTGGTCTCGACTGTGAAGCGCCGGTTGTCAGCCGCCGTCCGGTGGATGAGGGCCTGCAGCGGCGCCCCGGCGTTCCCCTGCCACGGCGAGCTCAGCGGCGAGAGCGCGGCAGCTGCCCAGACGACAAGCAGGGCCAACACCGCCGACGCCGCGCGCGAGAGCGGGACGACGAGCACGGGCAGCAGCAGCATGAACAGCGCCGGCAGCAGCATGCGCGCCTGCATCCAGTCGCCGCCGACCCGGACGACGTACAGCCCCAGCAGCAGGCCGGTGGCGATCGGCGCGACCAGCAGCACGGTTCCGTCACCCCGCCGGCCCCGGCGACGGGCGACCAGGGCCACGAGCGCAGCCGCCAGCGGGAGCGACAGGTACAGCCAGAAGGGCCCGACGAGGTTGACGAGGTAACCCAGCCCCCGGCTCCAGTCCGAGGCACCCGCCTCCTTGGTCAGCGCCGGAAGGGGCTGCAACAGGCCGTAGTAGCCCATCCGGAAGATCTCGTATGCCACGGGCAGCGCCGCCGCCACCGCGAGGCAGACAACGCTCTGGCGCCACCCCAGCCGCAGCAGGCGGGCGGCGGCGAGCAGGAACACGGCTGTGACGAGGGCGAGGTCAGGCCGCACCAGCGGCCCGAGGCCGAGCACGAAGGCGGTGGCGAGCACCGGCCCCGGCTGGGCGCCGAACGGCCGGTCGAGCCCGACGAGCAGCCACCACACGGCGCCCATCCAGAGCGTGACGAGCCCGGTCTCGAGCCCGGAGGTCGCGTAGTCCCACACGGGTGGCAGGGCGAGCAGCACCAGCACGCCGCCCGGGACGAGTACTCGCGCCGCTCCTGCACCCGATCCGTGGTAGCGCCTGGTGCCGTCGACGGCGAGGGCGACCCCGGCCACGGTGCACGCCAGGCCCCCGTAGACGGCGAGCCTCGCGGGGTCGGCCTGCGTCACACCGGAGGCAAGGGCGAGCAGCCACTGCCACAGCGTCGAGGTCGACGTCTCGGCGCGCTCCCCAGGCGAGAAGACCGGCCCGTTGCCGGCGAGGATCTCGCGCACGGTGCGGGTGTAGATCAGCCCGTCGTCGGAGATCCACCGGCGGTAGTAGCCGAGTGCCCCGACAACAAGCGCGGGGGCTAGCACGAGCGCTGCGTGCCAAAGCCGGACGAAGCCCGGGCTGCTGCCCGCGGCCCGGTCACGCTGCCGGACGAGCCGCGACGGAGCATCAACCACGGCCATGGAACGACCGTAACAACAGGTGCCTCCGCGCTCACGCATCCGCGCCAGCTCAGCCGCCGGCGCTCACGCTGAGGCAGGCTCGGCAACTGTCGGTACGCCTGCTTGCGGGAGCCTGAGAGTGCCCCTGGCCCGTGATTGACACTCCGAGTCACGCCGCCTGATAGTGCTCCTAGTCACACCCGAACGTCTCCCGAGCATCTCGGCGAGATCGTCCTGCCGGAGGCCATCATGACCGACACCCAGGCTGCGACCGAGACAGCTGCCGTCAACGACAACCCGGCCGCCGCGCAGGCTCCAGCCGACCCGCCCTACCTCGGTGACCTGCTGAAGGACTCGCCGAGCAACTGGGGCAAGTGGGGTGCCGAGGACGAGCTGGGCTCGCTGAACTACCTCGGCGCCAAGCAGGTGCTCGACGCGGTGCAGCTTGTCCGGTCAGGAAAGGTCTTCACCCTCCAGCGGCTGATCGGCGACCCCAAGGGCGACCCGGTGTGGCCGGGTCGCACGCCGGCCGAGCGCACCCAGGTCCTCGACGAGTCCAACTGGGACGGACCCGACGCGCCCGCCTACCCTGGCGGGCTGCACTTCGCCGATGACAAGATCAACGCCTTCCTGCAGGGCTCGACGCAGTACGACGCGCTGGGCCACGTCTGGTACGACGGCAAGCTCTGGAACGGGTTCGACGCGCGCACCACCGTGGGCGGCATGGACAAGGCCAGCGTCGAGCCCATCGCCCAGCGGGGCGTAGTGGGCCGCGGGCTGCTGCTCGACATGGCCCGCTTCCGCGGCAAGGACAACCTCGAGGCCGCTGAGACATACACGCACGAGGACCTGCAGGCGTGTGCCGAAGCGCAGGGGACGCCCATCCAGAAGAACGACATCCTGATCCTGCGGACCAACTTTCTGAAGCTGTACTTCGAGCAGGGCGAGAAGTTCTACGAGAACTTCTGCGAGCCCGGCCTGGTCTACAGCCCCGAGCTGGTGCAGTGGTTCCAGGACATGGAGATCCCCAACCTCGTTACTGACACCATCGCCAACGAGGTGACGACCGACCCCGCCAACGGCGTGGCGCTGGTGCTCCACAACGCCCTCATGCGCAACCTCGGCATCGCCTTCACCGAGATCTGCGACCTCGAGCAGCTCGCCGCTGACTGCGCCGATGACGGCCAGTACGCCTTCCTGTACGTCGCGGCCCCGCTCAAGGTGGCCAAGGGCAGCGGCTCGCCGGTCAACCCCATCGCGGTCAAGTAGGAATCTGGATGAGCGTCTACGACGAGCGCCCCTGGCTCTCGCTCTACAACGACCAGCCCGCCGACTACTCCCTCGAGCACGACAACGCACTGGACATGTTCCGGAGCGGAGTCGCGGCCGACCCGTCGGCGGTGGCCCTGCGCTACTTCGACGGGCAGATCACCCGCCAGGAGCTCGACGAGCTCACCGACTCGCTCGCGAGCGGACTGCTCGACAGCGGCTTCCAGCGGGGCGAGCGGCTGGCCGTCTACCTGCAGAACGTCCCCCAGTTCGTCATCGCAATGGTGGCGAGCTGGAAGGCGGGCGGGGTGATGGTGTCGATCAACCCCATGAGCCGGAAGCGAGAGCTGTCCTACCTGCTCAAGGATTCCGGCGCTGTCGTGCTGCTCGCTCTGGAGTCGCTGTACGAGGAGGTGGCTCGCGAGGTGGTGCCCGACACCGACGTCCGCCTGGTGCTGACGACCAGCGAGCTGGAGTTCCAGACCCGCAACGACGAGCGCCTGTTCAAAGGCGTCACCCGCCAGCACTTCGACGACACGACGGACCTGCTCAAGTTCACCGGGCGCTACTCCGGCCAGGCTCCGCCACCGGTCTCCCTCGGCTTGGACGACATCGCGTTCCTGACCTACACCTCCGGAACCACCGGCGTGCCCAAGGGCGCCGAGAACACCCACCGCAACGTGGTCTTCACGGCGCAGGTCTACCGGGACTGGATGCACCTGGATGCGTCGGGGTCGGTGTTCGGAGTCGCGCCGCTGTTCCACATCACCGGCCTGATCGGCCACATCGCCGTCAGCCTGCTGACCCCGATGCCGCTGATCCTGGCGTACCGGTTCGAGCCGCAGGTAGTGCTCGACGCCCTGGCCGAGCACCGGCCGACCTTCACGATCGGAGCCATCACCGCGCTGAACGGGCTGATCCACGCTCCTGGTTTCAGCAAGGACAACTTCTCGTCGTTCACCTCCATCTACTCCGGGGGCGCTGCCATCTCGCCGACGGCGGAGAAGGGGTTCCTCGCCGCCACCGGCAAGCAGGTGCACAACGCATACGGGCTCACCGAGACCACGTCGCCGATGACGGCGACTCCCTTCGGTGCCCCGTCACCGGTCGACACGACCTCCGGGGCGCTGTCGGTCGGCGTCCCGGTGCCGAACACGATCGTGCGGATCGTCGGGGACGACGGGCAGGACGCGCCACTCGGCGAGGTCGGCGAGATCGTCGCCGACGGACCGCAGGTCGTGGCGGGCTACTGGGGCAAGCCTGAAGAGACAGCCGCCAACCTCCCCGGCGGAGCCCTCAAGAGCGGCGACGTCGGCTTCATGAACGAGCAGGGTTGGGTCTTCATCGTCGACCGCAAGAAGGACATGATCAACGCCTCCGGCTACAAGGTCTGGCCCCGTGAGGTCGAGGACGTGCTCGCCGAGCACTCGGCGGTCCGCGAGGCAGCTGTCGTCGGGGTGCCGGACGAGAAGCGGGGAGAGACGGTCAAGGCCTACATCAGCCTCAAGGCGGGTGCGTCAGCGACTCCCGAAGAGTTGATCGCGCACTGCAAGGAGCGGATGGCGGCGTACAAGTACCCGCGCAGTGTCGTCCTCGTCGACGAGCTGCCCAAGACAGTCACCGGCAAGATCCTTCGCCGGGAGCTGCGAGACCGGGTGTGAGCACGATGTG
>JAABUO010002111.1_pt1 | contig 24661 bp, 29 predicted proteins | sample 5559291 | NCBI WGS metagenome assembly JAABUO01 (sample SAMN10711878, study PRJNA513372) | rock metagenome | isolation source: Antarctica rocks | place: Antarctica: Victoria Land, Finger Mt sud
GCATTTGCTTCATGTTGAGCACTACAAACACTAGTGAGCTGTAAAAGGGATGACCAAATCAGAGTGCGTTGCAGGGTGTGCAAGTCTTGACCTCGGCACAGTACTTTGCACAATTCTGGGGTCATGTACCGGTTGTCACAGATCTGTATGAGTCCGTACAGCAGAGCAAGCAAGCAGGTGCAAGGGAGGAATCACCAGGCAAGGAATCAAAAGGGTACAAAGCCCATTGGAGCACAACTACTGTTGACCAAGGGCTGAAATCGGGGACTGTATTCCAGGTCTGTCACACACCTTGGCGCTTGTAAGGATCGACACATGAGTTCTAGTCATTTTGCAGTACGGTCAGTACAGAGGGTTCATGCATACAGTGACCATTTTGGTGTGCTCTTGTTTGTAGATTTTCAAACTTGCTAAGTTTGCTGTCAAGCGTCAAGATATCCCTTGGTTCCTAAATAAAGCAAAGGTGGTCTGGCACATCATGCAGCAGTAGCCTGCCCTTCAGCAGAAACACAATCAAGCCAAGGTATACAGAGCCTTCAAGCCGTCTTTCAACACTGTTATTGTACTATGGTGTTCAACATGTTGTGCATTCACCTGCAGATGTAAGATGTGTTGTTCTGAGAGTGCATTGCAGAATCAGCAGTGCAGTCAAGCAGTCTGGCCGGGTCAGCATGCAATGCCGTTGCAGGGAATATTGCATATGAGCAAGCATACTAGTCAAGAGGCCAGGGTCCGCATGGGCAGCCAGGGCAGCTCCCTGCTGGGCCAGATCCTAGTCAAGGGCAGGGCCTTCCTCAATAGGGCCATTGATGGAGATACTGTGGCAGGTTAGGCTTAGTTACTGCCATCGGTTATTTACTGATGCTGATATTGTGACTCAAATATTCTGTTGAAAGCATTGATTGCTATGGTCTGCCAAGCTGTGCTGCCAAGCTGTGCTGCCAAGAAGTCATGCTGTGCTGTGCTGTGCTGTGCCGTGCCGTGCCGTGCCGTGCCGTGCCGTGCTGTGCTGTGCTGTGCTGTGCTGTGCTGTGCTGTGCTGTGCTGAGCTGTGGCTAAATTTTCCGCATGACTTACGCTAGTGATATGAGATGATGGTTGATTTGCAGTCCGGCTGCTCTTGCATTCACAACAGCATGCTGTGACTTGTCTGCAGTTACCTTACTTCCACAAACAGAGTGGCAAGCCATACCCACAGATACAGCACAGGATGAAGACGTAGAAGAGTCTGACTCAGATGAACCAGGGCCTGCTATAGCAGAAAACAGAGATCCTGCTGAAGGCGCAATTGATACCCCAATGCCATCAAGTCCAGGTGGCAAGAGGTCTTCAGGTGTGAACAAACCCGCTGATGCGCTGGAGCATCAGCTGCTGTTGAGCGATGCTGACTCCAGAGCTGCTCAGAGACAGGGAGAAAGGCAACAGGTGCTTACATTTGTCTACAAATAGCACATAAGTGCACATAGATTTGGGGATTCCTGAAAGTTTGCCTCTGATACTGATGAACACATGAGCAACAGACCAGAGCAGGGACTGAGCAAAAACGGATGACAAATGCCATGTAAGCTTTATTTGTGTTCTGGTCTGTACATGCAACATCAAATGTGCGGCACTCGACTGACACTGTCCTATCAGGAGCCGTTTTGTGACAAGATCAGAACCTGTCAAGGTGCCCAAGACCTGATTTCTAGAGTCAGGCCGAGATTGCAGCTTGTGTGATGGACAAGTAGCTGGCAACGCAAAAGTTGCTGTCACGCCAAAGGTAAAATGGTGAAAAGACACAGCGGTGTGCACAGGCTGAGAATGAGTGAAATTTCGACAGGTGACGAGCAATAAGAGGCAGAAGCTGATGCCAGTGGGTGAAGTGGTGGGAATTATTCAGAGAGCCAGCCAGGATATGGTGGTCTCCATCACAGACCAGGACACCAAGGCCCTGCAAAGCCGGCAGCTCACGACTAGATCAGTGAGTTGCACCTATACACACAGCAATGTGGGACCTGCGCTGCTTCATGTTGCAACAAGATGTGTGCACTGTCTGTAGCGAGGTCCTTGCATATACCAGCCTGTTTTGCAGCTGTCGTCAACAAACAAACTGGCAACAGCCTACTGTTCAAATCTGACACTGTCAGTTCTTGCACTCTACCAGGGCTGCACAGTCTGCATATCTGTGTACAGACCATTGAAGTGGCCCCGCTTGTTGCGGTTGCCTCAACTCTGCAGGCTGTACACCCCTGAAGGGCACCTTTTTACGCCCTCTTACATTGGCAATACAGCTCTCTGGGTGCTTTCTGACTGTCCGTGTGTATGCAGGAGGCAGTGATATGTGTACCCACAGATAGGCGGCTGCCAAGAGTCAGGGTGCGCAGCAGTCAGTTGCAACAGTTGCTAGGCAAGAGGTTTGTGGTGCGCTGCACTGGCTGGGAGCGAACTTCCATGTACCCCTCGGCCCATGTTGTGCGGGTGTTAGGACGCATGAATGACCTCAGGTGCGTCACTGTACATTGTGGGAGGCATCTTGTGCGTATAGGCTGAGACACTCAGCAATGGGCCCTCCTACCTGTTCCTGTACCTGTAAATATACCTGTACCTGTACCCGTACCTGTTCTCATACCTATGATACCAGAGATCCTAGGAAAACTACCTATCAAAATGTTTGCAACAGCAAGAAAGGTCTGACAGGTATCCTGCCCACATGCATGAGTGGACATACATCCCTGTAAGCAGTGCTCCAATACCAATGTTTGTTTGCATGCATCCAAGTTCAGGAGGAACACAACGAAGGCCAAAATTGATAACGAGTGTCTAAGTGCCTTTGTAGCAGCGGACTAAATGTTTCTCATTGCTTGAATGCAGGGCTGAGACGGATGCAGTGCTGGTGAGTGCTGGCGTGCACTGGCAGCCCTTCTCTGACCTGGCCCTTGCTGAGCTGCCCCAGGTGGCCACCGCTCAGGAGTGGAGCTTGCCAGAGCATGAGGTCACGAACAGACGGGATCTGCGTGGCTCAGAATACTTCACATGCAGTATTGACCCTCCAGGTCAGTAACCTGGCTTGAAGTGGTAAGTGGTAAGTGTTGAATTTCAGGCAAACAAGGTGTAGGCACACTAGGCAAGACAGTGTGAGCTTTGCAATGCTGGTCACGACCAGCTCATTCCCCCAGCTAAGATGTCTTGGAACATTGCTAGTGGCTCTTCAAAATTGGATCAAGCTAGGTTTGCTACGCTTAGATCAGCAAGTTGCTAGCTTGAGGCTGCACTTTTGGGTGGTCTTGGGTTGAGGATGCTCACCACTGTGGAATAGCATGCTTTGTGGAGCAGTGTTGCAGCTATTGTGTAGAACAGCATACCAGCGGCAAGCAGCACATGCATGCTGTGAGGCGCTCTACATGGCAACTATTTGGTGACTACACAACAATTTTTGTCATGACCAGCATGCTGCAAGGCGCTATACATGGCAATTTCACTCATGACATGTATGTTGCATGGTGCTCTACACGGCACTTTCAGTCATGACATGCACGCTGTGGCATGACATGGGAGTAGCTCAACAGATTTGTATTTCAATGCCAGTCTCTGCAAGAATTCCAAATGTATTTTCCCAGCAAAGTCATGACATGCATGCTGTGCTATAGTGTCATTGCCATTCAGTGCAACTGTCAAGGGTGTCTATATATGCATGCCATGCTTCAGGCTGCACTGATGTTGATGATGCGCTGAGTGCGAGGCAGCTGCCCAACGGCCAGATTGAGGTTGGAGTACACATTGCAGACGTCAGCTACTTTGTCAAGAAGGTGAAGCCCTCTCCTTGTTATGTCATGACGTGCAGTGCATCTGCACAGTATGGTGCTTGATGCCCTGGCAACTAGTGACTTCATGTTGTCTCGCCGGCACTTGCCCTGTGAACATTCACATACTGTAACGAATGTCAGCAGGGCGTGAAATGATGCCGTCAACGTCATAAAACGCTCCTACTGTTGCGACACAGCATGTTGCATACGACAGTCTTGCTCAGAAGTAGACCTAGAGTCACCTTTGCAAACACTTCACAGTCCCCAACAGTCAAAATAACCAGAAACAGTAAAGGTTAATCCATTTTTGCTGTACAATATCTCAGAGCATTCAGATGCATGTTTTATTTTCTGAGGTATCATGATGTGCTCATGGTCAGGGCCATGATATTGCAGCAGTGGTGAATGCAGGCAGGCTTTCTAGACGGTGAAGCCTATGCCAGGGGCACAACAGTGTACCTCCAAGACAGGAAAGTGGACATGCTGCCGTCGCTGCTGAGTGAGCATCTCTGCTCCTTGAGGGCAGGAGTGGACCGCTGTGCTGTCAGTGTTCTGTGGACTCTCAACGCTGATCTAAGTGTGGAGTCAATCTGGTTTGGGCGCAGTGTGATCAGGTGCGCGGCTGTCACTGTTCTGTGGACTCTGAACGCTGATCTAAGTTTGGAGTCAATCTGGTTTGGGCGCAGTGTGATCAGGCACGCAGCTGTCGTGTCTATCAGTGCCTCATATGCTGCAGTATTTGCATCAAATCCTGTAGTTCTTGAAAGAACATTGGACAGCTGACACTACGCTGCATGCTGTGCCCTCTAACAAAGGACGGTTTTACAGGCAACATGCCATCTGCATCTGCAGCATCTGTTGCTGTCTGCAACTGCAATGTGAATACACAACTTGTGCAATTACCTCTGCACAACTCAGGCTAGGTATATAAAGTGTAAAACATGCATTGTCCCTGTCTGCTCACATCTGCTGTTGTTAAGGCAGAAAAACATTCCAGTGCCTGCATGGCTTTTGGTCAACAAAAGCTATGCAGACACTGAGAAGAAGGTGAGCAATAGCACAATAGCACCAGTGTATTGAGTGGTGCTCCAGGGTATGTTACAGTTTGTGCATCTTTTGTTTCCATCCTGGATCAGCTGCACAGTTTGTGAGCCAAGATCAATATTTTACTTACAGACCGCATACATCACAGGTCACGGTATCAGCTGACGTACCAACAAGCTCAAGATCTGCTGGATGGCAAATCCCCAATGACAGGTCCCAGGGACATGGCAGTTGATCCCAGGGACTACGCTGAGCTGAGAAGCCGGCTGCAGATGTTGGACAAGCTGACCAACAAGCTGAGAGCAGCAAGAGTTCAGGTAAGCAAATAAGAGCTCAGTCATCTCCACTGTGCAGGAATGTTCCTAAAAAGGTCCCAAGGCAGTTCTGAGGTCACTTTTCCAGTATGAAACAGACATTCCTCAGATAGTTGTGGCATTCTGTACCCCCAAGAGCTGCTCAGTCTAAGCTGACTTGGCATCAACAACTTGAACATCAACAGGAAGTCGCCCAATGTCTTTTGGCTGAGCTAGTGCACAATCCTGCATTGAGCTGTAAATGCATTGAAGTCTGAGTTCAGCAGCAAATCCTGCTCCATTTGCTGAATGCACCATACAGAGGCGCATCATGAGGATGTTTTGTACTTGGGGTACCACATTCTCATCCATTGTCAAGTGCTGCTGTTGAATCGAATAGCTTCGCATCATCCATGCTCTGTTGCACAGAATAAACATGCATAAGCATACTGTACAAATTCTAGTTGATGGCAGCTTCAGCATCCTGAATTTGTTCAACCGTGTATCTGTTCTCATGTCTTCGATGTCTGCTTTGATGCAGAATGGTGCACTTGAGTTAGAGGGCGGCGAGTTGAGCTTTGAAGCAGGGTCAGATGGGCGCCCGAAAAAGGTGGAGGGGAAGACCCCCCTGCCCATGATGGCAGTGGTGGCTGAGATGATGATCTTTGCTAATGCAGCGGTGGCTCATCGCATTGCTGGGGCCTTTCCTGGAGCTGCCCTGCTGCGACGCCATGCCCCTCCTCGCCCTGAGGGCTTTGAGCAGGTAGCCATCATTCCATTGCTTCTTCTTCAGTCCATGCTACTCTTCTTCTTCCTCTTCTGGGTCTCCTCCCTGGCCGTCTTGCTCTTCTTGCTTTGCCTTGTCTGCATATCTCATGTACGTATGGTCAAGGTGCTTGATTGAATGTCCTTGTTGAGATGTGTCATGTATGACCATGGAAATGGATGGATGACCATGGAAAGCGTTTTTATTATTGTTGTTGTTGTTGTTATTATTATTGTTGTTATTATTATTATTATTATTATTACCATGGTCTGTTTGTATTGCTGTCCATGCATACACAAATAAATCATGGTCATGACATGATGCATCACAATGAGGACATTCAATCAAGCAGTTTGAGTGCATACCATTCCTAGACGCTGCTGTCTGAAGATGACCCACACCTAGTCTGACCTGCATGTCATCTGTTGATGCATGTGCAGGTCAGGGAGCTGTGCGAGGCTGCTGGTGTAATCCTGAATGTGTCATCCAATAGGGCGCTGGCAACTTCTCTGGAAGCTGCCTGCTCGGCTTCTCCTCAGGCAGCTTCCTTGATCAAATCCCTGGCCACAAGAGCAATGTCAGAAGCTGAGTACTGCTCCACAGGTCAGCTGTAGGTTTTAGTCAAACCTTGCCTGTCTTGCAACAGTTGCATGGGCATGGGCTGCCCACTGCTGTATGTTATGACTACAAAGTTTGGACCTTTTGTGCCCCAGAGCAGCACTGAATGACTTGGATCATTCAGACTCAGCGTTCTCAGAATGTGCGCAGCTTTCGTCTGTTTACTCCCCTGATGAGTACTAAAGACAGAAAATGTAAATTGATCGATTGTTATGTAGTTTGAGCTGTGTTTGCTGTTGATGTCATGTGACTAATACAAGCTGCAGGACGGTCAGTCTGACTTTCCACTTCATACTTGTTTTGTACGCACCAGCTCAAGCAAGGGTTTGCCTGCGCCTGGGAGTTCAAGTGCATGCCTTGACGCTGTGTTGATCACAAGGGGTGCAAACTCAAACGTGGTCATAGCCAAACTTCTCAGCAAGCTTGCATCCCCATCCTAGCCCATAGCAGCTGAAACAGAATGTGGATACAATGATGCTGATGTCTGTGTGCCATGTGGTGTTGCAGGGGACATAAGGCCAGGGGGAGGGGGCATTTCGCACTTTGGGTTGGCTTTGGAAGAGTACACCCATTTCACATCACCCATCAGGCGTTACGCTGACATACTCGTACACCGTCAGCTGTTACACGCCGTACAGTCAGATGCTGATCAAGCCATGCAGCTCAGCCTTCAGGGTTCTGAGTCTGCCAGGGCGAAGCCTGTCATGGGTCATGCTGAGCTGGCGAGCGCAGCTGGGATTATGAATGAGAGGCATAGGGCATCTAAACGGGCGCAGAAGGAGTGCTCAGATCTGTACCTGTTGTTGCTGCTTCACAGGTGAGATTCAAATCAACAGCATGCTGTGATGCGAAGGGTTGCACACCTGACATATGCATGCCAAGTTCTTAGTGGCTACTCTAGATCTTTCAGACATCTTGTGGATGCTTGCAGAAACTTTTGCTGTGGCAGAGATGCCTTCATTGCTGTGGCTCACAGCACAGTGTAGGTTACCAATGCATGGCGCATAAACCATATAAGCAATGCCGGGCACAGCTCTCCACCAACCTAAGCTCTACATAAACCAGCCAGGGGCTTTGAGGAAGGTGCCCCTCTTGCATCACATGTTACACATTACCCAGGCAGTCATCTGTCTCTATGTTCTCCTGATCTCAGCAAATTACGCATTTACAAATTATCCTGCTTGAATGCAACCCACTATCCGTTGACAAATTGTCCTGCTTGATTGCAGCGAGCCGCACATTGAGGCAGCAGTGGTGTATGGTGTGAGGCCCACCAATCTGCTAGTGTTTGTGCCCAAGTTCCACATGAAGGGCTCTGTGCACCTGACAGATAGGGCAGGCCTGGTGAGGCTGCCCCTCACAGCCCCTGGTCAGAACACAGATGATCCGTTTGCTGTCAGTGAACGGCGTCAGTTCCGTTTGGAGACAGGTATCACGTGTGTCTGGGCACTTTGTCTGGGCTGACATATATCTTGTGTGCATGCTCAGCAGGGCAAGGATGCAATGTGCACCCATCACACAGCAGCCAGGTGACTGCTGATAAAAACTTGCAATGCATTGCGCATTAGGCAGCGTTGAGCAAAGACTCTTGCACTGACAGCCATTTCCTGCATCTGCAGCCTATTTAGCAAGCCTGTTCCTGATGGTCTGTGAGCACATGCATGCTCACAACACCAAGCATGCCTGAGGACACAGGCATGCTCTCAGGACAACCTACATTGTTAGATAGGTGGTTACGCGACATACAACATAGAGTGTACAGGTTATTCAACCAAGAGGCTGTTAAATAGGTGGTTGTCAAGTTCTGTAAGGGAGTCTGAGTCTCTGCTTGCTACTTGACAGGGGACAACTGCGCTAGCATAGTAAACATAGCCTCAGGGCAAGTGACCTTCAAGGCACAGCCCATGGATAAGATCTGGGTGGAGCTAGCCGCAAGTGGCTCAACAGCTCATGGCCCCACGTTGCGCATCAGGCTGGTATCGGATCACCATCCAGCTGTGCAAGCTGCTGGTCGGGCTGTGCAAGCTGCCAGTGAAGCTGACTATGCTCGAAGGGCCCAAAGGGCAGGAAGGGTTCCTGGTGGGCAGCCTGCGGCAGAAGCATCAGGGGATCAGCAGGCAAGTTGGCTCTCAGCCTTTGCAGCGCTCGCCTGAATTGAGAAGTTTCAACTCGAGGAGAACTCGAGGAGAACTCAAGGAGAAATTGAGGAGAACTCAAGGAATAGGAGAGAGCATTGCTGACAGCAAGTATTCTCAGCCCAAAGCTTGCGTGCATGCAGGGTCGTGAGTCACTGGGAGGGAGAGGGCAGACACAGGGCAGTTCAGTCAAGGACAAGGATTACTCAGCTGACAGGCAGTTGCCTGGTGCTGCTGAGCAGCAAAAGGCAGGCCACAAAGGGAGAAAGGCTGCAGCTGAGGCAACAACTATTGCTGCAGTACTTGACATCCATGGTGATCTGCACAGCAATCAGCACATGGGCGGTTTGGATGACTGTGCTAGTGATACTGATGTCTCAGCATATGCGATGCGATGCTGTCCTGCACAGCTTGCCAACTATGAGGCTTGTCCTGGAGTTGAGTTGTCGGCAGAGACAGACAAGGCCAGCCTGCTGCATACACTGTGGCTGTCACAGCTGAGAGCTGGCAAGCTTTCGGCTCGTGCTGATGCAGCTGTGACAGACTCCCAGCGCATGACAAGGTTGCAGACAAGATTGAAAGAGCTGTCATTAGAAACCGTTGACTTGCAGAGACAATTTCAAGCCATGACGCATGCATTGTACACATGATCATGTGATTTGTACAAAAGATGCCTTTCCAATGTGACTTGCGCATGCGCAGTGTTTGAAGTTTTTGTTTATCAAGCAAGTTGATGTCCTCTGCACTGAGAAGGCTAGCTCACACTCCCCACACATGAGATCCATTGCGGTTGTGCTTCCGAGTTTCTTTTGAACACTTTATCTTCCCCGTCATGTAGAAATTGTCTTGGCCTAGTCAGTTTCTGGCTCTATGCATACAAAACCCTAGTTTGAAAAATGTTCTTGAAATCTGTTGCAGCATCTCGTGCCGACCACGTTATTTTCCCCATTTTCTTGACACGGTTTCGGGCCTAGTCAATATACACTCACCCAATATACTCAGCATACACAGCAAGCGTAATACAGGCCTTGAGCTGACATGTATGCCATGGCTTTGCGCCGCTGAGCGTGGACCTGAGGAGAAGGCTGGTTTCGGAGCACTGAATTCCAGTTCCGATATGCACATGCTTTAGTCATAGTTTTGCATCGAGATTTAGTAGGACCAGCTGTGCAAGGGTGCTGATACAGGTCATTTAACAGCTGCCTCGGACGCAGGGCACCCGAAAACAGTATGCTGACTCTGACACAGGTTGCGTCCCGCGCCGTTCGTACGGCGGTGCCGAGTAAAGTCTCTTTGGCCGCACAGCGTCGCTCGGTCCTGAGCCTCTCATCTTTGCCGATCAAGCGAGCAAGGGCCGATCCAGGCACTTGTCAGCTGGTACACAGCTACGTGAGAAATACCATCTGTCGATCGCACGTTGTTTATGCCGGCTCGCCGAAGGTGGAGGGCGAGGTATGAGAAGAGCTGTGCCGTTCGCTCAGCACGATTGCGAGGTCGTCGAAGCACAAGCTTTGGATTTGACATACGCAGATCCGGATAGCTTTCATTGGTGCTGGCGGCATCAACTTCGGATCACCAGAAGGGCCATGGAATCACAGTTCTCGCCTGCAGCTGCTGCCGGATGTCACTTTTTCAGCCATAGTAGACCCCAACAACAAGCTAGCTCAGGAACGGATTGATACTCTACAGAAAGGTGACAGCGCCTGAGTGCTCGAGCGGCACTCTGAATGAATGCGCGGCATCCCTCTCTGATCAGCAAGGGACGCTTTGCACTTGCAGGGGAGCATGGGAACAAATGGAAGGACACCAAGGTGTTCACCACATACAGGGAGATGCTAGAGGATTCATCTGCAAAACCCACTGCAGCCTTCATTGGCTTGCCTCCCATGTACCATGGTGCTCTGGAAGATCCAAATGCAAACATTGAGGCACTCCCTCATTGCGCGATTGTGCCTTTTGCATGCTTTCAGCTGACTTTTGCTTACATTTTGCCCTGGTATGCTGGTGAAGGCACTTGACTGCAACAGCACACATTGCAGTAGCATTGGTACTTGTGTAATGCTGAGTATGTCAACTGCCGGTCTGCATCAAGGCAGCATCAGGTACTCTCATATCAACGTCATATCAAGGCTAGCTGTCAAGCTCCATGATATGGAACAAAATTTCCACTTCTCTCGCACTTGCTTTCCTTTGGCACCAAAAGCGTACGGAACAAAATCACCACTTGTTTCGCACTTGCTTTCCTTTGGCACCAAAAACGTGCACAAGCATACTGCGCTGCCCCCAGCTAACGCGCTTTCAGCAAGCATGTGAAGTAGCACTAAAGCAAATGCCTTACATGCAGTTGGAGATGGCCAAGGCAGGGGTGAACCTGTTTGTGGAGAAGCCTCTGAGTGTGCGGCCTGCTGCTGAAGTTGCCCAGCTTGCACATGAGCTGAAGCACATCCAGGAACAGAACAAGTGAGTCCAGAACCCTTCACGCCAAAGCAAAGCTCCACCACACATGCTGTCCGTGTGTCATGATATACTTGCATGCCATGCTAGTCTCAGTCACGAGCTTTGTAGCCAGGACTGGAAGCCGCCTCCATGGGGTTGCCTTTTGCTTCACAGCCTTCTTGGCAACATCACATCATCATGTCTCAAGAAGACAGCCTGTGTGAGGCCCACTGAAGTACAGCATCATATGCACTCCTACTGCTTGAAAAGTCCCTGCTTACGTTGGTGTCAATAGGGGCTCGTCACACCTCACCCAGGGTATCTGCTTACAAGGCCATCTATGGTATTTGCTCATCTTGTGTGTTGTACATAATTCAGCCACATCTGAATACCATGCAGTCAGGCGCCAATGCTAAACCTGACACAGCTGCCCCTGTGACTCAAGCCTTGGCGCTGTGACTCAAGCCTTGGCCCTGTGACTCAAGCCTTTGGCCCTGTGACTCAAGCAGCAGGCCACCCATGTTGCTCACTGTTCATGCAGCCCTCACCAGCGCCTGTTGCAGTAACCTGCTGGCGACCACCTCTGGGTGATTTGCTACATGCGCGTCAACATGTGGTTTGATGTGCAGTGTCGTCATAGCTGTGGGGTACATGTTCCGTTACTCTGCCATGGCTCAGGCTGCCAAGAAGATTTTGAAGGAGCACAATGCCACTCCTCTGGCGGTCATTGCCAGATATGCTTGCGGCTACTCTGATATCAAGAAGAAGGACTGGTCAGTGTTCTGATGATCCTTCTGAAGCTCGTTGCAAACACTGTGCATGATGCAACCATCACGCCAGCTTCACTGCTCATCATGCATCAAGTGTTTGCTGCTTCCTGCTGGGCATTGCCAAATATGCATTGCCAAATATGCAGTGCCAAACATGCAGTGCCAAAAATGCAGTGCCGAACATGCATTGCCAAACCTGCAGTGCCAAATACGCAGTCACACCACAATGGACTGGTGCGTGTGTTCGTCTGGGTACCCACTGTTCGCATGCTCACTTCTCATCAGGAAGTCGTCCAAACACTCCAGGGGCCGCGGGGATGCACATTGTGGCATTGGCTGAGCGCATGCCCTGACACTTTCAGCATCAGCCCACTTATCTGTATTTGCAAGCCAATGTGTATGATGAGTCACACCTGGCTCCACATCCCAGACTCAAAAACAATAAGTGGTATAAGCACTGCTGCTGATCTTGCACAATGTCCAGCTGATGCATCTGTCTGATGGAACATCACAGCGGCTTCAGACAAGATTGTCCCTGTGATGCATGCCTAGAGGAACACTCTGGTGCACATCACAGCAAAAGCTGCATGTACTATACATACAGCATGTACTGTACATCACAGCAAAAGCTGCATGTACTATACATACAGTGAGCAAATGGAGCGACTGCTGTGCAACTCATCAGGTGGGACGTCAGTCTGTGTGGAGGCCCCATTGTGGAACAGGCTACACATTTTGTGGACCTCATGCGCTTCTTTGCTGGTGAGATTATCGAAGACTCGGTGAAGGCGGTGGCAGTTGGACCGCAGCAGAAGCTTTCGGACATGCCTGAGCCACCCCTAGCTGAAGCTGAGGTGAATTGACCAGTGCTAATGTCAGTTTTCACGACCTACGACTGAGCTAAAGCAAAGTACTCAGCATGAATGCTGTCTCTGTGTGGAAGTACTGACATGCTGAGATCTGCGACTCAAAAACACAAGGTGTTGAGTTCTTGACACAAAGTCATGCCTGCTCAGAGCCTGAGCATGCAGTGGTGAGCACTGAGTCGTACGATACCAAACACATCCATACACAAGTGAGCTGCACCTCAGAGGGGATGTTGAGTACAGTACATCAAGTGACACTCCAGCTGTGGAGCAGTGAGTTCAGTCTTTGGCTTGTGGGTAGGTGCCAATGGAGCGGCGCATCAACAGAGTGACTGCAGCAGTGTGGCATTTCTCCAGTGGGGCAGTCGGCTCCCTCACCCACTCCCTGGTCCTTCATACCAGTCACTATCAGACAGGTCAGCCTCCTCACACCTCACCTCATGCCTCTTGGCAGCTCACTTCTCACACCTCATGCCTCGTGGCAGCTCCATGCTCACAGCTCGGCTCATGCCTCTTGGCAGCTCAGTCCTCACACCTCATGCCTCTTGCTCAGAGCTCGGCTCATGCCTCCTGGCAGCTCAATGCTCCGAGCTCAGCTCATGCCTCTTGGCAGCTCTTTGCTCAGAGCTCGGCCCATGCCTCTTAGCAGCTTAATGCTCAGAGCTCTGATCATCCCTCTTGGGCAGCTCAATGTCCACACACTCTGAGCCTTGTTCCTTTCACCATCTTAGACTTAGTGTTCCATCCACGGGTTTGAAAGTTCAGCATTTTCAGGCCATGCTAGAATTTGAGAGGTTGCAGGGTAGGATGTATGTTGTACGGTTTATTTGAGCTAGTATGGAATGAGAGGTTTGATGCATGCATTAAAAGGCTGATGCACTTCTCTGCTTTGCAGAACTGGAGATTCTGGCAGATGGCTTGCACCTCATACTGATTGACCCCTACAATGAGCCCAAGCTGAAGGTCCGGTACCCCCACTCAGCAACATATGAAGAGGTACGCCATGCGCTAGAGGCTGTCTGTGTGTGTATGTGCGTGTACGGTTATGCTGCATGTGCCCGTTCCTTCTCTGTTGCTTACGCCCAAACCTGGCTCAGACTTATTCTCAAGGCTGTATCAAGGCTACATTCATGCACAGCTGATATGTCTTTTGTAATCACTGCTGGAGTTTGTATCATGGCTGAGCGAATGAATTTTCCATCTGTACTGAAAGCATGCTACAGCTGAAGCTGAATGGCCGAAACATTTTGAGTGACTGAAGCGTGACAATGCTGAGTTAGGTTAGCATGCATTCTGGAAGCTGAAGAGACCCTGCAGGTAACGAATCAAACCAAAAACAACCTGATCAAGTGCTGAGACCAGGCCCCTGACCAAGGTGTCTTTTAGCCTAATTCTCTGGACTTTATACCGATGTGATGCCTCCACGTTACAGTGCATGCAGCCTGATGCCGATGTCTGTCTTGCAGGTGCCCTTAGATGACAGGGACGTGTACTTGATTGAGGCAGAAGCTTTCGTCAATGCCATCAAGAGCGGCAACACTGATGAGATCCAGAGCCTGTATGAGGACTCTGCTTTGTCGTATCAGGCAACACAATGGATCACTGCTGCATCTTCGCAAAACATACATGAGAAATCAGACCCCCATGCTTGAGGCCAGCTACTATTTGACCTTGCTCCAAGCAGCCCTGCTTCGTGCACAGCAGCCCTGAGCTAATTTCCATACATGCATATTCATGCATACTCTGTCAGTCAACAAGTTCTGAGGTATCAACTGGCAGCATGTGTCTGCGGCAAGTGCTGCGTGTATTGTGCAGTCTGAGGTATTTCTGATTATGGTTTCGTGTCTGGTTCTCTGTCAACATAGAAATCTGCTCTGATGTTTCAACACTATGTTTTCATTGTTGAGTTCAACTTGCCCAGTTTTGCCTGGTCAAGGTCCCAAGCACAGCATTGCGTTTCCTGATTCTACCCTTCTGGCAGCCAGCACTGATTCAGAACGTAGGAAGAGATCCCACAAGTGAGATGATTACTATTTGAGCACCAGAAGAGTTTGCAACAAACTCCTTCAGTCAGACTCGGACCTTTACAGAAGGAGTTGCAGTACTTGCGCAAAACTTTCAAAGCAATGCACATGCTGACAAACATACACCCGGCAGCTGCTCAAAGCTTCTTGGCTCAGGACTGTACCTCAGACGTTGAACTTGTACGGGCATGACCAATCATAGACTGCCAGCGTCTTATTGCAGGGTCCTGCTGCAGAGTCCTTTTTGACATACGCCTCATGCATTGGAACTACCAACGTGAAGCACAAGGCAATGCCTCCAAACTTGCATGTCCTCAGCATGCCTAGACTATTTGAGCTCCTTGCCCATTTCATACCTACCCAAAGGGCACACGAAATGCATATGTCATATACAAGACCAGACTTATGCCGTGTGCATGGCTAGGCAGCTTCATCAGAACGGTATTGTCCAAAAGCATCTGTGTAACATGTGCCAGTCTGTGGGGCCAAGCAAATTTGGTGGCTTCAGGCCACCCAACGATGCTCAGCTTTGGCGCATGCAGAGCCGCAAATCAGATGGGTGGACCCGGAGACCATCATAAACACTCTCTAAGCACGGCGCTCTTGGGACAATGTATGAGATCCAAATTATAAGGAAACACTGTCTAAGACAGAGTACATCACACATGTGTATACTTGCCCAACCAAACATTGGTCTGAATTTCCAGTCCTCATGCGAAGTTGAATGGGTGAATCACTCTCAAAAATGATTATTCATGAGTCAGTAGTCAGCAAGGTACTTATATATGTGTGCTTCTAAGTGGTCTGTCCATAACTTAGCTGTCACGAAATGCCTGTAGACAGCTGCACTGTCTGGCTGGTCCCGCCCATCTGAAAGTCTAGAAACGTGCAGTGAAGTTCATACCATCATCCTATCAGCTAAAAGGGAGACGACAAGTCAACTTGCACTTGCAGAGGGCAGACCTGTAGCAGCTGCTTCCTCTGAAGCCAGGTCAGAGCAGGCCTATATGTAGTATGTAGCTGTCATGAGGTGCTTGATTTATAGCTTAGCCAGCTGTTCTGAGCGATCAGCAGCAGTCAAAACAGCATTGATGAACGCAGCTCGCACGCCAGCCTTCTCTAGTGCATGCACTGCATGAATTGTGGTGCCTGCAGCAGTAGCGTCATAGCCCATTTCCTGAACATACCCACCAGCTCAGCCATCTTTGCACCCAAGCTGAATAGTGGACATAGTCACAAAGTGCATAACAAGCATTGCAGATAGCATGAATTGTTTGCCAAACCAACATGGCCATGTCAATGCGCAAAGGCAGACAGGCGCACTATCCACATTACGGCAATGCACTGTAGGGACAAGCACATAGCAGTGCTCAAATACCTGCTGGTGAGGTGACCATGTCTTTGAGCTGTCCAGGGTGTTTGCCGGTTTCTAGCACCATCTTGGCAGCCCCCAGCACAGTCTGTGCTGCCAGCTTTTGGGATACATCCCTAGGGAGCCCTGCTTTGACCCCACCATCGGCCAGGGCCTCAATCATGATGAAGACATATGCTGGTCCACTGCCACTCACTCCAGTGACAGCATTGATTAGGTTTTCAGGGACAGGTGCACAGTAACCTACTGCATTGAAAAGGGCTGAGACTAGTTCGCTATCCTCCTTTGTGGCTTTTTCGCCAAGGGCAATGGCTGATGCAACCTCTCCCACAAAGACGGGGGTGTTGGGCATGACCCGTACCACGCGGGCCTCCTTGCCTGCTGCTTCCTACATGGTCAAAAGGGCTTTGCAAGACAGCTGCGAGTGCTTCGTGCACAAGCAGCTGGGAAGATGTGAGGAATGCCTTGCCTGTAACACGTTCAGAGGGATGCCAGCTGCGATTGAGACTATAAGGTGCCTGTCTTTGAGGTGCTGCTTGAACTGCTTGATGACTAGAGAGACGTACTGTGGCTTGACGGAAATGAAGACGATGTCAGTGTTTTTCACGACCTGCAGGTAAAGTGTGGGGTTGCTGCAAAGTCCCGTTTTCACGCGACAAAGGAGACCAGTGTTCGCAGATCGCAAGACAGCCGACCTCAGCGTTCGAGTCGGTAGCATTCGCGCCAAAGTCTGCGAAAAGCTTCCTGCGTTGTTCACTGATGTCAGTGGCCCATATGTCCTTGGCTTCAACCTTTTGCTTTGAGATAAAGCCTTGTGCTAGTGCTTCTGCCATGTTGCCTGCTCCGATAAATCCGATCCTTTTGCCGATGCTGCTGGACGAAGGCATCTTGGTGACTTGTCAAGATTCGGACAGTGGCTGCGGTGCGGCAACTTCAGCCTGTATGCACGTAAAACTTGTTTTTTGTAGTGTCGTTGAACACAGTCAAAGCGGCTGACCTAGCAGAGCAGAGTTGACTGTCCGATTAGTAATGGTCGTGTCCTAGTTTAGGCAATTTGATTTGACAATGATTGCACCACAACTTGCCTGGCCAGGCGTTACTTGTTTGTCTTCGATACTTTCGCACGCACTGTGATCGTCTTCGGTACTCGAAACATCATGCGGTGTGTGAACGTTGTCCATCAGCTTAGCTTGCAACTCTGAGAAAGGTCTATCTCAAGGCTGTGTTGTGTGCACAACTGCACAATACACTTTGACCTAGCGAGCTCCTACAGCTTGCCAGGTTCCGGCTTTGCGATATGAGCTCAGTATCGCCAGACAATACGTCCCGCGCGATGTCGACCGGAGAACCTACTGGTCGCGCCTCACCTGGCCCAGAAGTTGCTGCATGCCCAACTGCAACTGTTGAAATTTCTTCTACTCGTCGGAAAGGCTCGCTGGTACAAGAACTTCTGCTGCTGTTGTTCTTTCTGCTACCTCGCCTTTCACTTTGGCTGCAGTGTTTCTTGTGTCGTAGTCTGGTGACGTGGAGGATCTTGAAGACCTCTCAGAGGACACTGTCGTTCACGTGCGAAATTCTTTGCTGTGCGAGCTGCTGCTGAAGCATGTTCGCATGGAAGCTGAGTGTCCGTGCGCCTGCAGTGTGAGAGGCTCATAGATCAGTCGTCCAAAGCCCTCAAGAAATGTGACAGTACAGAAGAGCAAAGCACTTATCTCTGCAAGCGCAGCAGAGCATTTGCAAGGTGTGCTTGGCTTGAACTGCTGTTGCTTCTTGCCTATCCTTGATTACTTTCAGTCTTTGTGATGACCAGAAACCTGTGCATGGTGCAGACTGAGCAAGTATCTTCGAGCAATTCCAGCAGCACAGTCAGAAAGGCAACAGCTGTCAGGCTTAGATCCCTTCCACCTTGCTCATCTTGCTCTGAATGACGCCTGCAAGGCAGCAGAGTTTGCACCATCAGCTAGGGCGTATGAGCTCCAGGTGAGTGACATTCGCTGCTGCATTATCAAGTAGCAGAATAATTTTCACTTTGCAATCTGCTCAACTAGCCAGGATGCACCTCTGTTGAGGACAGTTTGTACCCTGCATGGCTGCAACATGTCAAGCCTTACATGGCATTGTGTCTGTGCAGCATGAGACATGTCTGTTGTCAACAGCATGCAAGGTGACAGATAGGGCTCTGTTGGCCGGCCGCTGCTGTTAGATGTTGTCAAATGAGGTCGTTGCATTGTGTCTTTTCAGGGTGCAGCACATCTGCTATTAGAGGCATACAGAGCAGCAGAGTCTGCATTCTTAGCTGGCTTGGGCATTGAGCCTACTGATCAGGCACTAATTGATGGCCTCAAGTTCACCCACAAAGCCATTTCTGAGGCAGACAAAGCAGAAGGAAACCCACACAAGCGGTAAGAATATAGCTCACAACCGTATGCATAGAAATGTAAGCGTGCTTTTTGCTGCTGGTAGTAGTGCAATGCTTATGCTGTGAGAACTTGTCAAACATGGTCAGTCTGACTATATGAGTATGGCACAACAGAGACACTTTGACTGATTTATGCCAGAGCCAAGCATGAGGTGCCAGCACAATTGCAGAGTCACTTGCAACGCATATTGATCAGTGGACATAGCAATGACTTGCATTGTTGTCAATCAATGACTTGGCAGCATTTGCATGTCAAGGGTTTACCTCAAATACGATTTAGCAGATCTGACTTTGCAAGCTGGGATTGTACAGGTACAAGATGTCAAAAGCTTTCCCATTTTCCCCACTGATTGGCATTTTGTCAAGACAACCCATACCTCTCATTTTTTGGTGGTTAAGCCTGAAACACAGGTCTCACCGTTTGCCAAACTGATGCACAGGCCGAGAGTTGCAGAGAGGGTGGACGAGTTCGAGTGCATACTGTGTCTGAAGCTGCTGTACCAGCCGGTGACTACTCCATGTGGCCACACATTTTGCCGGGACTGCTTCTTGAGGGCTGGGGACCACAGCAACAAGTGCCCCATGTGCCGTACAGTAAGCTCTCATTTCATCCTCATTTGTCGGTATGACCCATTTGTGGAGTTGATATGGGCTGTCTTAACTGCTGTTACAAGTGCATCAGTTGCTGTGCACTCAGTAATGGCATGTTATGCCAGTGTCTCCTGTCACTCGCATGTTTGACACCGCGGTATGTCTGGCCTTCATGAATGCATTGTTACCACCCTTTCCACATCTCTGCCATTTTGCCTTGTTGGTAGATACTACGATGGCAGCGACAATAAGCGTGGCCCATCGGTCATGACTACACACCTGGTCAGCATTTAAAAATCCCTGCAGGGATCACGGGCAGCGACACATACATGACATGTAGCATGACATGTAGCATGACATGTAACATGAGCACAAGATGCAGCATGAGCATGAGCATGACACATAGCTGTTATGGTGTTCCACAGTCTTCGCTAAATCTCATCCTTGTGATGACCACATCAGTACTTTGGTTCAGGGAGTCATCATATGCCTGCAGGTGCTGCATGTAGGCAGGAAACTGCCCATCACCATTTCTCTTCAGAACATCATTGAGAAGAGCTTTCCAGAAGAGTATGCTCTGAGGAAGGCTGAGGTGGCAGCCCAAGAACAGGGGCACCTGCCGGGGGGCCCTGAGACACCCCTCCCCCTTTTTGTCATGAGCTGCATGATGCCAGGTAGGAGTACCTTCTGTTCATCTGTATGTGTGTCTGATGGTATGTGCACATGAGAATGTGCACTTTATGTAGCTGTGAGGCACATTGTGTAGGGGTTGCGTTACTGCTGTTGGCGTAAACGTCCAGACCAACCTCTTATTTGTCTGATACTGAATGCAGTGAAACAAGTGCCAAGTTACATAGCAAAGCTTGCTCATGCACATACAAGTGCCACATCAACATCTCTCCCTTTCAAAAAGCCATTGAATTGTTTCTTTTTGCTGCACCCTTCATGCTGTTGGTGCAGTGCTGTTGGTCTATCATCAAACCAAGATGCAGCCAGAACAGTATTGTCATGTTCACACTGCCGAAATCCCAGAAGCAACAAAAGTAAGCTCAGACACACAATGAATGTAGGGGAGAAAATGGAGCTGAACATCTTTGAGCCGCGGTACCGGCTGCTGGTACGGCGCTGCATGGAGGGCAACCGCCGCTTTGGCATGGCCACTGTGAACCAGCGCAGCCAGCTGAGTGCTGTCGCCTGCCAGTGTGAAATCTTGGAGTGTCTGCCGCTGCCTGATGGGTAAGCCCACCCTGACTCATAACCATAATAACTAAAACGCTTTCCAGCTCATGACGAGCTAGGTATGTGCAGGACAAGTCTTGTCTCTCCAAAGCAGTCTGTCTCGCGCATCCCTGTGAATCCCTGCCTGTCTCCTGTGATGCGCAATTGAGATGAGGAGACACTGCCTTGGTCTGCAGTGCTATGTTATACCTAATGAGAAACCATTGTGACAAACACTGCCGTGGATTTGCAGTTTGTAGAGAAAGTCTTGCCCAACAGTCTGGGATCTCAAAGTGCCGAATCAGCAGTACCTACACTGGCAGTAGCAGCGATAATGTTGGTGCTCTGTTCTGCCTATGTCTCATGAGCGAGCCTCATCTTGGTCTTCTAAAGTTCCTGCCAGCAATATGGACTGACAAGCTTTTCTCTGCTGCTGTGACAAGAAAAGTTTTTTTGTCTGAGATGCTACTGTGCCTGCTTTTGCCTGATGGCTGCGCCTTGCAGATGCCTCCTATTGTTCCTGCTGAGTTGCTGCACAGGGCAGACGCTGTCAATTGTCTGCTGCCATCAAGGAAATTGCGCTTTCCAGTGTGGGAAGCTGAACTGCCTTCATTTAGCCGATCCAGTAAGTCTTTCAAGTGCCTTATCATGGCTTGCAGAGCAAACAGCCCGCATGCTGCAGCCCAAACGCCCGCATGCTGCAGCCCAAACTCTACACAGACACACACAGCCCATGACAGCCAGCATGTCTTTGGCATCTCTTCCTGCACAGGAAATAGAAGGCAATCAGAAATTCCAGCTTTTGGACCGTAGAGAACAAGATGACAGCCAGAATGTAATCATCTCAGTCGTGCATCTTTTTCTGCACAGGCGGTTCTACCTGGAGATAGAGGGCAAGCAGAGATTCAAGGTGGTGGAGTGCTGGGAGCAGGATGGCTACAGGGTAGCCCGCCCTGAGTACTTCACAGACAGCCTTCCGCCGACAGCCTCTGAGGCCCAAGTCAGCCTTCATGCCTTGTGCCAGTCTGTGGACCAGCTTGCAAATGTCTGGCTGGACAAAGTCAGGTATTATGCTCAAGATGTTGTCCTGGTCTGGGTGCTCTTCACGGCTGTGTTGCTGTCATGTAGGCGGCCAACATTCTCTGCTGCAGGTTCTGTGCAAATGGCCACCGTGTGGTGGAACAGTGTTGCTCCAAACACAGCTGCTCCGATATTTCGAGTGGCATTTTGCTGTGAATGCAATTCAAGAAATGTTGCTCTGAGGCGGTACATGCAGGGCATCTTTTCTGATGGCAAAATTGCTGAATGAGCGTCAGTCTTGTGCACGTGTATTGTGGGCATGTCAGAATCCTCTGACGGACTTGTACACTGACCTGATAGCAGGGAGGTATTGTAACATTACTTGTTCTGTTTCAGGGCCATTGCTGTGGGAAATAGCCATTCTAGATTTGCAGAGCTGGTTGCAAGAGCTGGGGACAGACCATCATCCTCAGATGCTGAGAAATTCAGCTTCTGGGTTGCAAACTTGATCCCTCTGAACCCCAGTGACAAATACAGGCTACTCAGCATGACATCCAGTGCTGACAGGCTGAAGTTTGAGCACGATATGCTGAGAGGAGGCGTGCCAGGAGGGTGCTGTATCATGTGAACTTTTTTGCAAGATAGATTCTTGTTTTTGCTGATCACCACAGACTTCAGACTTTGACTGAAGCTGTATGTGTTTGCAAGTCTCACACCCGTTTGCCATGATAAAAAGTTTCCAGCACCTTGATATACTGGAGCCTTGGGATTCTTTTGTGAACCTTGCTTAGGGATTAGCAATACGGACACATCTGTCTAGGAGTCTAGGCATAATTGTACTTTGTAGCATGTTGTGGCTTGCATGTGTCACTCTACTTCTGAGAGGCAGGCAGTCGGTCCCAATTTCATGATTTCTGGTGGTTCTGGCTCTACAGGCTTGCATTTTTGTACTCTGTATCTGTGTTTCTGCTAATATTCTTGTTGGAAATTGCAGCCCTACTACCCTATTTTGCAGCTACACACTATTCTCCATGTCTCTTCTTTCTGTAATTTTCTGGTCCTGGATCACGGCGTTGCAGTGCAGCTGCATTAGTCATGTAGGTGGCAGCTGACGGCTGCGCACACCTAAACACTAAAAGCTGACGAAAAGGGCTTGTCTCATCCCATACCCTAGATTGCATTGCCGCTTCCGAAGTGGGTACATAAAGGCTCCAGTCAGCTATGTTAGGCATCTTTGCGCTTGGGGCAATGTCGCAGTTCATGAGGTCAAACCGAGACGCGACTATTGCTGGTTGAAAACTATTTCCAATCCCCCGCTTCCTCTTGCTTCGGCAAGGTTAGCGAATTTCTGAACGGAGGGCCCTTCGGGTGTACCCCTCCAACTACAAATCAATTTGTATCTCAAGCCAGTACATTACACACTCAAATATAATGCATATCAACTGGTGACAGCATGCTCGGTCTTAGATTGTGTTGCACATGCATATGTCACCAGAAGTGTTGTGACTGCAATTGCTACAATGGTCCAAGCAAATGCAAACACACTAGCAAACCGCTTTTGACAGAGTGCAGTTTTGGGAATTGGTCATCAAATTCGTACCACTAAGACAAACCTCTTTTGAAAGAACAGGTTGGCAGTCCAGAGCGTGGGCAAACAAAATCACACTGCTACTTGAGTGCATTGTGTATCCAGCTTTGACTCTCCTTGATGCAGACTCAACAAAGCAGTGCATCCTTGGGGACATGGTTTACGTTGTACAGTTCAGCTAACGGTATCTGATACCAAGATGCTGCTGTGTATGTCTTTACGCCATCATGATAACGGTATTGCTTATGCACTTTTGAGCCTAAGAGCACAGCTGCATGCCAGCTGGGAGCACAGCTGCATACCAGATGCCTTGCTGCACAAACAGAGAAGACGAGCCCAATGCTATAAGAAACGTGATCAAGGCAGCAACACAACTGGCTTCTGGAGGGCAGCATCAAAACATCAGTATTGCACCATACACACAGTGACTGCAATGCACACTCAAGCGCAATCCCTGAGCTTCTGCTCATACACCAACTTTTGAAACCTTGCCTAGTGCCAGATAAAACATGGCACCAGCAATTGTGATTAGGCGTCATGATGCACTTCCGCTGTATTGGTATCAACTGAACTGACAATAGGCAAGCAATTGTCAATTTCTGTTTACAAAATCCAAGTCAAGAGAAACTTGTGGGTGGGGGCTTGATGAGGGACGACTTGTAGCGGCCACTGCGTTGCTCCCTATAGCTGTCAAATGCATTAGCAGGCTGCTCCTCAGCAGCACCGTGGAAGCCAAGACCTGCATTCCCAAACCCTAATCCACCGCCACCTGCAATGAGGTGCAAAACCTACCATCGACTAGCTGCTTGTGCAAGAATTAAGGCCGCATCTGGACAGGAGAAAAGCAAGCATGGCTATGCAGAAATTAGGATCCAATTGCACATAATGTCAAGCTGGATTTGGACTAGAAGGCTGTCCAATCACGTTGATTGATGTCATATGCAGCGCCAATTGCAGCAGATGCTGATGCAGCATTTGCAGGCGCAATGCAGACAATTGCAAATGGGATGCTTCACCTGATCCCTGAAAGGAGCCGTCTGAAGGCATGACTGGAGCTTCTGCCCTGGGGTCAAATGGCTTGCGGGGCTTGTCCTCGTCCGACTCCTCCTTGAGGGCCCGTCTGGGCTTGCCCCCATCAGTGCGCTGCACTCCTGGCCGCCAATCCTAAAACACACCATGCTGTCAGGACACGCCGAATTGAACAAATAAGTATACAGACATATGAAAAGGATGATAAACTGATTAATTAAATAAACAAACGAAAAAATGAATGGATAAATAGATAAAGATATGACATTGAAGCATGCTCCAACTAACATGTATAGGGACAACACAAGAGTCAGGATGTTATAAGTGATGCAGGTTTTTGAGGCTGCTCACCACCTGTGCAATTGTTGTTCAAGCACAGTGTTGACCAAGAAGCATTGATGACAAGGGTGACTGCAGCTGAATGCAAGGGGCTGGTGACCTAATTTACAGACTGCAGCACTCCAAGCGGCAACAGTGTCTCAGCTTTTGTATCAGTAGAGAATGCAGCCTTTGCTCATGAACACCAATGTTTGTAAACATCATCAAAGTCACACCAAGAAACTCATCTGCTGCTGTTACCTGAAGCTCGGCATAGAATCTGTCAATTCTAGACTGCAAGTAGGAATCTGGCTCAGATGTGGATGGCAGGCCAGCCTGGTCAATGTCAAGGGGGCTCAGGGGGGAATA